>Ga0123519_10005459_pt1 | contig 20262 bp, 16 predicted proteins | sample YelNatPaOPRAMG02_FD_87396 | JGI IMG/M metagenome (GOLD analysis project Ga0123519, IMG submission 87396) | Hot spring microbial communities from Yellowstone National Park - Yellowstone National Park OP-RAMG-02 (version 2) | ecosystem: Environmental > Aquatic > Thermal springs > Hot (42-90C) ...
CGCGCGCAACTCGGCCTGCTGGGCGGCGGGGTCTTTGAACAGCGCCGAGGGATTGGGCACCATCACGGCATTGACGTGATACCGGTCGATGAACCGGCGCAGGGCCTTTACGTTCTCAGGCGGTATCTCGTACGACCCGTCGGGCCGACGCTGCGGGCTGAGCAGCGCGGGCGGCGGCGCGGCGTTGATGCGATGGCGCGTAACCAGATCGGCGCACTGCTCCTCAATCGCCTGCCAGTCCGCCGGCTCCGGCTCCTTTCCAGCCGCGGCCCGCTCGCGGTAATAGGCGCGCATGCGTCCGGCCGGCGAGCCGAACGCCGTATGCATGGTCGAAACGCGCGGCAGCGCGAAATCCCATACTTTGAGCCTGACGGCCACTTCCGCGCGCCTGCCGCCGTCGAAAACCACCGCGCAGATGCCGTCGTACGTGCCGGGACGCGCATCGGCCGGCACGTGAACATCGACCCAGAAGCCGTGCGTTTCGTCGGCCGGCAACTCGAAGGGAACGGCCGCGAGCCTTCCGCCCGCAAGCGGCTTGCGCGTCAGCGGATGCAGCAGCGGGATCAGCGCATCGGGGTACCAGCCCGGTTTGAACGACTCGTTGCGATACGTCCCGCGGGTGATATGCATCTGGTGCTGACGGTATATCTCCATTTCGGACACGGGGATTATCGCGCCCTCCGGCCCGCGCAGGTCGGAGCACTCGATGCCGGTTATCTTCGCCGGCGCGTCGCTGCGCAGAAGAACCTGGTAGCTTTCCCATTCGTTGCGCGCTGCCGCAAGGCTTACGTTCGCCGCAGGCGGAGGCGGTACATCGCGCATGAACCTGACGGTCTGGGCACTTGCGCCTGCCCGAAGGGCGGCGCCGCACGGCACACACCGCGCACCGATCAGTATCGCAACGGCGAAGAAGCATGATGCCCAGCGCATGGCCTCACCTCGTCGATGAACGCGACTCAGCGGGATATGACGACGCGGCTGAGCGGATACCAGCCGTCGGCGTCGCGGCCGGCAATCGCCAGCCGCACTACCGGCGGTCCCTGGGGCTTGTCCACGACGCCCACCGCCAGCGTGTATGCGCCGGCCGGCATATCCGCGGGCAGGGTGATCCTGTCGGTCACGGTTGCCACCTCGCCCTCGGGCAGGTCGGGCGGTTCCCTGAAGAACTCGTCCGTGAACAGCGGCACCGAGCCGGGCATCCAGCGATTGACGGTAATCTGCCCGGGCAAGATGAAAGTGCGCGCGCTGCCGTCGGCGGTCGTCGTGGTCAGGCGATACGCCAGACGGTAAGGACGATAGCACGGCGCCGAGCCGACGTTCTGCCATTTCATATTCAGCGCCAGTGTTCCGCCGGCCCGGACGCTGCCGGCGTGCGCCATCTCCCGCAGCACCAGACGATATCCCAGTCTGCGGAGGAAACGTTCCAGCTCGCGGCGGACGTCGTCGCCCGGCGGCAGGGGGGCTGATTTGTTGTTGATGTAACTGCCGTGGCACGCCAGCGCATAGTTGAAAATGAACCGCAGCGACCAGCCTTCCGATACCCACTTGCGCATGTCCCAGCACGTTTCCCACGCCACGGGCGCGTTCTGCCAGGCGTTTTCGATGCCGGCCTGTTTGATCCATATCGGGTAGCCCTTGCGCATATGGCACCACGTCTTTGAAAAGCCCCCCATGTCGCCCAGACAGTCGGCCCGCCAGCCGGCGCCGCGCTGCACGGCCTGCTTCAGATGTTCGCCGCCTCCGATCAGCATCAGAACGGGAGTCTTCCTGAAAGCGTTCAGGTAGGCGTCCACGATCTTCGCCAGCGTCTCCGCACGCGGCATCTTCGCAGTTTTCGAGCCGCTCAGGTGCCATTCGCCCCACCAGCCCACCGAACCAAGGTCAATATGATCGATATCCGCGTGGCCGTCGTATCGCTCGGCCAGCCTCCTGATGAAATCGAGATGGCGGTCGAGCACGGCCGGATCGTCGAGGTCGGGAATCGGAAGCGGCTGGACTCCCTGATAATCGGCGATGATCTCGCGTGCGCCGACCTCCCTGAGCCATGCCGGGTGGTAAGGTCGGCCCTTCGTGGTGGAGCACAGCATCACGCGGAAGGCCAGTTTCTGGCCCGATTGTCGTGTCTTATCGAGGATGTCGTCGAGAAAGGCGTAGTCGATCCTGCCGGGTTGCGGTTCCAGCCGTCCCCATCCCCAGCGGGCGTAATGAACGGTGGAGGGAATCCATGAGGGAAGGTTCCTGTCCTCGCGGCTGGTGCAATGAAACGTCTGCCAGCCCATATGCGGATTGGCCAGAATCTCGTCGGTTTGCTGCGGCGTTACGACAACCATCGCGGCGTCCTCGGCGGCCAGAGCACACGCCGCCCATATCGCGGCCAGACCGGTAAAAACGGCGCGAAGTGTCCGCTTCATGAGATGCTCTCCGATATGTAGAGGCACGGGACGGCGATGGTATCGTCTGCATCGCCGGCCGGCGCTGCGGGAATGTTACCGCGCGGCCGACCGCACGGCATGCGCCCGCTGCACCAGCGTCGGCTGCCGGATCACGAACAGTGCCATCGGAGCGTGCCGGGCGGCCGCTATAATAGTGTGCCGCGCCGAGCGTCGGAGAGCGACATGACAGGCACTTCTTCATCATCCGAACAGCAGCGGGTGGAAAACCTCAGGCAGTTCCTGCATCGTTACAGCGCACCGGCGGCCGATGCGCTTGTCCGCAGCGAAGCGGACGGCGCCGTGCGCTGTCTGGCCTGCGCGCATAGATGCCTTATCAAACCCGGAAAGGACGGCATATGCCGCGTGCGCTACAACGACGGCGGCAGACTGATGGTGCCGCACGGATATGTCGCGGGCGTGGCGTGCGATCCCATAGAGAAAAAACCCTTCTACCACGTTCTGGCGGGCAGCGATGTGCTCACGTTCGGCATGCTCGGCTGCGATTTTCACTGCGGCTATTGCCAGAACTGGGTAACGAGCCAGATGCTGCGCGATCCGCGGTCGTTCGGACAGATAAAACTCTGCCGTCCGCAGGACCTGGTTAATATTGCGCTTCAGCACCGCGCGCCGGCGATGGCCTCGAGTTACAACGAGCCGCTCATCACCAGCGAATGGGCCGTGGAGGTATTCAGGGTCGCCAGACAGCACGGCCTGCGTTGCGTGTATGTGTCCAACGGCAACGTCACGCCCGAGGTGCTGGATTACCTCAGGCCGTACGTTGACGCCTACAAGGTCGATCTGAAGACGTTCAACGAGCGCAACTACCGTCAGCTCGGGGGCGTGCTGGAGAATGTCACGGCCGGCATACGCATGCTCAAGGAGCGGGGATTCTGGGTGGAAATCGTTACCCTGATTGTGCCGGGGTTCAGCGATGATGCCGATGATCTGAAGCGCATGGCCGAGTTTCTGGCGTCGGTGGATCCGCTTATGCCGTGGCATGTCACGGCATTTCATCCGGACTACAAGATGACCGACGGTTTTCGCGCCACGACTACGGAAGACCTGCTGCGCGCGGTGGAATACGGAACACAAGCCGGTCTGAAGTACATTTATGCCGGCAATCTGCGCGGACAGGTGGGCCAGTGGGAGAACACGCGATGTCACGGCTGCGGCGCGACTCTCATCCGGCGGAACGGTTTTCTCGTGCGCGAGAATCGCATCGGCGCCGACGGGTTGTGTCCGGAGTGCCGCACGGCGATCCCCGGCATCTGGGGAAAATCCAGCGGTCATGGCGACGGGATGGTGCGGCATATTGCCTGAGCGTTGCCGGCCCCTTACGATGGCGCGCTTGATGCCGGCGAGGAGCATCTCATGAAGCGAAAGTGGTTGCTGGTTGCCGCGGTGCTGTGTCTGGCAGGCACGATGACGCTGGCGCGGCAGGGAATTGTGAAGACCCGCGACGGGCGCACCATCGAGGGCGACATCACCGACAAGGGTATGGAGGGCGTCACCATCACCACGAAGGTGGGCGCGTCGATAACCATCGACCGGGACAGCATAGCCGCCATCGAGTACGCCGCCAGCATCAGGGACCTCTATAAGCAGCGCGTTGCCGCTCTGCCGCGCGACGCGGGGCCGCGGGCGCATCTGGAACTGGCGCAGTGGCTGTTCGACGCGAAGGAATACGATCTGGCGCTGGTCGAGGCGGAAACGGCCCTTACGCTGGACGCCAATAACGCCGACGCGGCCGCCATGAAGAGGGCCATCGAAAAGGCCATGCGCTGGGGCAAAACCGCCCCCGCGGCTCCCGGAACGGTGCGGCAGCCTCCCGCCGCCACACGTCCGGCGGCGCGCTCGCCGCAGGAGCGCAGGCTGCTGGATGCAGATGAGATCAACATCATCCGTCAGCGCGAGATAGTCGCCCAGGAGCCGCCGCTGCGCGTGCGATTCGATCGGGATGTCAGAAGGCGTTTTGTGGAATCGCAGGCGCAGGGAACGATGCGCGATTTTGCCAACCTTCCGCCTTTTGTGCAGGCTATGACCATCCTCAACCGCGGCGCGCCGGAACTGTGGCCGGATGTGAAGATACTCGAGGACCCCGCGGCCCTGGCGCAGTTCAAGCGCGTGGTTCAGCCGATCGTTCTGAGCGCCTGTGCCAGCAGCAGTTGCCACGGCGGACCGAATGCGGGGCGGTTCGTGCTCAATACGTCGGTGCAGAACGATCCGGCCACATACACCAACTTCTACATTCTGACGCAGTACTCGGTCAGCGTTGACGACGCCCGGTACAAGTGCATCGATCGCGTCAGGCCGACCAGCTCGCTGCTCGTGCAGTACGGCCTGCCGCGCGATGTGGCGACCGTCAAACATCCCGAGGTGCAGGGCTATACGGGCGTGTTCCGCGGCATGGACGACCCGCGCGTGCAGCAGATCGTCATGTGGATGGGCCGGGTGCTCAAGCCCATCGAGCCGGATTACGGCATAGACCACCCGCTGCGCAGCACCCCGACGACCGCGCCGGCCGAAAGGCCCGCTCCGCTTCTGAAGCCCTGATCGTGCGCTGTCCGCCGGGCGCTTTTATGCCACCATGCCCGTTGCCGATGCCGACGCGAATCTTCTGATGCTTCTGGCCGCGGTAGCGACAGTCACCGCCGCGGCATGGGCGGGATACAGAATCCGCAGACATGCGCACAAGACATCGCTGCGGCAACTCGCCGCGGAGATGCGCATGAGTTACGCGCAGCGCGATCTCTTCGGCCTCGCGCAGCGCATCGCGGGGGCATTGCCGGCGGCCCGGACCGCGGATATCGAGGTGCGCGATCTCGTGTTCGCTTCCGAAGGCCCCGGCCACCGTTACGTCTTCACCGTGTTGTGGACCGAGGACGCCGGCGCCGGCGAGGTGCGCCGGCAGGCGGTGGCCACGTTTCATGAGGCGTCCGGCCGGCATGAAGCGGTTCCGGCGCTGTCCCTGGCCGAACCCGACCTGCCCCTCGTTGTGCAGTATCGGCGGCTTCTTTCGCAGGTCCGGCAACAGGTTCAGGAAGCCGGGCGGTCCGGATAATCGCATGGCGACAGGCAAGCCGCGGTTGCCGGATGCCGGCAGCGCCGGAGCGGCGAAAGCGCCCGTTGATTCCTCACCGCCGGTGGTTCCCGAAAAAGGACAGCAGGTCGTAGGGGCTTGGCGGCAGCAGCCGCAGCATGCGCAGCGCGAGGGCCGCGAGGAAGCCGAAAACCATGCCGGCGATGTGGGTCTGATAAGCTACCGGCCGGCGTTCGGGCTGGGGCAGCTGGGCCATCACCATGTTGCAGATGAAATAAGCCACCAGAAAATAGCCCGCCGGGAATCTGGCGCTTCGTGTTCCGAAGGGCACGATCAGAAGCGATCTGGGTCGCAGAGCCAGAAAAGCCCCCATGACTGCTCCCACGGCGGAGCTGGCGCCCACGAGTCGATGCCCCGACGTCAGGAGAAACGCCGTGCCCCCGGCGATGGCGCCGCCAAGATACAGCGCCAGGAAACCCGCGTGTCCGAGTACGGCGTTGAGGCTTCGCCCCATCAGCCACAGCGCCGCCATGTTCGCCAGCACGTGTTCCCATCCGGCGTGAACAAAAGCATGAGTAACGATGGCCCACGGCCGCGCTTCGGCAGGATCAAGTTGGAGGGCATCTGCCATGCGCGGGAAGACGAAAGCCGCGGCCGTGCTCGCCAGCGTGACGATGACCAGGGCGTGGGCGGCCCACGGACGCGACGGCGCGGCGGCCGGGTCAATCCCCGGAACGTTGCTGCTGCCCATGGCCGTTGTTCCTGCGGACAAGCCGTATGCGCCGCCCGCCGCGCGAATAGTTCACCTCGTTCATGTACGACTCCATCAGCAGCAGACCGCGCCCGTGGAGGCTGTGGAGGTTTTCGTCGGCGGTGGGATCGGGCACGGTGGATCTCTCAAATCCGGCGCCTTCGTCCTCGATGATTATCTCCGTCTGCTGGGGGCTGACGTGGGCTTCGATGCGCACAACCTTCGCGGGGTCGAACTTGTTGCCGTGTTTTATGGCGTTGATTATCGCTTCTTCGAGGGCCAGCTTTATCGCGAAGATGGCGTCCGGAGCGTAATCGTACCGTTGCAGCTCCTCCAGAATGCGCGACTGCACCTGGCGGCTTTCGGCGAAGTCGGAGGGGATAATGAATCTCAAGCAGCTGTCCACAGCCGGGTCCAGTTATCTGCGCGGCAGTCCGCCGGCCCCGACCGGCCCTGTCATTCAAAACTCTTCATCGCCTCTGCACGCCCGGGAAGAATCCGAAACAGGCGATTGAGTTTCGTTATCTGAAATACTTCCATGATCTGCGGCCGGATGCCCGCCAGCCGCAACTGTCCGTTTCGCGCCCGGATGCGATTGTTGACGTTGATGAGCATGCCCAGAGCGGCCGAACTCAGGTGGTCAACGTTGGCAAAATCCAGAAGCAGCTTGGGGCGGTCGCGCGAATCGACAAGATTGATAAGCGCCTGGCCGATCTGGCTTATGTTGAGCTCGTCGAGGATGCGGTTGTCGGTGAACTCCACCACATGAACGTCCTTGTCCTCGGTGATGCGGATATGGGGTCCTGATTCGGCCATAGAATGTTCCATCAATGTTGGGCACCGCGAGCATCCCCTCGCCGCCGACAGCGCCGGCGTGCGACGGGTCAACGGCAGAAACTACGAATCTCCCGTCGCGCTGTCAAGCCGCGCTGCCGGCGCCCGCGAGAGAGGCGCCAGCCCCCAGCGCGCGGCCGTCGGGGCGGGCGCATTGCGGGTACGCCGTTTGCGTCGGTCGCGAGCATCCGGCTATACTCAGGGGCTGCCTCAACATCTGGCAGGATGGATATGCGAATGCAGGAAGGCGGAAACGTTATGACGCGCACTGGCCTGGCTGCCGTCGGAGTACTTGTTCTGGGCGGCAGTCTGGCGGTCATGTTGTGTCTTGGCGCCGACTCGCCGTCGCCGCGCAAGGTGGAGCTGTACGACGGCAACACCGTGCCCTCCGACCGGCGGCAGCTGGCGCTGAAGATGTCGGACGTGGTCAAGGAGGTGAACGTAAAGCCGGGCGACGTGGTGAAAGCCGGCGATGTGCTTCTGGTGCTCGATGACCGCGAGGAGCAGCTTAACCTTCAGATAATCAGGCTGGAAGCCGAGTCGGATGTGGCGGTGCGGGCGGCGGAGACGACGCGCGACTACAAGAAGGTCGAACTGGCGCGCGTGCAGGACATGCACAGGAAGCAGGTGGCCACGCAGCAGGAGCTGGACAAGGCGCGCCTGGACGCCGAACTTGCGGAACTGGAGATAGGCAAGGCGCAGGTCGAGCACGGCCAGCGGCAGATACAGGCGCGGCGGCAGGAAACGGTTCTGGATCGCATGCGCATCGTCTGCCCGCCGGATATCGACCGGGCCGTGGTTCAGGAGGTTTCAGTCAGGCGCGGCGAACTGCTGGAGGTGGGTACCGGCAAGTCGGCGATAACGATAGTGAAGAACGATCCGTTGTGGGTGCAGGTGTGGCTGCCGATACCGGTGGCGCTGGGGCTGAAGCGCCAGGAGGAGCGGACCGGGCAGAAGCCCCGGTTGAAGGTGATTTATCCCGACACCGGCGAATCGCGCGAGGCTACAATCATATACTATGATCCGGTGGCCGACGCTGCCTCAGGCACGCAGCGCATCCGGCTGGAGATGGCTAATCCGGAGAATCGGCCGTCCGGTCTGCCGGTGAAAGTCGAGGTGCCGGCTGCGGGCGGCAACTAACGCCGCCGGTGTGGAAAGGCCGATGTGAGAAGGGGAGCCGCCGCGACCGAAGTCCGATAAAGCCGGACGGGTGGCAGATCGCCGGGCATTTGCGGAATGTGAGCAACAAAAAGGGTGCGCCGTGAGCCGAGTAGCCGAACCGTCACCGCAGGGACAACAGCAGCAGCAACAACAGCAGCAACAGGCGCCGCGCTCGCGTCTGGTGCAGCGGCTGCTGGATGCCTCGGCGAGTCTTCCATCGTTTCTCAACGACCTTGTAACGACGCAGGCGGTGGTGGTTGCCGGCACCGAAGCCGCCGCTTTTCTGCTGGAACGCGCCGAGAACAACGAAGTGCGGCTGCGGCCGGTGGTGCACATCCGCCCCGACGACAGCGACGCGCAGACGCGTGCGGCGGCGCTTCAGGCTTTTCAGAGCATCGTGACCCAGTGCCTCCAGCAGGGAAAAGACGGCGCCATAGATGTCGGGTCGCCGGACGGCGGCGAGCCGCAATTCTGCCTTGTGACGCTGCTGCGCAACGAATCGCAGGTGGTGGGCGTGTCGGCTGTCGTCACCCGTGCCCGCGACGCGGAACGGGCGCGACAGCGCCTCACGTCGATGCAGCTGGTGGCAGGGTATTTCGAACTTTATTCGCTGCGCCGGACGGTGGAAGAAGCCAGAACCATCGCCGACCAGCATCAGCAGATATTGCAGTACGCCGGCGCGGTGGCTATGGCCGAGGGATTCCATGCGGCGGCGCTGGCGCTGTGCAACGAGCTGGCCACGCGCCTTTCCGCGACGCGCGTGGCGCTGGGATGGGTCAAGGGGGTGAAGATTAAGGTCAAGGCGCTGTCGCACACCGAGAAGTTCGACAAGAAACAGGAGCTCATCGTCCAGCTGGAAAAGGCGATGGAAGAGTGCCTCGACCAGGAGGAGCCCGTCGCCTACGACCCGGCCGGCAAGCGCAACACGGCCAACGTCAACCGCATGGCGCGGGAACTGTCGCGGTCGCAGGGCGGCAACATGGTGCTGTCGGTGCCGCTGCGCCGCCGCGACAGGATAGTGGGCGTGCTCACGGTGGAGTGGTCTCCCGAACAGCAGGTTGACGACCGCGACGAAGCGGGCGTGGCCGTGGCGGCCGATCTCCTGGCGCCGCAACTGTCCGACCGTTATGACAACGACCGCTACATAATCACCAAGGTCGGCCACAGCATCCGCAATCTGGCGAAACTGGCCATCGGTCCGAAATACACGGGCACGAAGCTGCTCATCGCCTTCGGGCTGGCACTGGCGGTGTTCGTGGTGAGTTATCGTCCGATGTACCACGCCCGCGCGGCGGTGGTGCTTCAGGCGCAGGAGATACGGACGATATGCGCGCCATTCGACGGCATACTGGAGGAAGTGAACTATCGTCCCGGGCAGGCCGTAACCCAGGGCGCTGTGATCGCACGCCTGCGCACCACTGATCTGGAGGTGAAACTGGCGGCGGCTCTTGCCCAGGCGCAGAGCAAGGCGGTAGCGGCCGACAAGGCGCGTCAGGAAGGCAAGCCCGCGGAACAGCGCATCGCCGAAGCCGAACGCGACGAGGCGCTGCGCCAGGCAGACCTGCTGAAGTATTACATAGAGCAGGCTTCGTTGCGCGCGCCGGTGACGGGGGTGCTGATGAAGGGCGACCTGTTCGATCGCCGCGGCATGCCGGTGCGCCAGGGAGAGCCGCTGTTCGAGATGGGGCGATCGGATCCGGCGAATCCGACGCGCCTTGCCGTCGAGGCCGAACTTCAGATAGCCGACCGCGATGTGCAGGAAGTGGCGCTGGCCATGCAGCGCAGGCGCGCCGGCGGCGACGGAGAACTGATCGACGGGCATCTGGCGGCCACGAGCTACCCGGGCGAAGACTACAAGTTCACGATCAGCAGGCTTGTGCCCATGAGCGAGGCCAAGGACGGCGACAACATATTCAAGGCTTACGCCGTCGTTCATGACCCCGCGCCATGGATGCAGCCCGGCCTCACCGGCGAGGCGCGCATCGACATCGAGCGCCGCTCGCTGCTGTGGGTGTGGACGCACCGGCTGGTTGACTGGGTAAGGCTCAAACTGTGGATCTAGCCGTGCTGGAATGGCTCTGGACACATCCTGCATATCTTTACAGCGCCGCCGGCGCGGCAGCGCTGCTGGTGGTGCTGCTGTATGCATGGCTCCGGAAGACGGGGCAGATAGTGCCCGAACGGACGATGCATGTTCGGCCGACTTTCTCGGAAAGCTGGTATCGGGTGAAGGATCTGCGCGCCAAGCTTCGCGGCACGGCGCAGATCTCGCGGCAGTTCTACCGCGGTGAACGCTGGTATGTGGTGCGCGATCCGGCGGGGAATCAGTATCACCGCCTGAGCGAACCCGCGTATCGATTCGTGGGGCTGCTGGACGGCCGGCGCACCGTGGCCGAGGCGTGGGAACTTGTCGGCGGGCAACTGGCCGACGACGCGCCGACGCAGAACGAGGTCATCCAGATACTTTCGCAGCTTCATTCGGCCAATCTGATCGAGGCCGACGTGCCCCCCGATGCCGCCGTGCTTCTCCGCCGGCACAAGAAGATGGTGCAGCGGCAGTGGCAGGGCCGGCTGATGAACATACTGTTCCCGCGCATTCCGCTCTGGGATGCCGACCAGTTCCTCAAGCGCTGGATGCCGGTGATGAAGTATTTCCTCAGCCCGTGGGGAATGCTGCTGTGGCTGGTCGTCGTGGTATGGGCCATCGTCTCCGTGGCGCCGCGCTGGTCAGACATGTACAAGGCCGGCGAGCAGGCGATCGATCCGGCCAACTGGCCTTTCCTGTGGCTGTCGTTCATCATCATCAAGGCCATCCACGAACTGGGCCACGGCTTCATCTGCCGGCGCTTCGGCGGCGAGGTGCACGAGATGGGCGTGATGTTTCTCGTGCTGGTGCCGGCGCCGTACGTGGAAGCCTCCACGGCGTGGGGATTCCCCAACAAATGGCACCGCATACTGGTGGGAGCGGGGGGGATGATCTTCGAGCTGTTCGTCGCCGCCATAATGGCGTTCGTGTGGCTGAACACCAGCACGGCCACCGGCGCGGGCAGTTTCGTTCACGGGCTGGCGTTCAACATCATGCTCATCGCCAGCGTGTCCACGGTGCTGTTCAACGCCAACCCGCTGCTGCGCTACGACGGCTATTACATGCTGTCGGACTGGCTGGAGATACCGAACCTCCGCTATCGCTCGACGGAATACACGCTGGGGCTGATCAAGCGGCATCTGTTCAAGGTCAAGAGCCACGTTCCGCTGCCGCCGGTCGGCCAGCGCATATGGCTGTTCATCTACTGCATCGCCAGCACGGTCTATCGCACGATAATCGGCATTCTGATCATTCTGATGGTGTGGCAGCGCGTGCCGGTGCTGGGTGTGCTGATGGCGCTGGGCGGGGTGATAACGTGGCTGACCGTGCCGGTGATCAAGCTGCTGCGATATCTTCTTATCGAGCCCGAACTGCACCGCAAGCGATGGCGTGCGGCCGCGTGGATTACCGGCGCCGCCGCCGTCGCCGTTATAGCCGTCGGCTTCATTCCGGTCAGGGTTCACTATTATGCCGAGGGTGTTACCGAGCCGGCCGAAAAGACGGTGGTTTTCGCCGGCGCCAACGGCGTCATCGAGCGGGTAGTGGCCGCCGACGGGCAGGTTCTGAAGAAGGACGATGTCATCGCCGTCTGTTCCGACCGCGAGCTGGAGCTTCAGATAGAGCAGCTGCGCTCGCGCATGCGCGCCCTGCGCGCGCGGTGGGAAAAGGCGGTTGTGGAGGACCAGGCCGAACGGCTCATGCTCGACCGCCAGATGCGCGCCGTGCAGAAGGAGCTGGATCGCGCTCTGGAACGGCGCGACAAACTGACCGTGCGCGCCCCGACCGACGGCATGCTCGTCGCTCCCATGCTCAAGCACATGGTCGGGAAGTACGTCCGCGAAGGCGAGGAACTGGGCACGCTGGCGTGCTGCGGGGTGCTGCGGGTGACGGCGAGCATCGATCAGGACGATGCGGCGCTGCCTTATCTGAAGGAAGGCAAGGAGGCGCAGGTGCGCCTTGCCGGCCAGCGCGATGTGGTATTGACGGCGGTGGTGGAGGAGAACCGCCGCGCCACGCCCACGTTCGAGCTGCGCCATCCGGCGCTGGGCTATGCCGGCGGCGGCAGCGCCGCCATAGACCCACACGACCCCAAGGGAGTCAAACTGCTCCGCCCGCACATCGAGGTGTGGCTCCAGCTGACCAACACCGCCGGCGCCATCGTCTCCGGCCAGCGCGCCCACATACGCTTCGAACTGGATCGCAAGCCGCTCATATGGAACTGGGCGAGGCGCGTCCGGCAGCTGATCCAGTCGCACAGCCACGGACGCTGGACGTGAACGTGCCTCGCGGCGGCGGGCGGCGTGCATAAGGAAGGCGCATGGAGTCATGACTCGTCTGGCGAATGCCGAATACTGGGCCATATTCGACGCGCGCCGCGTCAAGGCGCCGGACCTCAAGGGGGCGGACCTGTGGCTGAGTTCCGTCGTCGGGTGGTTCAAGAATCACCGCCCGGTCCTCGCCCGCCTGTGGAAACAGGCCGAGCAGATCGACCGGCTGGAAGGCGAGATACACAACCTTCCCACGGCCAGATTCCGCGAGGAGGCGCAGAAGTGCGAGGAGCTGGCGCGCGTCGGCAAGCTCACGGGCGAAGCGCTCAACCGCGGCATGGCGCTGGTTCGCGAGGCGACATGGCGTGCGATCGGGAAGCGGCCGTATCTGGTACAGATCATCTGCGCGCTGGCGATGAACGAGGGCTACATCGCCGAGATGGCCACCGGCGAGGGCAAGACGATAGCCGCGGCGATGGTGGGCAGCCTGTGGGGATGGGCTGGCAAGCCGGTGCACATCATCACCGTCAACGATTATCTGGTGCAGCGCGACGCCGAGGAGATGGGACCCATCTACCGCGAGCTGGGATTGCGCGTGGGCTGGATAATCCATGAGACGCCGCCGCGCGAGCGCATCGACCACTATCGCCGCAGCGTGGTATATGTGACGCAGAAGGAACTGGTGGCCGATTTTCTGCGCGACCAGATCGCGCTGGGCACGCTGCGCAACGCCGCCCAGACCAACGTCATGATGCTTCGCGGCATGTCGCCGCGGCAGCTCATGGTGCCCGGGCTGTTCAAGGTCATCGTCGATGAGGCCGACAACGTGCTCATCGACGAGGCCGTCACCCCGCTGATCATCTCCAATTCGCCCGATGACGAACCCAACGCCGACCGGTATCGCAAGGCCGACGAACTGGCGCGGCAGCTGATAGAGGGGCGCGATTTCAAGATCGACTGGACTGTGCGTCAGGTTGACCTCACGCCGCGCGGCGAGCGCCGGCTGGAGGAACTGGCCGAGGGCGACGGTTTCTGGCGCGGCAAACGCCGCCGCGAGGAACTGGTCATCCAGGCTCTCACCGCCAGACACTGTTTTATCCGCGACGAACAGTATCTGGTGAGCGAGGACGGCAAGGTGCAGATCATCGACGAGTTCACCGGACGCGTGCTGGCCGACCGCAGCTGGCGCCACGGTCTGCATCAGGCCATCGAGGTCAAGGAGGGGGTAAAGGTTACCGCCGACAAGGAGAACCTCGCCCGTCTGAGTTTTCAGCGGTTTTTCCGGCAGTATCCGATGTTGTGCGGCATGACGGGCACGTGCTGGGAAGCGCGCGGCGAACTGTGGCAGATATACCGCCGGGCGGTCGTGCGCGTGCCGACCAACCGCCCGTGCATCCGCGTCACGCTGCCGGTGCGCATGTTCGACACCATGGAGGAGAAGTGGAGCGCCGTCGTCGAGCGCGTCGCGCAGCTCCACGCGCGGGGCATACCCGTGCTGGTGGGCACGCGCAGCGTGCTGGCGTCGGAAGAGGTGTCGCGGCGGCTGACCGCGCTGAATCTGCCCCATCGCGTGCTCAACGCCACGCAGACCAAACAGGAGGCCGACATCGTCGCCCAGGCCGGGCGCCGCGGGCAGATAACCGTCGCCACCAACATGGCCGGCCGCGGAACCGACATAAAACTCGCACCAGGCGTGGCCGAACTCGGCGGATTGCACGTCATCGCCACCGAGCCGCATGGATCGGGGCGCGTTGACCGTCAGCTCTTCGGGCGCGCGGCCCGCCAGGGCGATCCGGGTTTCGCGCAGATGTTCTGCTGCGCCGAGGATGATCTGTTTGTGAGGCATGCCAGAAACCTGCGCAAGTTCTGGCGCATAATCGGGCCGACGCGGCTTATCCGCATCGCGCAGGCGCGTGCGGAGCATCTGGCGCGATTCAACCGCAAACAGGTAATGCGGGCCGACGACTGGATGGACGAGACGCTGCCTTTCTGACCGGCGTCTGCGGGCAGACCGCTGCGCATTGCCGTCGTCCGCCGGATGCGGCGCGTCGCCGGCGGAGCCGGTGCCGTCTTTTCCCTGTGCCGTGATGCATCTACAATCATGCCGCCCGACGGCCCGACGGGCCACGGGTGCGATATGGCGGTATTCTCCGGAAAGTTTGTCAGAGCGGTGTTCATAGTGTCCTCGGGGCGCACAGGCACGATGGCTCTAGCGCGCCATCTGGACGCGTGCTACGAGCAGGTGTGGGCGGCCCACGAGCCGCGTCCCAGCTGGCGCCTGCGCCGGGCGTCCTCCAGAGCTCTTTGCGGAAGGCTTTCGCGCGAGGAGCTTGCGCGCCTTCTGGCCGACAACCGCAGGCGGCTGGTGGCCGGCATCGGTGCCGTTTACTACATCGAGTCCAATCCGTTCCTGGGCGGGTTTCTGGATGTGTTCGGAGACGTCTTCGAGAACGCCGCCGTCGTTCACGTGGTGCGCGACCCGCGCACCTACATACGGTCGGGCATGAACTTCGGCACGTTTCGCGGCATCAAGGGGCTGGCGGTAAGGCTCATTCCGTGGTGGCTGCCGCGCCCCGAACTCATGCCCGGCAGCGGCGGCCTGCGCTGGTCGGAGATGTCGCCGCCCGTGCGTCTGGCGTGGTACTGGGCGATGCTCAACCGCCACCTCAACCGCGGGCAGACGCTGTATGGAGACAACTATCTGCGCATTCGCTTCGAGGATCTTTTCGCCCGCGACGGCTCGGGGCTGAAACAACTTGCCGCGTGGATCGGCCTGCCGTGGGATGAACGTCTTGTGCAATGCGCCAACAGCGAAAAAGTCAATGCCAGCCGCGATGCGGGCTTCCCGAGGTTCGCGGACTGGAGCGATTCGCTCAAACGCCAGGTGATGGATCATTGCGGCGAGCTGATGGAACTCTACGGCTACAATTGAGCGAGGATGGCGTTCAACTTCGGCCCGGGCGGCGCCGGTATCTGGCAGCGCGCACGGCGGCGGGCTTTGCGCTGCTCGCCGTGCTGTGGTATTTCGTCGGCAGGGGCCTTGCGGCGAGCTTCCGGCGCATAGACTGGCAAACCCTTCAGATTGACTGGATATGTCTGGCAGCGGCGCTGGCGGTGCTGCTTCTGGCACGGCTGACCAACGCGCTGAACTGCCGGCAGGCGATGGCGACTCTGGGGCACGACATAAGCAACCGCCGCGCTATTCCCATAATCTGGTTCGCCTCGCTGGGACGCTACATCCCCGGCAAGTTCGCCGCCGTCGCCGGCGCGCTGTATCTGCTCAATCGCGCCGGTCTGCCGCTGCACGTGGCGGCCGGGGGCATGTTTCTGTCGGTGGCCATGATGATTCTCACGGGCCTGGTGGCCAGCACGCCGCTGCTGTTCATGCCGCAGGTCCGGCAGTCGGCGCCATGGGCGGGGGCTGCGGCCGTGGCGATAGGCGTTGCCGGTGCGGTCTGTCTGCATCCGCTGGTGTTTACCAGGCTCCTCAATGTGGTTCTGCGCATATTGCGCCGGCCGCTGCTGCCCGCGCGGCTGGCTGCCGGGCCCTATGTGCGCGTTGTGGGCATTACGCTGCTGCGTATCGTTGTTCTGGGCGCGGCTTTATGGCTGGCGGGCCGGGCTGTGGGCCCGCTGGGCATGCGCGATTTTCCCATGACGCTGGCCGCCGGCGGGCTGGCGTCGGTGGCAGGTTTTCTGGCGGTATTCGCGCCGGCCGGTCTGGGCGCTCATGAAGGCGTATATCTTCTTACCATGACGCCGCTGCTGGGCCCGCCCGCCGGACTGATGGTGGCGATTTTCCGGTTGTTGAACGTTCTGTCCGACGTCATCGCCGGCGCAGCGGGCATGGCGCTGTTGCGCGGGGCTGCGGCGCCGGATACGGTTGGCGCGGGCGCCTGCGCGGGAGGCGCGCCATGAACCGACCCCTCCTGCTGGAATCGCCGCGGGTGGTGGTGCCCGTGGTCGCCGGCATCGGAAACGCGCTGATGGCGCAGCCGATGGTGAGGCAGCTTAAACGGAATCTCCCCGGCGCGCGCATAACCATAGCCGCCCGCACGAAAGCCATGGCCGCCGTGTTCGACCGGATGGTCGAGGTGGACGCGTGCGTCGTGATGGACTCCGGCGCGCTGGGCATGGCCCGCAGCATGGTGCGACTTCAGTTGAGCGCGCGGCCCGACATATGTCTGATTCCATTTCCATCGAACCGCTGGCAGTACATGGCTCTGGCTCTGGCCAGCGGCGCGCGCTTTCGCGTGATGCATCGCTACAGCACGGGGGCGATCCGTGCCCTGGGGTGCGTGCCGGCTCTCAGGCTGCCGGCGGTGCGCGGGCTGCACGACGTTGTGCAGAATCTGTATCTGCTGCGTCTTCTGGGCGTTGAACCGGACATCGACGATGCGCCGCGTTTTGTCGTAACCGAACAGGACAGGTGCCGGGCAGCGCAGATCCTCGCTTTCGCCGGCATAGCCGCGCACGTCCGCTTCATCGCCATTCACCCGGGCAGCGCCAGAACGATTCTGGCGGAGGCCAAGCGCTGGCCGCTCGAAATGTACGCGCGCCTGGTGTGTCTTCTTGCCTCTGCCGGGCGGGGTCCGATGGTCGTTCTCGAAGGTCCCGACGAGGATGGAATGGCTCACACCATCGCATGCATGACGGGGGGAATAGCCCGCGCAGTGCGCCTGCGCGGGCCGCTTGGCGAAGCGGCGGCGGTGCTGGAGCGGGCGCGCCTGTACGTCGGATCCGACTCGGGCCTGGCTCATCTGGCCGCCGCCGTGGGCACGCCGCCGGTCACTCTTTTCGGTCCGGCTGATCCCGACCGCGTGTGCCCGTTCGGTTATCGCCGGCTTGTTGTGCAGGCGCCGGACAAACGCTGCTCGCCGTGTTTCATGTATCCGTGGGAGGCGACCAGTCCGCGCATCCGCTGCGACAGTCCCGATTGCGTGCGCCGGATAACCCCGGAAAGCGTGCTTGAAACCATCGAAACCGCGGAAAGACTTTTCTGCCGGCAGGTGCGCAGTGTCTGAAAACAACGCTGGTACCACGGGGCGGCGGAGGCACACGGCGCTGGCCGGAGTGCTGGCAGCGCTGTTTCTGGCGGCCGTCGTCGTGCTCCCCGCCGCCATCAGAACGCCCGCGGGACCGGCCTCGGGCACGGCGCTTGTGGATGCGCACCGCTGTCTGCCGGCCACCCGCACGACGCTGCGCGTGGCCTCGTTCAACATTCACTCCGGCGTCGGCGGCGACGGCCGAGCCGACCTTTCCCGCATCGCCGACCTGCTGCGCGGATACGACCTGGTCGCGCTCAATGAGGTGCGCGGACGTTCGCAGGCGAAAGTTCTGGCCGACATGCTCGACAGGGCCTGGCTTTTCGCTCCGACCGAAAGGCAATGGTGGCGCGATTCCTTCGGCAACGGCGTGCTGTGCGCGCTGCCCGTGAGCATGTGGCGGCGCGCGCCGCTTGAAAGCAGTTTCCATCGCGGCAAACGCAATGTGCTGTGGCTTGCCGCAGGCGTTGACGGGCGCACGCTGAACTTCCTGATAACTCACATCGACCGCACCACCGACCGCCGCGGACAGCTTCAGACGGTTGTGGGCATGTTCCTTGCCCTCTCCCCGCCGGTCGTGCTGATGGGAGACCTGAACTCGCCTCCTTCGGAGCCTGTCCTCAACGAACTGCTGAGCCGTGATGACGTCATCGACGCGCTGAAGCACAAGGCGGGTGGGGCGCAAGACCATCGCATCGACTGGATATTGTGTCGGGGTCTGCGCGTGGCCGATGCGGGGCTGGTGCACACTGCCGCCTCGGACCATCCGCTGGTCTGGGCCGAACTGGTTGTGCCCTGAAGGCATTGCGCGCAGGAAGGCTCACGGCGGCGGAATCTGCCAGACCGCCCGCTGCGATTCGGGTATGCGGTAAACGGCGATTTTCTTCTTGCGCAGCGTCAGGGTTGTTTCCGGAACGAACGGCGGCGGGGGGGTTCTGCTCTGTTCGCGGTTGGTTTCACAGATCACCGCCAGTTGCGGATTGCGCCGCGCGGCCTCCAGCAGCGACCGTTCGTCTTCACACAGCGGTATCGTCCGGCGCATTTCAAAGATGAGCGGCACGCTGTCGATGGCGTAAAACGCATATGGACCATCGCCGCATCGCTGTCGGAAGGCCGACGCCACATCTGCCATGGTATGCCGGTCGGACGCGGCCGATGCGCCGGTGATCGCCGCTGTCGCCAGCGCCGCCGATGCTATTGCCGCCTCGACCGACAGCCCGTCGCCGGCCGCACGGTATGCTCGAACCATCGCGAACACGAGCGCTGCGACTGCCGGCGCCGCCAGCGCCGCCGCCAGTACGGGCAGGCGTCCTGATGTTCGTGTGGCCAGCACCACCGCAACCGCCGCGCCGATGCACACGGCCGCCAGCGACGCGCCCACAACCGCCGCGCAGAAGCGCTTGCGGCGATCGCCGCTGCGCAGACAGATGTTCCATCCCCATCCGCCCAGCAGCGCCAGCGGCGGCAGGACCGGCAGAAGATAATGTTCCTGCTTCTGCGGCAGAAACATATGCACGATGACGATGGCAGCCGACCAGACCGCCGTCAGCCGTGCCAGCGTCGTCCGGCGGCTGTGCCATGCCGTCCACGCTGCCGCCCCCAGCAGTGCCGTCCACGGCAGCGTCGCCTTCAGGACATATCCGAGCGGCTCGTAGAAGTACCCGCCATGATCGCGGCCGGTGGCCAGGTCGCTTGCCTCGCGCGCCAGAGTCTGTGCGGCCGGGTGGCTCAGCGCGAATATCCACCACGGCAGACCGAGAACAGCCGCCGTCAGGGGAGCGCCGCTCGCAAGCCAGTGTAATACCAATCGCCGGCGGCCGGCGGCCCATGCCGCGCACGGCACAAACATCAGCACAAAAACCGCCGGCGGGCCCTTGCTCATGGCCGTCGCTGCCATGGCGGCCGCTGAGACGTGATGCCACCACCATGCGATGCGGTTCTCGATCAGCGCCGCGCGCACCAGCGCATACATCGCCAGCGTCAGCCACAGCAATACGAGCGGATCGGTCTCGGCCAGCCGTCCGTAGCGCTGGAACATGAGCATGCTCAGCATTATGCCCCCGCTGAGCATGCCTGTTTGCGCTCCGCCCAGCCGTCGCCCCAGGTCATGAACGATCGCCAGCGTAACCCACGCCGCGAGGGCGAAAGGCAGCCTTCCCGACCACGTGCTTACGCCGAAAAGGCGGAACGAGCCTGCTGCCAGCCAGTACGCCAGCGGCGGCTTGTGCAGCCGCACCTCGCCGTTGAGCCGCGGAACGGCCCATTGCGAAATGGGCCGGTCGTGCATCTCCCGCGCACACTCCAGAACGCGCGCCTCCTGCGTGCGCGACAGCGGCGTATATGCGACCGGCAGGAGCAGTACGGCCGCGCTCAGCAACCGCATGCGCCAGACCGCGCACGTCTCGGGCTCCGGTGGGTATAGCGCCTCGCTCATCGCCTGGCTCGAAGCATAACATCGCACCCCGCCGGAATGCGACTGTTGATGAGGACGGAGGTTGCCAGTAACTTACCGCCGGCCCCAGGAGGTCATTGATGAACATAGACAATTCGCTCACACCGGAATCGCTTTTGCCGAAGATTCAGAAACTGTGGGAGGTTTCTGCCGTCAAAATAGACTCCATCGAGAAGACCTGCACGCCGGGCAAA
>Ga0123519_10005460_pt1 | contig 20262 bp, 18 predicted proteins | sample YelNatPaOPRAMG02_FD_87396 | JGI IMG/M metagenome (GOLD analysis project Ga0123519, IMG submission 87396) | Hot spring microbial communities from Yellowstone National Park - Yellowstone National Park OP-RAMG-02 (version 2) | ecosystem: Environmental > Aquatic > Thermal springs > Hot (42-90C) ...
GATAATAATCACGATGATGTCTCATATAAATATATATTTATAAATCATTTCAAAAATAAACTTTTCTTTAACAGAAATGAAGAAAAAATCGGCAAAATGATTTATTATATCGGTAAAAATATCTGGAAATTACAAATCATCTGTTTTTTATTTAAATTTTTTAACTCAAATTATATTTTCTACGCAACTTAATAATAGTTTCTGTTGTCTTTATTAAAAACAAAAAATGAAACCATTATTTATAATATATCAGGTAGCAGCTATAATTAATCCTGAATATGATTCGGAATGCCAAAATCAATCAAAATCGTCATATAACAAAGATTTTTTTCAGGGGTTAAAAAGGTTGAATATAATATATTCTGAACCATATGAAATAATTGAATCAATTAAAAATCTGAATAAAAAGAAGTTAAAAGAAAAGAATCTAAATTTTAAAAAAATGTTAAGAAAACTATACAATAATATAAAAATAAATAATTTTATAAAATTATTTTTAAAAATAACCTCAAGAAAATCAACAAATAATGAAGACGCAATTGAAAATTACCATCTTTATTCTCATAAACAAAAATCGGCGTTAAATTAACCTAACTACTAAAAATAAAAGAATTCATCTTCCATATCATTTATTTCTTCAAACATTAATTTAAGATTTCGGTATTCGAGTAGTTCATCTTTTGTTAATCCTTCAAATTCTTCTTTATTTTTTAAATCCCTAATTCTTTTTATGGCTTCACTGGGATTCATTTCAAGAAAATCTTCGTATGACATAACAATAAATTTTAATTAATATTTACATATGTTAAAATATAAAAAATTATTGAAATGACAGTTAATAAATTATTAACAAATTTTAAACAAATCTTAAAGAAAATAAGAGATATTTAAAATTTGTTTCAAACAATTATAAATATTGACAAAAAAATAAAAACCTATTTGATTATATAAATACCTCTATTAAACTAAATTTTAGTATTTCAACTAATCCCTATTACTTATTAATCCAATAGAATTACACTTTGAATATACTTATTGCGATAATTTTTTCTTCATATCCCTTTTTAAAAACCCTAGTTTTATAAGTGGTTAATTATTTTCACTACTAAGGGCATAAATTATAAAACATAAAGATAATGGTATATTTACTCTATGACAAAAAAATATATACCACTTTTTACACATATTAAAGCAGATTAGTTCTGATTATTTTTCTGTGAATATCTGTGTTACATTTCTCTGCGGTGAGAAAAAATATTTACCACCTAATATGAATAGGATTTTTGTTTAGAACCTGCTCTCAAGTTGAAAATTTAAAAATAAAAACAAGCTTGAAATTTGATATTTATAAATTAATATTGTCCGATAAAAATTTAAAAACAAATAATGTTTTTGAATTAAGAATCCCCTAAGTTATATTATGTTTTTATTGGTTATTAATTTTTTTTTAAATGGCACACCGATGTAACTGATTAGACAAATTTATACGGATTTTATCCGTGAAATTAAAAAATAGATAAAGGATTCAAAAAATAAAAAGCAAATTATTATTCAACAATTTTGATTGACAATTCCTTTAATTGTTCGTCCGAAATTTTTGAAGGAGTGTCTATCATCATATCACGTCCTGCGTTATTTTTAGGAAAGGCGATAACGTCGCGAATTGATTCAACACCAGCAAACATAGCAACAAGCCTGTCGAAGCCAAAAGCAATACCACCATGAGGAGGAGCACCATATCTGAAAGCATTCATTAAAAAGCCAAACTTTTCTTGTGCTTCGTCTTTACTTATACCTAAAGCATCGAACATTTTTTGTTGTAAATCACTATTGAAAATACGAATTGATCCCCCTCCTACTTCAACGCCGTTAATTACCAAGTCATAAGCATTTGCTTTAATTTTTGCAGGGTCGGAATCAAAATACTTAATGTCTTCGGGTTTTGGTGAAGTAAATGGATGATGCATAGCAAAAAAACGTTTTTCATTTTCATCCCATTCGAGTAAAGGAAAATCGATAACCCAAAGAGGTTTAAAAATATTTTTATCACGTAAATTAAGTCTATTGCCCATTTCAAGTCTTAATTCACTAAGAGCTGAAAGGGTTTGTTTTTTATTTCCGGCCATAATTAATATTAAATCTCCTGTTTTTGAGCCAACCGTTTTAGCCAGCTGTATCAACTTTTCAGGAGAAAAATATTTATCAATAGAACCTTTAAGTAAATTATCACTTTCGTGTTTGAGATACAATATGCCTTTAGCTCCAATCTGAGGTTTTTGAACAAATTTTGTTAATTCATCAATCTGGCTTCGTGAATAATTTGAACAGCCATCAGCTACAATAGCTCCAATATATTCGGCTTCATTAGTAATTTTAAATTCACTATCCTTAAGAATTGAAGTGACATCTGTAATAGTCATTTTGAAACGTATATCAGGTTTGTCATTGCCATATTTTTCAAGAGCTTCATCATAATTCATGCGTGGAAAAGGATCGGGAAAATCGATATTTTTAATTATTCTAAAAAGATGTTTAATGAATTTTTCCATTACATCAAGAATATCATCTCTTTCGACAAACGACATTTCGCAGTCAATCTGAGTAAATTCAGGCTGACGGTCGGCACGTAAATCCTCATCTCTGAAACATTTAACAATCTGAACATAACGATCAAAGCCAGCAACCATTAATAATTGCTTAAAAGTTTGCGGAGATTGAGGAAGTGCATAAAATTCGCCTTTATTTATTCTTGAGGGAACAACAAAATCACGTGCCCCTTCCGGTGTCGATTTAATTAATATCGGAGTCTCGACTTCAATAAACCCCTGAGAAGCAAAAAAATTACGGGTTTCGATAGCCATTTTATGACGCAATTCAAGATTTAACTTAACACATTGCCTTCTTAAATCAAGATAACGATATTTCATTCTTATTTCATCGCCACCATCAGTATTATCTTCAATTGTAAACGGAGGAATCTCGGATTTATTAAGAATGTTTATTTTATTTAACATAATTTCAATATCACCAGTAGGGATATTAGGATTTTTATTAGCTCGTTCAACAACCTTTCCTGTTACCTGAATTACATATTCACGATTTAAATTTTTAATTTCTTCAGCAAGTTGAGGATTTGATTGTACATCAACATAAAGCTGAGTAATGCCGTATCTATCGCGCAGGTCGATAAAAATCATTGCACCAAGATTACGAATTCTTTGAACCCAACCAGCTAAAATAACTTCTTTATTTACATCATTAATTCTTAATTCTCCACAGGTAAAAGTACGGTACATAATTTTAGATTTTAATCGCAAATAAAAATAAAAATAACTTAATTTACGATAAAATTATAAAAAATAAGATTTATGACTGAAAATTTGTATAATGACGAATACTTTATGAAAGAGGCTATTAAAGAAGCAAATAAAGCATTTGAACAGGATGAGGTGCCTGTAGGAGCTATTGTTGTAAGTGATTTTAAAATAATAGGACGAGGTTATAATATGGTAGAAAAACTGAAAGATGTAACAGCACATGCTGAAATAATTGCTATTACATCTGCTGCAAATTATTTAGGAAGTAAATATTTACAAAATTGTACATTATATGTTACTATTGAGCCATGTATAATGTGTGCAGGAGCAATATTATGGTCACAAATCGAACAAATAGTATTTGGAGCTCATGATGAAAAGTTTGGCTATTCAAAACACAAAAAACTTTTACCTGCAAAGCTTAATGTAAAGGCCGGTATTCTCGAAAAAGAATGTGCACAACTGATGAAAGATTTTTTTAAAAACAAAAGGTAAAATCTTAGGATAATAAAAACTAATATTGAATTTTATTGAAATACATAATTTAGCGCTAATTATACTTTCAAACAGAAAAATCATTATTTTTGGTTGAATCAGAAATAATTTTATCGAAAATATCTTTAACCTTATCATTAAAAGAATCTTTTTCAATTCTTAAATCATTCAGAAACTGCTGCATATTATGATAATGATATAAATAATCTGAAGTAATATGTTTAATTTTTTTTACCAGTAATGGTAAATATTTTTTATTCGTATTTATTTTATAATAATCAGGCAAATTAAAATCATTATTATAAGCAGCACTGCCGGTTAAACTTATAAGCACAACACATCCCGATAAAACTGCTTCGCGGGGCATACGGTCACGTCCCGGAAAATTTCCCATCTCGATAAACAATATACTCTTTTTGTATAAATTTATAACCTCAATTATGTCTTTTCTTTTTAATCTGATACAAATAAAATCAGGGAATTTTTTTTGAACATACCTTACTACCCTTTTCTTTGTTTTTTGTCCAAATAAAATTATTTTATCTCTCGAATTTTCAGATAAATTATTATAAAACTCATCTCTTACAGGATTATGCAATATATATGTTTTTTTTAACATTACATTTTCAATAAAATCGGCAGCAAAATATGAATTTGAAATATGAATTACATCATTGTTCCATACAGGGCTAATTGATTTATTCCAGTAATTGATTTTTTGCGAAATTTTATGGAAAATAGTTTTAGTATGCCCGTAATAAGAACTACATGAAAAAATTTTTCGTAATGGCTTTATATTTAAAGGAAAACGATGAGAAGGCGTTTTGAAAAAATAATATAATGTAAGCCAATAAACAATTTTTTTTGATCTGGGATATAAATTTATCAAATCACTTAAAGTTTCAGGTATTATTATAATATTATCGGGTGAATCATCAATTTTATCCACGTAAGGAAGGTTAAATTCTTTAATTATCGTATTGTTCAAAAATTTTAGATTCTTTTCATAATAAAACATGTTTACATTATAATTATTATTAATCAAAGATTTACACAATATATGCAAACTGTTTACTCCTCCGCTTATAACATTAGTAGGGCAAACAATATATATTTTTGATACTATGTTCACGTTTTAATTTAGTATTCTAAATATTGCAAGTTAAATATTTTATTTGTTTATTGCAATTTCTTTTAACAAGTGCTTATATAAATTATAATATTGTTCAATATTACTTCTCCATGTAAATTGCCGTGCATAATTTATAGCCAACATTTTTTTTTCTTCATTAAAATCATTAATTCCATTTTTGAATACTTCAAACATATTGTGAGGATTAAATGAATTCCAAAAATAAACATATTTATCACCAATTTCTTTAAGGCTTGTATTATCAGAACAAAATACCGGTTTTCCGAATAATAATGCTTCAATCAATGGCAATCCAAAACCTTCGGCAGTAGATGGAAAAAGCAAGGCTTTGCAATGCTGATAAAGATATTTTTTTTCTGTTTCTGTAACCATTCCCGATAAAATAACTCTGTTTTGAAGTGAATTTTTTAAAATTTCATTTCGTAAATAATGTCCATAGCTTGTGTTATAATTACCAGAAATTATCAATTTAATATTAGATGGCAACAGCTTAATAAATGGCAAGAGTACATGATAGTTTTTGTATGGCAAAAATTGTCCAATTGTAAATAAAAATTCATCTTTTTCACCAATAAATGAAGGCTTTTGGGGATTTAAATCGGTAAATTCAACTCCATTATATATTACTTTAGTAATCTTTTCGGGCGATATATTCAGATATTCATAACATATTGCTCTGGTAAAATTTGATACAAAAACAATTGCATCAGCCATGTCAACGTTATTTTGGATTTTTTTCAGGTATTTCTTCTTCTTTTCTTCAGATTTTGTAAATATAAAATTCAGGTCATGAATAGTCAAAATTTTTTTATTACAGCCTTTAACTTTAAAAGCAGGATTTTGATGCAATATATGAAGAATATCAAATTTGCCAATATTAGCGGGGAAAATACGGTTAAAATTTTTTAATTTATAGGTAAAATTTGTATTTAAAAATTTTAAATTAGTATTACCATTTATAAGATAATGAAATTCAATGTCTTTATCAATAATATATTCATTAAGATTTTTTATAAAACTTTCACTTACAGTCTGCAATCCGCAATTAGAACTATTAATTTTATCAAGTAAAATAAGTATTTTTTTTGCCATTTTAATAACATAAATCTTAAGTTTGAACAAATTTTTTATTATTGAAAATTACAGGACCGACTTTTCGTAATGAAAAATTGATTCCAAAATTTTCGCCATACATTTTGCCAAAATCGGCCCCTATTCGGGCAGAAACTTCAATAAAAGGCATCTTCTTCATTCTTTTTGAAGCCTCAATCATTAAAGAAAATTGGTTTTTTGCAGGATCAATTGGATAGTTATAACTACCATAATTTTTATAATATGAAATAAAAAGAAGAAACCTGTATTCATTATAATTGGCCATAACACTCAAGTTATGAGCTTTAACCCGGTTGTTACAAATATTATATATAGGTGAAGAAATAAAAGGTGTGCCAATTGTTTGCTTATAATACGACCATCCCGACGTATATATCCAATGAGAAAAATAATTATCGTTACCAGTATACCATTTAGGAACAGTATCGGCTTTAGGGTCACCGCTTTGTAGCATGGTATATAAATACTCATAAGATAAAGCCTTTAAATATTTATTATTCAGTTTTATAAGGCAACCCCATAATCCATCAGGGAAATTTGCAAACTTTCTGCCCGAATTATCTTCAAATACCGATTGAAAATAAAAATGAGAAGAAAACAATTTTGTTTTTATAATTAATCCGGCATTCCATGAGCCTATATGATTACCAAGTCTATTAATTACTTCACCTGTATCGACTGTTCCGGCATCACCACTTTCGGCAAAGAAAATATGTTTAAAAGCTCTGAAATCGGAAGGCAAAGTATCGAAACGAGGATTGGAAGAAATACCTCCCCATTGAGCAAAATGAGCCAAGCCCCCATAAATATTGATAGGTAATTTTCCTCCTAAACGCACATAAAAGTCTTTTGAATGAAGATAAAAATTCTTTACATCAACATTATTATCAAACCAACCATGAGCTATATGTCCTTTCAATTCAATATATCCTTTTGTAAAAGGGACAGGAATAAAATCGTCGGATTTTAAAATAATTTTAGGCATAGGTCTTGCATTGGCCGAATATAAAATATTCCCGGAAGTTAAAATTGAGTCCTGTTCACCATATTTCTCTTCAAATTTTCCGGCTTTTAAAATAAATTTCCATAATTTTATCTCTCCAAAAATTTGCTGAAATCTGAAATCAAGTGTATTTATATAAAAAATATCAGTTTCAGTTCCAAAACCATAATCTATGAATTTTGACCTGTCAGGTTTTCTTAATAATAAAAAATCAAAATAAAAAATATTATCATTTAAAGGAAATTTATCATATCTGTTTGAAAATAACCAAAAAGGAGTATTTTTGCCAGAAAAAAATTGAAACCCGGTTTCAAATGATAATTCAGTTTTTTTATCTGAAGCCAATGATAAAAATGATAATAATAATGATAATAATACAGTAAAAAAAATATATCTTGTCATTAAGAAAGAATTAGAGTACAAATTTAAACTTATTATTTAATAAATGCCTAAAATATCAGTTGTAATAATCACACTAAATGAGGAAAAAAACATTGAACGTTGCCTCAAATCAGTAGTTGATATAGCCGATGATATTGTAGTTGTCGATTCATATTCGACAGACAAAACTGAAGAAATTTGCAATAAATATAATGTAAGATTTGTGAAACACAAATTTGAAGGCCATATCGAACAAAAAAACTTTGCTATTACCCAGGCGAAATATCCTCATATATTATCATTAGATGCCGATGAAGCACTTTCAGAAGAATTGCAAAAATCAATTGCAGAAGTCAAAAATAATTGGAGATACGACGGCTATTATTTTAACCGATTAACTAACTATTGCGGAAAATGGATAAAACATTGCGGATGGTATCCCGACCAAAAATTACGCTTATGGGATAGTCGCAAAGGACGATGGGGAGGACAAAATCCTCATGATGAATTTATATTAGAAAACGGCGCAATAAAAAAATTTTTAAAAGGAGACTTATTGCACTTCTCGTATTATTCAATTACCGGCCATATAGAACAAATAAACAAATTTTCGACAATAATGGCAAACGAGCGTTTTAAGAAAAACCAGAAAGTATATTTATGGGATATATTTATCAAACCTATATGGAAATTTGTACGCGATTACTATATTAAACTTGGTTTTTTGGATGGATATTATGGTTTAATAATTTGTATTAACTCGTCATATGCCACTTTTTTGAAATATATTAAGCTAGCAGAAATGTATAAAAATAGAAAAATTAAATAATTAAAAACGAAATATCAATATTAGGACCTTAAAAGATTATTCCTATTTTAATAGATAAAGATGATAATGTTGTTTTATCGATAATTCTGAGATCATTAGAAGGTGTCTTTGTAATATCAGTAAATCCGTTTTTAAACAACAATCCGGCAACAATACTCGAATTTCCTCCAATTGAGTATTCTATACCACCGCCAAAATTATACCCAAAGTTAAATAAATATATTTCATCTTTTCTGATATCAACAAAACCGAAATCGGATGCTTTGGCATTGGCTTTAACATTTATCTGAGGCACTAAACCTACATTGGCAAAAATTGCAATTCTTCCAATCATATTTGTTTTCATCTTTATTCCAACAGGTATTTCGACATACTGCAATGAAAAAATCATTTCCTGATTATTAATAACTTTTCGTCCATTTGATGTATAAATCGGAGTAATATTATCGTAAAAAAGTCTTCCTCCACATGAATTTAAACCAATGCCGGTTGCAACAGCATAATTTTCAGTAAAATAATAATCGGCTATTAATCCTAAATTAAAGCCGGCTCGTACACCATTATACTGTATTGAAGCCACATTAGGTTTCATCCAAGAAATTAATGGTTCTGCGAATACTCCGAAAGAAATCCCTTCGCTAAATAATTTTATTGTTGAAAAAAATAACAAGCAAAATACAATAAACTTTTTCATATATAATTATTAATTATGGTTGCAAATTAATTAAAAAAAATAATATGATAGTTTATATATTGAATTTTAAGAATAATTAAATAACCGAATTCTATATAAGATATTATATTTGTTCACAAAAAATTTAAAATGATGAAAAAGCTATTTTTGTTAATATTTATTTTTTTATTCTTGATTTCGTGTACAAAAAAAGAAAGAAAGCCAGATATAAGTAATATAAGTTTAAATATAAAGATAAATCGCCTTGAGAAAGATCTTTTTCTTGAAAATATTGAAAATATTGCAGACAGTCTTGATGTAATCAAAAAAAAATATGGAGTATTTTTCGATTTATTTACATCAGGGATAATAAGAATAGGCCATTCTAATTCACCTGAATTTATTAATAACATTAAGTCATTTGTTACCGATTACACAGTATATCAGGCTTATGAAAGCACAATAGCAACATATCCAGATATTAATGATCTTGAAAAGCAACTCACAAAAGCTTTTAAATATTATAAATATTATTTTCCGGAAAAACCAATTCCAGCTATATTTACCTATATTTCAGGATTTAATGAATCAATAATTGTTGGCGATACTTTTTTGGCAATAGGATTAGATAAATATCTCGGACGAGATAGTAAATTTTACAAACTATTGATGGTTCCGGAATACCTAATAACAAATATGCATAAAGACATGATAATTTCAGATTGCATAAAAGCATGGGCATTAACAGAGTATCCGTATTCCGACTCTGTTAATAATTTAATAAGCAATTCGATTTACAACGGAAAAATTCATTATTTTCAAAAGTGTATGCTGCCTGATGCTCCTGATTCAATTATTATGGGATATACAAAAGAACAGATTGAATGGTGCATAAAAAACGAAAAAAAAATGTGGGAGTATCTGATTGAGCAAAAATTGATTTATGATAAATCGCTAAGTTCGATAAATAATTTTACAAAAGATGGGCCTTTTACAAAAGATTTTGGCAGGAAGTCACCAGGTAGAGCAGTTAATTGGCTTGGCTGGCAAATAATAAAAGCATATATGAAAAAAAATATAGAAATAAGCCTTAAAGAACTCATGAATGAGAATGATTATCAGAAAATATTATTAAAAGCCAAGTACAGGCCTTAAAGCAGATCTAACAAAGACTATAATAAAATAATCATTCAAGGATTCAATAGCTCAAAACCATTTTCCTTTTCTAACATTCTTTTTGCTTTACAATCAATGAGTTCGGTAATTATTACCTCCATTACAACCCACACTTTTACTCCTTTTCGCACGCAGCCTGTTATCGATTTATCATTTCTCCCGCATGAAGCATGAAGATGAACTATGGGTGAACCTTCGCTGTTCGGGAAAATAGTACCTACACCCGTTATTTCATAAACATTATCTAAAATATATTCCATAGGTTCAATTTTTTTTGCCCTTCCATCTGCAGGGCCAACTACAAGAATACTTCCCTTGTCGGCACCACCTAAAATTTTTACTATTGCTGAATTTATGTTATTTGCTAAAGCAAATTTTTCAACCTCATGATGCAAAATTTCGCCATCTTCGAGGCGTAATACAAATACTCTTCCGGTTTTGGCTGTAGTATATCTCATTTTTAAAATATTTTAATAAAATGTGAATAATATTTTTAATTTTATTTAATAAAACGAAAATCAAAGTTATAATTTTGTTAGGACAAAATTAAAAAAATAAAATTGAGCTTACCATTAAACGATATTGAAACCCCATTAATGAAGCAATATAATAGCATTAAACAAAAACATCCTGATGCTATTTTATTGTTCAGAGTAGGTGATTTTTACGAAACTTTCGGCAGCGATGCAGTAAAAACATCAGAAATTTTAGGAATAACATTAACAAAACGTTCAAATGGAGCAGCTGCTTATGTTGAACTTGCCGGATTTCCTTATCATGCACTTGATACATACTTGCCCAAGCTTGTAAGAGCAGGCCAAAGGGTTGCAATTTGCGACCAACTTGAAGATCCTAAATTTGCAAAAAAAATAGTCAAAAGAGGAATTACAGAACTTGTTACTCCCGGTTTGTCATTGAACGATAACATACTCGACCATAAATCAAATAATTTTTTAGCATGCGTACATATTTCAAAACACATAGCCGGTATTGCTTTCCTTGATATATCGACAGGCGAATTTTTAATAGCCGAAGGTACAATTGAGTACATAGACAAATTGCTCAACAATATTCAACCCAAAGAAGTATTAGTTGAAGCTAGCAAGAAAAAAGAATTTGCTGAATTTTTCGGAAATAAATATTACTTATACAAACTTGACGATTGGATATTTTCTGAAGATTGGGCGTATGAAAGATTAATAAAACAATTCGAAACCACATCTTTAAAAGGTTTCGGTGTAAACAACCTGCAACTCGGAATAGTTGCTGCCGGTGCAATTTTGCACTATCTTGATATTACACAACACGAACAAATAAAGCATATTACCAAAATAACTCGCATACCCGAAGACGCATATGTATGGCTTGATAAATTTACAATCCGTAACCTTGAACTTTTTAATAATATTAATGAAGGGGGAAAATCATTACTTGATATTATTGATAAAACCCTGTCACCAATGGGTTCGAGAATGCTTAAAAGATGGATTGCTTTCCCTCTAAAGAATATTCAACCAATAATTGAAAGACTTAATGTTGTTGAATACTTCATTAATAATACCGAAACAAAATCGGAATTTGAAGACCTGATAAAACAAATAGGCGATTTGGAAAGAATAATTTCAAAAGTAGCTATCGGAAAAGTACTACCCCGCGAAATACTTCAACTTAAAAATGCTTTGGCAGCAATTGCAATTTTAAAAGAAAAATGTGAAAAATCGGATGAAGAAATATTGCGTAAGTTCGGAGAACAAATAAATCCATGTAATTCAATAAAAGAAAAAATTGAGAAAGAAATATTGCCCGAACCCTCCAATCAGATTTCAAAAGGAAATGTTATAGCCAATGGTGTATCGAAGGAACTCGACGAATTAAGAAATATTTCAACATCGGCAAAAGAATACTTACTGCAACTTCAACAGCGTGAAATTGAAAAAACAGGTATACCTTCATTAAAAGTTGCCTATAACAATGTTTTTGGGTATTACATCGAGGTACGTAATACACATAAAGAAAAAGTCCCTGCCGACTGGATAAGAAAACAAACTTTGGTAAGTGCCGAAAGATACATTACATCGGAACTTAAAGAATTCGAAGAAAAAATTTTGGGGGCCGAAGAAAAAATACTATCTCTCGAAGCTAAAATCTATTGTGATTTAATACTTGCGGTTGCCGATTTTATTTCGCCCATACAACTTAATGCCGAAATAGTTGCTAAAATCGACTGTCTGCTTTCATTTGCAACAAATGCGATTGAAAACAATTATATTAAGCCTGAAATAAACGACACAGATATTATAGATATTAAAAAAGGAAGGCATCCGGTAATTGAAAAACTGCTTCCACCAGGTGAACCATTTATCGAAAATGACATATATCTTGACAATTCTGACCAACAAATAATAATTATAACCGGACCAAATATGGCAGGAAAATCGGCTTTATTAAGGCAAACTGCTTTAATTGTATTAATGGCCCAAATGGGATCTTTCGTCCCTGCCGAATCGGCAAAAATAGGTATTGTAGATAAAATATTTACTCGTGTAGGTGCTTCTGATAACATTTCTCTTGGCGAATCAACATTTATGGTCGAGATGAATGAAGCTGCAAGCATTTTGAATAATATTACCTCGCGAAGTTTGATATTGTTCGACGAACTTGGACGCGGAACAAGTACTTACGATGGAATTTCAATAGCCTGGGCTATTGTTGAATACATACATGAGCATCCACAAAAAGCAAAAACCCTTTTTGCTACACATTATCATGAACTAAATGAAATGGAAAAATCGTTTGCAAGAATAAAAAATTATAATGTTTCGGTTAAAGAAATTGATAATAAAGTAATTTTTATGCGAAAATTAGTTAGAGGCGGAAGCGAACATAGTTTTGGTATTCATGTAGCTAAAATGGCGGGTATGCCAAAAAGTATTATACAAAGAGCAAATGAAATTTTGAATCAGCTTGAAAGCTCAAACCAGTCAAAAAGCCTGTCAAAACCAGTAAAACAAATTGGAAACCAAAGAAGTGGATATCAATTAAGTTTTTATCAGTTGGAAGATCCTGTATTAAAACAAATTAGGGACAAGATAAAAAATATTGACATCAATTACCTTACCCCAGTTGAAGCTTTAAATAAACTTAACGAGATTAAAAAAATTGCAGGTTTGTAAATAAATAACCCGGATTATTATCTTATTGATTTATTGAGACAATCTAATAAAGATATGCTTTTTTAAAAGGCAATAATAAAAACTTAAATAAGCATCTAATTGACTAACTAAAATTTAAAAACAATTGAAATCTAATAATAAATTGTAATTTTTTTTAAGAAAAAACTTAATTTTGAATTGGAATAAACTACAAAATAATGATAACAAAAGAATATATCAAAGAATTAATAAATAATGGAAAAGGTGAAATTGGACACCTTGTAAAACAATATCGAGATAGTGGTTCTTTGACATTTATTCTTGAAAATTTGGGACAAATACCAAAAGACTTTGATGGTAGTTTTTTAATCGAGTTGCTTTCAAACAATAATGCATCTGTAAGATTATGGGCTATTAAAACAATTGGAAAAATAGGTAAAAAAGAATATTTACCTATATTAAAAAATACAGCTTTCAACGATAATAACACAAATGTAAGACGTGAAGCTGTGTCCTCAATAAGAAGAATGAGAACTATCAAATGTCAAAGTATATTAACCTAAATACTTAATGATTCTGACCCAAAAATAGTTTGTCAGGCTATCAGAGGCTTACTTGTTTTTAAAGGTGATCAAAAAATTGATAATATTTTAAAGTCATTGATAAGTCACGAAAATGAAATGGTTCGGACAATTATTTTTAAAGAATATTATACAGAATAAAAAGAAAATAAATCTCAACCTCATATACAAAGTTACGACTATTTGAAAAATGTTGTAGTAAATGCTGATACTATTGAAGTAATGAAATTGCTTAAAGATGAAAGCATTCATTTAACTTTTACATCCCCTCCCTACTATAATGCCAGAGATTATTCCATTTATCCAAGCTATAAAATATATCTTGAATTTTTGGCAGCAGTATCCAGAGAAGTTTATAGAATTACAAAAGAAGGAAGATTTCTAATATTGAATACTTCACCAATAATAATACCAAGAATTAGTCGTGCACACAGCAGTAAACGTTATCCAATTCCTTTTGATATTCATCCTTATTTAATTGAAATGGGTTGGGAATTTATTGACGATATTGTATGGGTTAAACCAGAGGCGAGTGTTAAAAACCATATTGGAGGGTTTCAGCAACACCGAAAACCTCTTGCATATAAACCAAATTCTGTAAAGGAGTATTTAATGGTTTATAGAAAATCAACAGAAAAACTTTTAGATTGGAATATTCATCAATATGATATAAAAACTGTTCAGGAAAGTAAAGTGTCCGATGGGTATGAGACAACAAATGTTTGGAAAATAGACCCTTGTTTTGACAAGGTTCATTCAGCTGTTTTTCCTGTTGAACTTTGTAAAAGAGTAATTCAATATTACTCATATAAAGGGTATTTGATTTTTGGCCCATTTGCAGGAAGTAGAACAGTGGGAAAAACTGCTAAAAGTTTGGGATGATACTTTTTCCTTACTGAAAAAGATAAAACATATTTCGATTATATGAAATCAAAAAAATCAAAAGAAATATTCGACACTTTTGAAACAAAATTTTTGGCTTTTGATGAGTTTAAGAAGATAATAAAATAATTATGCCATTAAATAATGAAACGAAGAAAAACATTATTAAAAAATTAATCTCGAATCAAGATTACAGAGACTATGTACTGGTTATAATTGATGAAATATTTATAGATTACTGTATCAGTTTTTTCAAACAAGTTGTATATGCTAAAATTGATGCTCTTGGTGAAAAATCGGATTGGTATAAAAAAATCTTTTTCAATCCTGATTTGCCAAAAGAACAAATAGCTATTAACTCGGGTTTAAATATGAAATCAATTACAAATGCCTTCAATTCTTCAAAAAAAGAATATGTAATACAAGCATCTTATGATAATTATAATAGGTTACAAAAGACTATTGAAAATTTAGTTACAAATAAAAGTGATTTTGAAATAAAATTGTCAATAAAATTCAAAGACGTTTCAGTAGATTTGACAGTTGCAGAGAGTTTAACTGTGATTAACCCTATTGCTGTTAAACGCTCTGAAATTATAGGTGGTATGTGGAGTACGGTAGGCAAACAAGTTGAAAAACCATTAATGACAACACTTTGTATGCTATTTAACGTTCCGTTCGAATATCATACCCAAAAAGACAATCCTGATAGTTTTAGAGAAGTCGATTTTTATGTACTTTCTAAAGATGGAAAGAAACTTAGAACTGAAGTAAAATAAATGGGCAAAGTAAACCCAGAAAGTGCAGATGCAATTTTTGCAATAGAACCAGCAATATTTTTAGCTGATAAATTATCGGATAAAAATAAAAAACAATCTGACATGTTAAATATTAAATGGGTTGAACTCAGAAAGGATTATGGTTATAAACGATTTCAGAAAGTATTGGATGAATTAAATATTCCAAACAGTGCCTTTGATGGTGACTTAAATGCCCGACTGGGCGAAATACTAAAACAATTATATGAATAATAATAAAAAACTCTGTTATAATATCATTTTGACTGGCATTTGACGATACAAACTAATTGTTTATGCTAATGATTAATTTATTAAAAGATAATTTAAACCTTATCATAACTTTTATTGTAAAATTTCCTGAAGTTTTTCCGAAATTAATATATAGAATTTCTGTTTGTTTCAATCTAAAAGTGTAATAAAAAAATCAAAAGTGCAAGTGAGAAAAAATATTTACCAGACATAGTGATTAAACCATTTTTGCATAAAACCTGCTCTAAAATTGAAAATTTAAAATAAGAATAAACTTGAAATTTGCTTATAATCAATTAACATTATTTCATTAGTGAAAAAGAGTTAATTTCAGAAAAAATTCATATATTTCAATATCTTCAAGTATAATGCAAATAACTGAAAAACTTTATTTTATTAAATCACTCCATTATTCTTTAACATTACAAATTCTTTCTCAAAATTCGGAGTAAAAACATTTTTGCCAATGTTTTCCTTTATTTCATTAATACTCCAGAAACGTCCGTCAGAAAGTTCGTCAGGATTTATTTTGATGCCATTATCAAGAAAAGCCAGAAAGGTAAAAACAAATTCTGATTCTACATCACTTTCCCATTTATAAGTATAAAGATGCCTTATATTTGCCGGTACTATTCCAATTTCTTCCTTAACTTCACGTAACAATGCCTCTTCAACTGTTTCATTAAATGAAATATGACCGCCAACAGCGGTATCCCATTTTCCGGGCTGTATATCTTTAGTTTCCGGACGTTTTTGGAGAAAAATCTTTTTACGACTGTTTATTACATGCAAATGTACTACCGGATGTAATAAATTTTTATCATTATGACATGCTTCACGACTTGCCTTGCCAATAATTTTACCCGTATCGTCAACTAATGGAAGCCATTCAATATTATTATTTTTTTTCCTAATGTATTTTGCAGAAATTAATTCGTATAAAAAATATATTCCGAATAAAATATAAAAAAGTGCCCCGCTAATAAATGCCCAGGCTTCTTTCGACAGATAAAAAGCTGCAAAAAAAACCAAAAGAGTATAAAAAGAAAAAATAAAGAACAAATTTCGTGTTGTTTTCTTAAAGTATTTATCTTGCTCTGAGCTAATCGAAAAATCTTTTAAATATCTTTTTGTCATTAATGACATTAAATTAGTTTTCGAAAAAGCCGAATAACCAAAAATGATACAAATAATAACGCCAATAATACCGGGTTTTAATTTAAAAAAAATATCATTATTAAGAACAATAGAAATAATTCCTAATAAAGTTATAAGCAAAGTATCTAATAAAATAAATTTATCAATTCTCTTTTCCTTAAAATAAGTAAAAATAAATTCAAAAATACCTGAAATAATTGCAATAAAAAGCCCTACTGTCGTACCCCAAATTTCATCGGCAATAATAAATATAAAAAGAGGGATAAGGCCAGGAAGCATTTGTTTTAAAAGAAAATAAAAACTATTTTTCTGAGACATAAAAACAGAATTACGAAATAAAAAAATATAATTCTGAAGAAGTTTCTATCAGTTTTTTTCACCTTTTGATAAAACAATGGCAGCCTCAATAAGTGCAAGGTGTGTTGAACCATGAGGCAAATTACCAAGTAATCTTTTAGTTTTAAAATCAATATGTTCACTAAAGATACCTAAATGATTACTACATTTTAAAATTTCATTAAAAAGTTGTTCAGCTTCGGCCTGCCTACCTATTTTTGCAAGACTTTTTATTAGCCAAAATACACAAACAGTAAAAGCTGAAACATTGCCCTGAGAAAAATCCTTAACACGGTATCTGAATAATAAGCCATCATGCAACAAAGTTTCTTTTGTTTTAATAACCATACTAATATATTTTGGGTCATTAGCATCAATAAATCCGTACGATTCCATCAATAAATTTGAGGCATCTAGTTCTTCAGAACCATAAGCGCGTGTAAATGATTGTAATTTATCGTTCCATGCTTTTTTATAAATATCATCTTTTATTTTGTCGGCAAGGTTTTTCCATTCATTTTGATATTTTGTTTTGCCAAGTTTTTCGGCAATTTTCATAGCCCTGTCAATAGCAACCCAACATAGAACTTTAGAAAAAGTAAAATGACTTTGTTCATTACTAACATCCCAGATATCAAAATCAACTTCCTGCCAGTTTTTATCAATTATTCTGGCAATACTTCTCACAATAGTCCACAATTCTTCGGCATTTTCCTGTGAATAAACATACATCTGAAAATTCTGATATAAAACGTCCATTAAAACACCATAAATGTCGAGCTGTTTATATTGAAAAGATGAATTGCCAATACGAACAGGTTTAGAACCCAAATAACCATCGAGATAATCAAGAGTGGTTTCATTAAATGATTTTTCACCTTTAATTCCATAAACTAACTGAATTTTCTCGTCTTTACCCGGAGTAATATCAACAATAAAATTAAGGAATCTCCGCGCTCCGGTAGTATGACCCAAAGAAGTCAGAATTTTTATGATCATTGAGGCTTCTCTTATCCAGCAATAACGATAATCCCAATTATAAGTGCCACCAATAATTTTTGGTACTGATGTGGTAATTGCTGCAAGTATTGCACCGCTTTTCTGATAAGTGAGCAATTTTAAGATAAGTGCCGAACGAATTATTTCATTATTGTATTTTGGCAAACGATAAGTTCGTTCAACCCAGTTGTACCAATACACTTTAGTACGCTGAAGTTTAAGGTATATCTTATTAAGCTTCATCTCCTCAATCTTCTGATTATAACTCAGCAGAAAATAAGAATCCCTATCAATTGTTATTTCTTCACCGTTAATTATCTTATTAAAATCAAAATTTGTATAAAGATATAATGATTCGTAAGTTCCATCGGTTGTATAACTCTTAATATATTCATCTTCAATAACAGTATTTGTATTATGTTCAGCCCAGTATAATTTAGGATTATATATAAAACGGGCTTTAGGAGCACCTGAAATATATTTTATGTATCGGATAATGTCAGGTGGCGCAAAATAATCACCTTCTTCGGTTTTAAAACGTGGCATAAAATCAATAACTTCAAAAGCATCATTTCCGCTTTGAAATAATGTAGAGATTATATTGGTATTTTCAATATATGACTGTTTAATAGTGTATGAATCATCTACTTCAATTGCAAAAGAACCACCTTTCTTTTCATCTAAAAGCTTTGCAAATACTGAAGGAGAATTAAAATCAGGTAAACATAGCCAAACAATTTCACCTTTATCGGAAATCAAAGCTGCACTTTTACAATTCCCTATTACCCCGTAATTCAAATTTTCCATAGATAATAAAATAAAATCAGCTTAAATTATATTTTAATTTCACAAAATAAGGAAAAAAAAGCTTAAAATAAAATTATTTATGCTTGTTAAATTTTATAAAAATTATGATATTTACTTTTATTACTTTTACATAAACCAAACCTGAATTAAAACTATAATATGAAAAAAAATAAAGAACTATTAAGAAAAATTATAATCATTATTTTCTTAATGCAAATAATATCCTGTAATTTATTTAAGCCAAAACCGCCAGTAGCCGAAAAAATTCCTTATAAACTCACCAAACATAATCATACCCGTATAGATAATTATTATTGGATGAAGAACCGCGACAATCCTGAAGTAAAAAAATACCTAGAGGCCGAGAATAAATATATTGAGAAATCATTAAAACATCTAAATAATTTTCGAGACAAAATATTTAATGAAATAGTTAATCGTATAAAACAGGACGATGAAACAGTTCCGGTTAAAGAAAACGGATATTGGTACTACATCAGATATGAAGAGGGAAAGGAATATCCTGTCTTTTGCCGCAAAAAAGAAAGTCTCGATTCGGCCGAACAAATTCTTTTAAATGGTAACGAAATGGCTAAAGACTATAAATATTTTAATATTGGCGCTCTTGATATCAGTCCTGACAATATCTGGATGGGATATTCTGTCGATACTGTCAGCAGAAGACTATATACTATGTATTTTAAAAATTTATTAACCGGACATATAAGCAATGAAAAAATACCAAATTGCACTGATGATTTAGCATGGGCAAATGATAATAAAACAGTATTTTATACAGTTAAAGATACCAATACTCTTAGAAAATATAAAATAATGAAACATGTTGTAGGAACTGATCCAGCAAACGATGTAATAGTTTATGAAGAAAAAGATGAATCATATATTGTTTCGGTATATAAATCGAAATCAAAAAAATATATTATCATTGGTTCATATGCCACATTAACATCAGAAATTAGATTGATTGATGCTAATAAGCCTGAAAGTAAGCCTGTACTATTTCAACCACGACAAAAAGAAGTTGAATATCATGTTTTTAACTATGGTAATATGTTTTACATATTAACAAATTACAAGGCTCCAAATTTCAGAGTAATGAAATGTGAGGCAAATAAGACAAAAAAAGAATTCTGGAAA
>Ga0123519_10005461_pt1 | contig 20260 bp, 19 predicted proteins | sample YelNatPaOPRAMG02_FD_87396 | JGI IMG/M metagenome (GOLD analysis project Ga0123519, IMG submission 87396) | Hot spring microbial communities from Yellowstone National Park - Yellowstone National Park OP-RAMG-02 (version 2) | ecosystem: Environmental > Aquatic > Thermal springs > Hot (42-90C) ...
GCAATGACACCCTTTTTGCGTTTCCAAGGAGGGAAAGTAGTGAGGAGTGAGGAGAGAGGAGGAAGCAGTTCTGTAAAAAATCTTAACAAATTTGATAGGAGATTGTAATCTCTCTTCTCCCTGCTCTCTCCTCTCTGCTCCCTTTTCATAATATATGGGGTCAGTCATAAACCAATAACGAAGTTGTTGTTCCGAAGAGCGAAGCGATGAGGAATCACATTTAAACATTTGTGAATAGTGAATAATGAGATTGCCACGCCTGCCAGAGGCAGGCTCGCAATGACGACTTTGTGAATTGTAAATGGTGATAATGGGATTGCCACGCAACCTTCGGTTGCTCGCAATGACGGCTTTTGGGATGTCATTTATTTTCTTTCCTTTTTAATTCTATTCATTACTTCCCTTGATAAATTTAAGAATAGATTTTTTAATTCTTTGATATTTATCTCTTTTATCATCTCTACTTGCAAATCATTTACATTATCAGGAAAATATTTGACTTTATGAAGTGCATTTGCGAGCCAGTATAAATCAAATCCCGCATCCTTTTGTTTTGCAAGTTCTAAAAGATTCCAGAAATCCTCTGTTTTTAAGATAAAAAATAAGTCAATTGCATCCCTTGGTTCTGCTCTCCCAAAAATGCAATGTTTCAAACCTTCTTATAACTTTAAGAGAAAAACATTTTTTGATTTCTTCTTCAAAAATTAGCAAGATTTCTTTCTGTAAATCAGTGATAATTCCTTTACTTTTCAGAAACAAAATAATCCTCCCATAAAGATTTTATATCTTCTGGAAGTTCAATTTCTGGAAGTATTTTCTTTATCTCTTCCCAGTCAAGTTCAGCAACATCTTCTGCTCTTCCCCTTGTTAAAACCTGTTTTATATACCATTTTTTTTGCCAGGGATTGCTTAAATCAATCTCTTTATCAGTAGACCAGACAATATACTTTTTAGGTCTAATTTTCATTTTTTCTCACTTTTTTAATTTTAATAAAATAATCACCTTTGTCAACATTGTGTATTTTCACAATTTTTAAGATTATTTTTAAAATACTAATATGTTGAAAGAAAGCCTTTCTTCCTTGAAAGTTTATCCATTATTATGAATAAATATACACCAAGAATAAACCAGACAAGGATAATGATGTTTAATCTTATTATTATTGAAGCAAAAGAAAATTCTATGTTCTCACCGAGCAGGAAATGTCTAATACCAAGAACACCATAGGTTGTTGGAAAAAATAAAGAAGTTTTTTTCATAATAACTGGTAACACAGATAAAGGATAGGCAATAGGTGTAAGAACTGAAACAAAAGTTGATATAATCTCAGAGAAAACCCACCATTGCTTGAATCCAATAGTCAAACCTGCTATTAGTATACCAAGACCATATAAGGCAAAGAGCATAAACATAAGTATAATAAGTGAAGGGAAAATCCCTTTTATGTTGAAAGTAATCCTGAAAAATATTGTTATTGAAATTGCCTGTATAATCATAATCAATCCCTGATGTAATGTTGAATGTAATGCAGTCCCAGCAACATACACCCATCTTGGAACAGGTGCAGAAAATACTGTTTCAAGTGTCCCAAAGAATTGCTCTTTCCTTAAAGATGAACCCATTGCCCAGCATGCTGTGTTTAAGAAGCCCATAATGATATAACCTATAAATATATATGATATCATATCATTCACATTTGTTAAATTCTTAAGGTTCTCAGAATATCTTCCACCAACAAGTGCAATACCATAAAAGAAATAAGGAAGTAGATATATGAAAGGTTCTATAAATTGTCTTATAAAATCAGGTTTGTAAGAAAGGTCTATCTTCCAATTCTTTATATTTTCAGCATTTATCGCACGGATATAATGTATAATTCTCATATCAGTAATAAGCGAGTGTTCCCTTTTTCCTCGTGCTTCTTTCTATCATCGCATAGGTGAATATACTCAAAAGTAGTATTATCATATCTATTATTAAAAGCATAATTGAATTCCTGAGGAAATTGAACTCTAAATTAAGAAGTATTCCCCTTATCACAATAAGCGCATATGTGAGTGGAATAAAAAGACTAACTGCCCTTGTTACAGGATTCACTTCGACAGGATATCTTATTGGTGAAAATAAAAATAAGACATATTCAAAAAGATGTAATAAGCCGTGTGATTCCTTCACAAGTAATGTTAAAGCAGCAGCAAAAAATCCAATACCATAAAGACCTATGAGAAGAAGTAGAAGAATAATAAGAAATGGTGCTATCTTAAAAAGAGAAATATGTAATCCAAAAAATATCACACAGACCAGAACCTGGAATATAACAAAGATTGTTGAAAGCAATGTGTTGTAAATAGCCTTCGCGAAAAGTAAAATATATTGTGGTGTTGGAGATGAAAGGATGAATTCAAGTGTCCCAAAATACATCTCATCCCTGAAAGATGAACCCATTCCCCAGACAGCGGAGAACATATAGGTGCTGAATATTGCACCGATAAGAACATAAGGTATAAACTCTTCTGTCCCTGAAAGATTACCGAAAGAACTGCTTCTTAAACCACCAACCATTGCTTTCCCCTGAAAAATAAGTGGCAGAACCCATAATAATGGGAATACAATCCAGAAAAATATCTCTATTGGATATGAAAGCATTATCTTAAAATTCTTCTTTATCTCCTCTATTATTATCCTCATCATAACCCTCCTTTAAACTCTGTCCTGTCATATAAACGAAGACATCTTCAAGCGTAAACTCTGAAAAATTTATTCCAAGTATCTTTGTCTTACCACTTATCCTTTCAATTATAGAATTAAGAAGGGATTCAGGTTTTTCAGTATTTATTCTTATATATGTAAAACCATCAACATTTGAAATATTTACCTTATTTATTTCTATAAAATCTTTAAATATTTCTTTATCAACATTACCAATGCATTTTATTTCAAGTATATTCTCTTTTCCCAAAATTCTTTTAAGTTCGTCAGTCGTTCCTATTTTAACAATCTTCCCATTACTCATAAATCCAATCCTGTGGCATAGTTCTTCAGCCTCATCCATATAATGTGTTGTAAGGAGTATTGTCTTCTTTAATTTCTCATTCAGTTCCTCTTTTATGAAATTCCTTATGAACCTTGCAAAATATGGGTCAAGACCAATTGTAGGTTCATCTATAAGTAATATTGGTGGATTATGTATTAAAGCCCTTGCAATTGAGAGTTTCTGCTTCATACCTGATGAAAGCCTCTCTACCCTCTCATTTGCCTTATCCTTTAAATCCATAAGATTTAGAAGGAACTCTATTCTTTCTTTTAATTCCATCTTTGGAACACCATAAAGAGCACCAAAATAATTAAGGTTGTCAAGAACTGAAAGTTTCCAGTATAAAGAGCGTTCTCCACCCGTTAAAAGTCCAATCTTTCTTCTCACATTTAATGAATCTTTCAGAACATCGTATCCACCAACAATAGCAGTTCCATTATCAGGAATAAGCAATGTTGATATGCATTTAATAAGCGTTGTCTTCCCAGCACCGTTTGGACCAAGCAATCCAAATATTTCACCTTCATTTATTTCAAAATGAACACAATCAACAGCACGAACTTCACCTTTCCTCTTTTTAAAGATCTTCGTAAGATTTTTAATTATTATTCCTTTTTCCATAATCTTGAATATATCTTTTTTTTATTATTTTTCAAGATTTTTTTACCTTAACAAAATAATCATTTTATATATTATTAGCATATGCCAATAATGATTAATTTTTATGTTATTTTAGCAAATACGAGTGAAGGTAAAAAAAATGCCGAGACCATCTAAATGTAGAAGGATTTTTATAAAACCGCACTGCAGGCATTTCTCACCTGAAAACCCTAAAGGTGAGATTGTTTTCCTGACACTTGATGAACTTGAAGCAATAAGGCTTGCGGATATGGAAGGATTATATCAGGAAGACGCAGCAAAGTTTATGAATATCTCAAGGCAGACCTTTGGGAATATACTAAGTTCAGCACATAAGAAGATTGCTGAATCTCTAATAGGTGGGAAGATAATTAAGATTGAAGGTGGTAATGTAAATATTGAAAAAGAAGGAACATTTACAAGGGTTAGGAGAAAACATATCTGTTTAAAAGGAGGTTTTATGAATCAAAGAAGAATGGGACAGGAAGGTTATTGTGTCTGTCCTAAATGCGGTTTCAGAAAAGAACACCAGGCGGGCTTACCCTGTCGTGAAGAAAGATGCCCTCATTGTAATATTCCAATGGTTAGGGAAGGTTCTTATCATCACCAATTGATAGAAAAAAATAAAGGAAAAAAAGGAGGTAAAGATGTTTAGAGGCTGTAGAAGAGGATTCAAACATACTCATTCGTTAACACCAAAAGGATACACATATATAGGGCATTGCAGATGTGGAATAGGACCAAACGCATACTATCAGGATACTCACGGAAGGATTCATCATTACAATGAAATAATTCATCAGGGAGAGGATGATTTTCTGAATGAAATTGAGACATTAAAAAAGGAAAATGAGGAATTGAAAAAAAGAATAGAAGAACTTGAGAAAAATTTACAGAAAAAACAATAAAAAGGAGAAGGTATGAAAATTGCTTTTGTAACAGATGATGGAAAAACTATTGCACAGCATTTCGGAAGGGCTTTAGGTTTTGTTATTTTTGAAATTAAGGAGAAACAGGTAATAAAAAAAGAATTCAAAGAAAACAGATTTACTGGACATGCAAGAGGTCTTGAAGGAGACCATAATGCAGACCATCATGGCCCTGTTATCAATGCGTTGAAGGATTGTGATGTTGTGATATCAAGAGGTATGGGAAATAGAATATTCAATGACCTTATTAATAATGGCATAAAACCATATATAACAGATGTGGATGATATAGATGAAGCATTGAAACTATTCCTATCAGATAAACTGGTGGAGGTAAAAGACTTTCATTGTAAAAAATAGATTAAATGTTCAGAATTATTATAAATTGAGTTTAGGAATACAACGGCAACCGAAGGTTGCTTGGTAATCCCATTATTGACTCCAACAGAAAAGCAGTCATTACGAGGCAACGAAGTTGCCGTGGCAATCTCATTTTTGACTACTATGTAATGGTGTTAATGTTTTTCAAAAACCAAGACTATGCGGGAGAATATGCGATTCCTCACTATGTTCGGAATGACACCTTCTGTCTCACTATGCGGATGAATATGTGCTTCCTCTTCGTTTCACTCCTCGGAACAACAAAAAATGGTGTCATTGCGAGGCAACGAAGTTGCCGTTGCAATCGCATTATTCGCTATTCGCAAATGTTTAAATGAGACCCATCATCGCTTCGCTCTTCGGGGCGACAAGTTCGTTGCCAGTTTAAAGTTTATGACTGACCCCAAAGGAAGAACTGCTCCCTCCTCTCTCCTCCCTCCTCACTACTTTCCCTCCTTGGAAACACAAAAAAGAGTGTCATTACGAGGCAACGAAGTTGCCGTGGCAATCTCATTATTGACTACTATGTAATGGTGTTAATGTTTTTCAAAAACCAAGACTATGCGGGAGAATATGCGATTCCTCACTATGTTCGTAATGACACCTTCTGTCTCACTATGCGGATGAATATGTGCTTCCTTTTCATTTTGCTTCTCTGAATGACAAAAAAGTCGTCATTGCGAACGAACGAAGTGAGTGTGGCAATCCCATATTTGCTTCTATGGTTTTGTGTTAATGTTTTTAAAATTTATTCAAAAATAAAAGATTTGACAAATTTCTATTTTATATTATAAATATTTTATGAGAGAATATAAAAAAATTATAGAGGATGTGAAAAGAATTCTGAAAGAAGAGATAAAAAAAGAAGAGAAATTATTAAAAATATGCAAGTCTATCTCAAACCTTGATGGATATGACTGGGTCGGTTTCTATATAGTTAATAAAGAAGACGAAGAAGAACTTTTACTTGGTCCATATGTTGGTGCCCCTACCGAACATATAAAAATAAAAAAAGGCAAAGGTATATGTGGTCAGGCATTACAGATTGGAAAGACATTCCTTGTAAGAGATGTTAGTAAAGAAACAAATTATCTTTCTTGTAGCCCCGATGTCCAGTCAGAGATTGTTGTTCCTATTTATAAAGGAAAAAAGATAGTTGGTGAGATAGATATAGATTCACATAAAATAAATAATTTTAAGAAGGAAGATAAAGAATTCCTTGAAGAGATAGCAAAACTTGTATCAAATGAATTTTAAAAATCTTTCTAATCTTTTATTAATATCGCATTTCACATAATTTGCAGGAGAATATTTTATTCATAAGTAAGTTTCTCCCAAAAAATATTTTTTGAATCTTTCAGAAAATACAAAGGGTATTTATTCATAAAATTTATAAGAACATAATTTTCTTCTAATATATTTTCCGCTTCAAATCTATTATACCATAGATCAACAACAATATCAGGCTTTAAATACCCGATGGAATAATTATAATCCCATTTCATATGTCCAGGATAGAAACTTATAAACATATTATCGCCTGGTAAGACCCTACCTTTTAAATGCGAAATATACTTATCATTCTTTCCGAGAATATCAATACAATATCTATCTGAAAAATATGCCATCGTCCCTGCCACAACAACAGCAATCTTTGCACTATCATTAGTGACATTTTTTATATTAATTCCGATATCAGTCCAGTTTTTGTTGTAATTATAATACTTAGGTTTTATAAGGAGAAGTGCCTCAACATTTGCTTCAGGACCATAAGAACTATTAAAACATAATAAAGAGAAGATGACATATAAAAACAAAGGAATTTTTCTGATAAATTTTATCTCCCTGTAAATTAGCACAAGTGAATATGAAAAAAGAATAAAGAAAGAAAACATAACAACAGAAACAAATCTGTTGCTTCCACCAAATTGCTCCCAGGCATCCCCACCAACATATATACTGTATAATGACTGCAAAAGAGAAATAAATAATAAAAAGTAAACAGGTTTTATTCTTTTATAGAATAAAACAACGAAAGCGAGAATCACCAAAAGAATATTCAAACCCCATATAAATTTAACATACACATACAAACCCCTTGTAATCCTCAAAAAAACAGGGAAACCGGACATTTTTAGATAATAAGTATTAGGTAAAATATCTCTGAAATAAAAATACCTAAAAAGAGTCTGACCAAATACAAAGATAATTAAACCTGTTAAACCTGAAAAGAAATGCTTTAAAAAATTTTTTTTATGTGAAAACATTATGTAAAACCAGAAACCTATATATAGAATCACCATATCAATCCTTATCAATGTTGAAACACCTAAAATTAAATAGACAAGGTAAATCTTTTTTTCATCGTTTTTTAGAACAATAAAAGTGCTTAATGATGTTAATAATAAAAGTATACTTACCTCTGTCCCAAATAAACTCCAGTAAACAACAGGATAATAAAGTCCCAAAAAAATTGCAGAAATAATTGCTACTCTTTCAATCTTAAAAATAAGATAAGAAATCCTATAAGCAAGAAATGTTGAAAATAACATAAATAAAGCACCTGTCAATTGAATGAAAAGAGATACCTTTGATGGAGGGATTGAGAACAGATGAAAGAAACTAATATAAATTGTCCAGAGAAGATTTGTTATTCCTTCTACCCTCTCTCCTTTATTCCAGCATAAACCATATCCATTTGCAAGATTCTTTGCATACCTCATTGATACCATCTCATCGTCAAACAAAGTGAAGTATCTCTCTCCATTTATTACAAAACTTGAACGAATTATAAAAAAAATGTAATAGATTAGAAGTATTGCCAAAATTGTTAATAATTTATTTTTTCTCACAAAACTACTTATAAAAGATACCATCTTTCTCATCTTTACTCTCCTCAGGTTCAATATGAATAAGAATATCTGCTATCCTTTTGTCCTCCATCATTATTCTTTCTTTTAAATTATGAGCAATTTTGTGCCCTTCCCTTACTGAAATATCACCATCAACTATGATATGAAGATCAACATAATAATCCAGACCCATCTTCCTAACATAAGCACTTTCAATTCCTTTTACACCCTCAACATTTTTTGAAATCTCTTTTATCTTTTCATCAATATCTGTTTTAGGCTTTATATCCATAATCTCATTAAAAGCAGGGATAAATAATCTAATCCCATTGAATAAAATGATGAAAGAAGCGAAGAAGGCTGCCCAATCATCAGCACTCTCAAAACCTTCGCCTCCAATAAGTGAAATGGTGATACCAATAAATGCAGCAAATGAAGTGATTGCATCAGATCTATGATGCCATGCATCTGTTTTTAATGACTGGCTCTCTATCTCTTCTCCAACCTTGAAGACAAATCTGAAAAGTATTTCCTTTGTTGCAATAACTAATATAAGAACAAGCAGTGTATACCATGCTGGGGTTGTGTGAGGGTTTCTTATCTCTTTAAGACTTTCTAAAATAATTCCAAATGCTGCAAGAATAAATCCAATTGCAACAATAACACCCGCAAGTGGTTCTGCCTTTCCATGACCATAAGGATGGTCTTCATCTTTTGCCTTTGATGCTATCTTCAGTCCTAAAATAACTATTAAAGACTTGAATATATCAGTTGCTGATTCCACAGCATCTGCTATTAAAGCAAAAGAGGAACCCACTATACCTGTTATTAATTTTATAATTGCTAATAAAAGATTTACTATTACCCCTGTAAAACTTGTTCTGATTCCCCTTTTATAATAACTAAATTCTTCCTTCATCAATGAGTTTCTCAAATAAATAGAGGTCTGTAATATCTGTTATTTTTATATTTTTAGGGTCACCTTCAAAAATCTTTACTTCATAACCATACCTTACAAGTAAACTTGCGTCATCAGTAGCATCTATATAATTTTCCCTGAATGCCCTTTTATGACAATCTCTTATGATACCAAATCAAACTTTGAGGTGTTTGAACAGAATAAACTGAATCTCTATCAAGTATTGAAAGAATAGTTCCTTTAACTTTTTCATTCTCCTGAATAAGTGTGTCTTTTGATTTGTAAACAGGTATAGCACCAACACAATCTTGAACATTGTTTACTGCTTCCTCTATCATCTTAAATGAGACATTTGGTCTAACCATATCGTGGATTAAAACAATATCTTCATCTCTGAGAATTGTTTCAAAGTATTGCAATGCCTTATAACTTGATAATTGTCTTGTTTCACCACCAGGTATAATATCGTAAACTTTTTTAATTCCATATTGATTTATAATTTCTTTTGTTTTAGCAGTCCAGTTTTTAGGAACAACAACAAGAATTTTATTAACAACAGGTGAATTCTCAAATTTCTGAATCGTGTAAATAAAAATTGGGACATCTTTAACTGTTAAATATTGCTTGGGAATTTCTGTCCCCATCCTTTTTCCAATTCCACCACCAAGGATTGCTGCAAATACCCTTACATTTTTTCTTGTTGCGACATTAACAATCCTCTTATAACCTCTCTCTATCTTTAAATAATTTAAGAAGAAAAGATATAATTTAAAAGAAGTATGTAAGAAAAGAAAGATTATTGAAAAATAAAAGAATATTTTTGCATGACCAACTATTGGGACAAATGTTAGTATCAAAAGGTCAAGGTCTAATGAGGAAGGTAAAAATGTGAGATTGTTATTTAAAATAAATGAAAAATATGACTTAACTCTGCCTTTTATAAAATCAGGAAGATAAATTTCTAAAGATTTTTTATCTGATGCGATTGTTTTCATAAGAAAATTATAAAAATACTCTATGTTTGAAAGGAAAAGGTATAAAATGAAAAGATAAAAAATCTCTCTGTTCCTGAATTTTCCGAGAATACCATAAAAAAGAAAAATAAATGTTATAACACCTTTCCATTTTTCCTGAATGAGAAAAATACTCTTTTTTAATACATTCTCTCTTTTTGAAAGAAAGAAAATTGCGTTTGAAAGAAATGAAAAAAGATATAATATACCAGATATAAAAATTAAATTTTTCTTATGTGTGTAAAGAATTACAAGAGCGGTTATAAAAAAAAGATACGATAGAATAATTAAAAAAATATAATCTTTTTTTTTCTTCTGTAAAAACTTATAAAATAACCTTTGTAAAAAAAAGGTTGTCCAATTTTTTTGTATTATAAAATCTTCAAAACCTATTTTTTCTATCATATTTCCATATTAACAAATTATTGAAAAAAATCAAGTAAAAAGAGGGGAGTAAGCCGGATTCTGTTGGGATAAACCCATGTGGTCATTGCTCTAATGCGACCTACCCGGGGATGTGGTATAAACCAGGAGTTCAGGCAAACTCCGCTTAAAGCCATCCCCTGCTTGGTCTTGCACCGGATGGGGTTTGCCCTGCCTTGAGTGTTACCACTCAAGCGGTGAGCTCTTACCTCACCTTTTCACCCTTACCCCTTTTACCCCAAAAAGTCTTACGACTTTTTAGGGACCCCTTTAAAAATTAATTTTTTCGGGGTTCCCAAGAAAATCGCCAGATTTTCTTGGGTTTGAAAGGGCGGTATATTTTCTGTGGCACTTTCCGTGACTTACCATTTCGGGTAAGCCCCCTCAGTTGGTAAAAACCTCCTGAGGCATCCTGCCTGAAGGTGTCCGGACTTTCCTCCCTGAAATCTTCAGGGCGACCACTTCTCCCCTCTTATATAAAATATAAAATATTCAAAAAATTTCAACAGATTTTCAGTAAAAATGTTATTGACTTTTTATATCTCATATTTAAACTATTATTTATGAATTATAATGATGAATTGAAAAAAATACTTCTTGATAATGGAATAGACCTTTTTGGTGTTGCAGACCTTTCATCTTTTAAAAATGATTTTGTCCAGAATTTATTAAAAAAAGGTCTAAATAGAGGGATAGTTATAGGATACAGACTTTCAAAGGCAATCCTTGACGAAATTGAAGACCATCCAACACCTGAATATTATCATCATTATAGACAGGTGAATATGTTACTTGATCAGGTAGGATTGAAATTAACATCTTTCATTCAGAGGAAGGGATTCCAATCTTTTCCAATCCCTGCATCCCAGATCGTTGATTGGGAAAAACAGAAAGGGATTTTATCTCATAAACATCTCGGTGTGCTTGCTGGGCTGGGCTTTATAGGAAGAAATAATCTTCTTGTAAATTTAGATTATGGTGCACAATTCAGAATCACTTCTATTTTAACAGATATACCTCTTGAGACTAATAAGCCCATTTCACTTGATTGTGGTGAATGCACAAGGTGTATAAATGTTTGTCCTGCAAATGCAATATCTTTAAAGAGGGAAGAATTCAATCATATCGCCTGCTTTGAAAAATTGAAGGAGTTTGTGAAGAAAAAATATACGGGTCAATATATCTGTGGAATATGTGTAAAGGTATGTGATGGCTCAAATTTCAGATGAAAATATATCTTTTCAGTGGCATATAACTTACCTTTGTAATCTCAGATGTAAACATTGTTATCAGGAAAATTTTTTATCAAACAATGACCTCTCATTTGATAAAATCAGATTAATCCTTGAGAATCTTAAAGAACAATTCGGTAAAATTTCTATAAACATTACTGGTGGAGAACCATTATATAAAAAGGACTTCTTTGATATACTTGATATAATATCATCTTTTGATAATATTGAAAGTTTCAATATTATAACAAATGGAACATTGTTGAATGATAGAAATATAAATATGTTAAAAAATTATAAAAAGTTAAATGAAATAAAAATTTCTATTGATGGAATAAAGGCAAATGATTTCATAAGGGGTAAAGGTCTTTTAAATATTGTTGAAAAGAACATAAAAAAAATCTCAGGGATAAGAAAAATAATAATGTTCACAGCAGGAGGTTATAACTATAGAGAGATTGAAGATGTTTTTGATTTCTCTTATGAGATCTCTGATGGCCTTATAATAGAGAGATTTGTTCCACTTGGTGAAGGAATGCAATTAAAAGAATTTTATCTTAAACAAGAAGAATGGTTTTACATTGTCCAGTTCATAAAAGATTATTTTTTTATTGATAACTTGAATGAACTTGCAAAATTCAGGGCATTCTATATTGATTTCAAAGAGGATGAAGTTTTTGGGGCATTGTGTAATCTTGGAGAATCGTTCGCTATTATGCCAGATGGAAGTATATATCCCTGCAGAAGGCTTCCTATAATCTTAGGGAATGCTTTAAAAACAAGGAATATAAAAGAAAAAATAGATAATTTCAGGAAGGAGATAGAAAAAAATCTGAAAGGAAAATGCTCAAAATGTGTATTCTTTAATGAATGTATAGGTTGCAGGGCAGGTGTTTATGCTACAAAAAACAATCTATTTTATCCTGATGAGCAATGCTTTATTTAATCACTTTTTCACATGTTTTGCAATCTCATCATTAAGCCATTTCTCAACATCAGGGTATTTCATAAGCGAGTTGAGTTCATCTTTATTGCTCATCTTAATTTTAATAATCCATCCCTTACCATAAGGGTCTGAATTAATCAAAGATGGGTCGTCCTCAACCTCATTATTTTTCTCAATTATTTCTCCTGAGACAGGTGCAAAAAATTTCCCCATCCATTTACCTGTTTCAAAAGAACCTATTGCCTCATCCTTTGAAACACTATCTCCCTCTGAAGGAAGATCAACAAAACTTATTTCTCCAGCAAGTTTCTGGGCAAAATCATCAAGCCCAACAATTGCCACATCTCCATCTACTTTAACCCACATATGTTCTTTGTGATAGAACAAATCTTCTGAAACAACATAACCTTTTATATCTGCCATAAATTCCTCCATTTTTGTTTTATAATAAAATAGATTTTTATCTTGTCAATAATTTTTCTTTGACAATTTTTATTTGAAAAATATAATAATTTTATGAACTTTATAGAAAATTTTCGGAAAATGTTTATTCCGAAAGAATTTTTTAGTTTAGGGTTAAAAATTGAGGATTTTAATCTATCGTATATTTTACCAAGGAAAGACATTATTAACCTCATAAAATTAAAAAAAAATCCAGAAAAAATTCTTGATGTAGGATGCAGTATCGGAACATTGGGTATAGAAATAAGGAAGATTTATAAAAACGCTGAAATTACAGGAATAGAATATGATAGTTCAATGGCTCAGGTTGCAAAAAATTTTCTTGATAATGTAATAATTGGAAATGTTGAAGAGATAGATTTATTTAAATATTTTAAAGAAGAATATTTTGATGTTATTATTTTTGCTGATATACTTGAACATTTGAAAGACCCATGGAGTGTTCTGAAAAATTTTTCTAAATTATTAAAAGATGACGGAATAATAATTGCAAGTCTTCCAAATGTGAGACACTATTCTGTTATTTTTTCTCTTGTCTTTCTAAATTATTGGCCTTATAGAAAAAGAGGAATTAATGATAAGACACATTTAAGATTTTTTACTTCAAGGAATATAAAAAATATGTTTGATGAAGCAGGAATAAAAATAATAAAAATGAAAAGAAAATACAGGATAATTGAAAGCCCAAATCCATTAAATATTTTTTCAAGGATGTTTTTCTTTCCAGGGCTTGAGGACTTTATCACTTACCAATTTCTTGTTGTTGGAAGAAAGTAATCATGATGAGATTTAATTATCATCTAAAGCCAAAAATAGTTATTAGTAAATGTTTCTTTAAGCCTGTTAGATATGATGGTGGAATAGTAATTGATGATTTCATTAATAGATTAAAAAATTATGTAGATTTTATAGAAGTCTGCCCTGAGATAGGAATTGGTTTATCTGTCCCGAGAAAAAAGATTATCATTTTATTTGAAGGAGAAAAGAAAAAACTTTTTCAACCTGAGACAGGAATTGATCTAACATATAAAATGAGAGATTTCTCAGAAAGATTTCTGAATGAATTGAATGAGATAGATGGATTTATATTAAAAAGTAAATCACCTTCCTGTGGTGTTTCATCTGCAAAATGCTTCAAAGATAATAATATATGCGGAAAGACAGATGGATTTTTTGCAGAAGAAGCGAAGAAAAGATTCCCGCATCTTCCGGTTGAAGATGAAGGAAGATTGAGAGATGATGGGATAAGGGAACATTTTCTCACAAGGATTTTTGCATTTTCAGAATTCAGGGAATTGAAAGAAAATTTATCACAGGATGAACTTGTTAAATTCCATTCAATATACAAATTTCTTCTTTTGAGTTATAACCAGAAGAATTTGAGAGAACTTGGGAGAATAGTTGCAGAAAAAAAGAATATTAAAGATAAAATGAAAGATTACGAAAAAATATTCTTTTCATCATTTGATAGAAGACCTTCCAAAAGAAATATCTACAATGCAATAATTCACATCTTTGGATTTTTTTCAGATAATATGAACATAAGAGAAAAGAAACATTTTCTAAATATAGCAGAAAAGTTTAAAGAAGGGAATTTGGAAAAGGAAACAATTGTTGAAATGCTGAAAAATCTTGCAAATCGCTTTAACAATGAATACATCTTGAACCAGAAATTCTTAAACCCTTATCCTGATGAATTGAATTATAAAAATTTTTAATCTAAAAGTCTTTTCTCACCCTCTATTTTTTTAATATCTGTTATATCCTGTGTTACCTCTAATGTTCCAAGATATTCTCCATTTTTCCTTACCGCAAAATACCTTATATAAACCAACCTCCCTTTCAAATTAATCCAGAACTCTGCAAGATCCCTTTTATTATTCTTAAAATCATCAATAATTCTCTGTACTCTATCAACACTCTCTTTTGGATGGCACATCTGAACCTTTCTTCCAATAACTGCTTTTGTTCTCGGGAATATCCTGTCTTTTGACTGGCTGAAGTATCTAACAGTGTCATCTCTGTCAACAAATGTTATATCAACAGGTAAAGTGTTAAGTAATGTCTCAATCTCATCTTTATAAAAACTACCTGTTTCAAATACAATCTTCCCATCTTCTTTTTCTTCTTTATATGTTCTTTTTTCTTTACTCTCACCTGCAAATTTAGGGGTAAAACAGCAATAACCAAGTTCATCAAACTGATTTCTTATGTGAATCCATTCAGATTCTCCTATCACTTTTAATGCAGTAGGAAAGAGGATATTATTCTCTTTATAGAAATGTGATTGAAGAAGTTCAAGAAGATTCATCGTTGCTTCTTTCATCCTTTTTAAAAATTCTTCAAAACCTTTATTCTTATAGTTTTCAAATATATCATAAATTTCTTTTTTCCTTTTCCTTATTTCATTATGTTCAGACCACATTATTGCAGGTGGTTGTGTAATCCCATGTTTTTCAAGATATGGGAAAAGAACATTTTCCTCCCTAACATAATGGCTTTCTGAATCCTTCAAATGTTCAATAATATGATTTATCTCTTCAATCTCTTTATAGTCTTTCATTTTTGAGATAATATTATATAATTTTCCAGCAAAATCTAACAATATTCTGTGTTCTTCCATAAGTGTATGAACTGGATGACCTTCCTCTGTTATATGTTGAAAACTCTCAAGTGATTCTTTAAATATAGATATATGAACATCACAAAGTTTCTGTATTTCATCCCTTGGCATCCCTTCTTTAATAAGTTCTTCCTCTATTTCTGTTATTTCGTTTGGAGCAAGCCCTTTTAATAATTCTTTAAATTCCTCTTTCACCTTATTGACATCTTCTCCACTATGTAATCTTCTAACCATCTCTTTAAGTCTTTCCTTCTTTAAATCTTTCCTTCCAAAAATTTCACTCATTTATACCTCCATTTTTTACAATATATAAATTTAATTCTAAAAATCAAGATTAATTTACAAACCATGCTATAAAATTTAAAAAAAATTATCAGATATTGACATTTTAAAAAAAAGAATTATAATTATAAAAAAGGAGAAAAATATGAAAAGATTTCTCTTTTTAATAATTTTTGTTTTCATAACTCAATTATCTGGATATTTATGGGTTCAGACAACACAGTCTGATTTTGAATCTGGAACACTTAACGATGTTGATACAAGGACAAACCCTGGTGATGTTATACTCTTAAAATACCCTGGAATATCCGCATATCAAATACAGATAAATCTATATTATCAAATATATGGGGTAAACTGGTATGCACAGACATTTTACATACCATCTGGATATATAAATAAGGTTTCTTTCTATTGCTCAAAGGTAGGAGACCCTGGGCCACTTATTGTTGAGATAAGGGATAGGCTTGGAACTGATCTTCCTGGAACAACCATATATGCAACATCATCAAGAAGTGATATCACAACAATTGGTGAATACGAATTCACATTCAATCAATTCTATCTTCCATCTGGATATTACTCCATAGTTCTTCATTCAACAGGTGATATAGATAATTATTACAATTTATATTACTGGAATGCTGATATTTATCTTGATGGGAGGGCTTGCAGTTCAACAAATGGTGGTGCAGTATGGACAGGTATTGGAACTGATATAGGTTTTAAGATATACAATAGTAGTGCAGACCTTTTTATTATACAACCTAGTCCTTCTGCTGGAAAAGATGCTTATGTTGATCAGAGAAATCCTAACACTAATTATGGAAATGCTACATTAATTTCGGTTGAAAGAAGGACTAATAGAGTAAGAAGAAGTTATATCCAGTTTGACATATCGTCATTACCTCAAAATGGGACACTTGATAGTGCATTTATTTATTGTTATCAATATGCACAGGCTTCTGCAAATAACCTCACAATACAATCAAGGATGGTAACATCAAACTGGGCAGAAAATACTATTACCTGGAATAACCAACCAAGTTTCACTGCAACTTTTTCTGATGCTATAACAACAAATTCTAATGGATGGAAGAGATGGAATATATCTTCATATGCAAGGGGATGGTATGATGGAACAAATACGAATAACGGGATTCTCCTTATATCTTCTCCTGAAGGTGGAACTGCTTTAACCTACGGAAAATCTTTTTATTCTTCAGATTATCAACCTGCAATTTTAGGTCAGGGTCTCATCCCTTATATTTCCTGCTATATAAGAGCATATGTTGATTCTGGTTATCTCATCTCACAAAGTTTTGATGCGGGTGAGTTCGGTGAGACAAGGTGGGCTAAATTTTATTTTAATGCAACAATACCTTCAGGTTCAGAGATAAAATTTCAGATTGCAACAAACAATGATAATTCTACCTGGAATTTTTTAGGTCCTGATGGAACACCTAACACATTTTACACTATAAATGGGGAAAACATAAATCAAATCCATTATGGTGATAGATACTTAAAATTCAAGGTTTACTTGAAGAGAACAGGTTTAAATACACCTGTCCTTCATGATGTTTCAATTTTATATTTTAAAGATTATTATGTTGATGACGATGGGAGTGATTTGAATTATGGGAAAATCTCTTCACCTTTTAAAACAATATCAAAGGCAATAGAGATGATGAGAGGTTCGGATGGATGTATTGTTATGGATGGAATATACGATGGTAATAATAAGATAACAGATATTCATACAGGTTCAGCAGAATTCCCAACTTTCTTTAGAAATTATCCTGGCGAGACACCTTTAATAAATGGAAGTGGTTTTGATTTTGGATTTTTCGATTCACTGGGTGAATCTTTGATTATAAGTGGTTTTAAGATAGATAGTGCTAATGTGGGTTTATCACTATTAGGTGTGAAAAATGTGAAATGTGAGAATAATATCATAGGTGTTCCTGATTTTGGTTATGGTTTCTTATTGCAGGATTGTTCTTCATGTTCTATATCAAATAATAAAGTCTTTACATCATCAAGCGTTCCTTTTGAAGGTATATGGGTTTATAACTCCTCTAATGTTAAAATTTTCAGGAATGATATAAGGAATATGAATGATTGTGGTCTTCTAATTGAGCAATCTTCAAATTGCATCCTTTATCAGAACCTCTCTGTTTATAATATGTTTGGTGTTGATATCATATCTTCCGCTTCCTGCAGCCTTTACAATAACACATTTGATGGTAATCACGATTCAGGTATTCATCTGAATCAACTAACAGGTACTATATACACCGTTAATAATAATATTACAGGTAGTATGTGGGGATTTGGATGGGTTGATGGTTCTGGTTATGTTACATCTGACTATAACAATCTTTGGAACAATTCAAGGGGGAATTATATTTATGGAACGGGTTTTGGTGTTCCTGAAGGACCAAATGATATACATTCAGACCCTTTATACACATCAGCATGGTATCTTGGAGCAGGTTCACCCTGCATTGACGCAGGGGTTTATGTTGGTCTCCCCTATTCAGGTTTAGCACCTGATATTGGTGCATTTGAATCAGCGAAGTCAAGGGGAATAAGGAAATCTTCATTAAAATCAAATGATGTATGGACTGATGATATGAGGCTCACGAATGAAAAAAATTCTTCTTATCTTTCTTGGAATAATTCAAATCCTTTATTTATAAAAGATTCAATCATAGGAATATTCTTCTATGATAACAGGTTAGGAAATTACAATATTTATCTTTTAAAGTCGTATGAGAATGGGGAATCATGGAATGAAGAGATTCCAATCACAACTGATAACTTAAACAATATATTTCCATCCATTTCAAATAAGGGGGATACTATTTTTCTTGTTTATATTAAAGAAGTAAATGGTGTTTATCATCTTATATTCAGGATTTCTTATGACCTTGGTGAAAACTGGTCGGAAGAAAAGATCCTCGCTTCATTGAATAATTCTTCATCACCTTCTATTGCTGTTTCAGGGGATAATGTTCATATAGTTTACAGCGATAATGATGAGATATTTTATATTCGTTCAACAGATGGTGGTTTAAACTTTGAGACTCCTGTCCAGATCACATATTCACCATTTGAATCCTATTCTCCTTCCATTTCCTGCAAAAATGATACAATACATATCACCTGGTTTGACAGAAGGGATGGTAATTATGAGGTATATTATAAAAACTCATTTGATAATGGTTCAAACTGGAGTGTTGATAAGAGAATAACATTTGATGACTCATCTTCAATCTATCCTTTTGTTCTTTCTGAAAATAATTATGTTTATATATTCTATCAGGATAATCGCTCTGGTGATTTTAACATCTATTACAGAATATCAGAGGATTACGGGAGTAATTTTGGTGATGAGAAAAGATTAACTGAAGAACATTCTTATTATCCAAGGGGAGACATAAATAACAATTATATCCATATCGTTTACAGGGAAGGTAATGATATATTCTACAAGTTTTCTATTGACAATGGTAACACTTTCAACGAAAAGATACAGGTATCTTCAAGTATTGGTGTTTCGGAATATCCTTTCTGTATCTCAAAGAATGATACTATTTTTATAACCTGGTTTGATGAAAGGGATGGTAATCCTGAGATATATTTTAAGAGAAATATGATTGATACAACAGGGACATATATATCTGAAGAAGAATATAAGGATCATAAATTATTCCAAAATAAGCCAAATCCATTTTCAGAAAAAACATATATAGAATTTATTGTTGGTGAAGGAAATAATAAATCTGTCTCTTTATGCATTTATGACATTTTAGGGAATCTTGTGAATGTTTTAAAGAATGAAAAATTGAAGAGTGGAAAATATTATATTTTATGGAATGGCAAAGACAGAAATGGAAAATTATTACCAAATGGTGTTTATTTCTACGAATTAAAGATAGGGGACTTTGTCCAGAGAAAAAAGATGGTGATTATTAGGTAATTTGGGGTCAGCTATGAACCAACAACGATGTAGTGGCAAACCTATGTGTTTGCCCTCTTTACGGTTGATATCATTTTTTCACATCATTTCGAACGAGGGTTGAAAACCCTCAGTGAGAAATCGCATACTCTCCCGCATAGTGAAACCGAAGGTGTCATTCCGAACACAGTGAGGAATCGCCTATTCTCCCCATGATATTGGTTATTAAAAAACATTAACACCGCACCAAAGTGGTCAATATGCGATCACCACGCCTGCCAGAGGCTGGCTCGTGATGACATCTTTTTTGTGTTTCCAAGGAGGGAAAGTAGTGAGGAGTGAGGAGAGAGGAGGGAGCAGTTTTGTAAAAAATCTTAACCAATTTGATAGGAAATTGTAATCTCTCTCCTCCCTGCTCTCTTTTCATAATTCATGGGGTCAGTCATAAACCGACAACGAAGTTGTCGCCCCGAGTGAAATGAGGGGTCTCATTTAAACATTTGTGAATAGTCAATAATGAGATTGCCACACTCACTTCGTTCGTTCGCAATGACGGC
>Ga0123519_10005463_pt1 | contig 20257 bp, 16 predicted proteins | sample YelNatPaOPRAMG02_FD_87396 | JGI IMG/M metagenome (GOLD analysis project Ga0123519, IMG submission 87396) | Hot spring microbial communities from Yellowstone National Park - Yellowstone National Park OP-RAMG-02 (version 2) | ecosystem: Environmental > Aquatic > Thermal springs > Hot (42-90C) ...
CACCAAAGAGCGGATCCGTGGGATGTGGTTAGCCTCGGCTCTATACCGTGTCGAAACACTAGATATTCACTGGGGACCACAGTGAACCTGCTGCTGGAACGCAACTGCCGTCATTCTGACAGGTTTATGCTTACGCTGTCCAAGCTGGCAGCAGGAACGAAGCGATCTCCGTGCGTGACTGCATCTTCTACATGTACATGTAGTTGATAAGGGCGCTCGTTCACATCGCGTGCAGCCCTGGCACCTGACATCGCTTTATACGAACGACATCACTCACTAGTGGATACGAAACTCTCCTTCTACATATCAGGACGGGGGTCCGGCAAACCAGATGAGCGCGCGGGTTCGTCGATTCGTGCACTCATTACCGGTGTTTGCCGAGCACAGGCCCGCTACACGAACCGACGACGTGTTCGACACAATACTGCGAGTCGGTGACTCGGTATTCAGAATTCTTTGTATGAGCTAGGTTGCGCTAACGCGAAAGGCCGCGAAAGCAGGCCTGTTGCACAGTCTCTCCAAGCACGAACATACAACGAGATACGACCTGGCGTCGGGTACACGACACCTCGGGCCGACGCCCTTCAGTGGTATGGTAAAGTCGCTCTGTCTCCGGGATGCATCGACTCCAACGGTATAAGCGCAAAGACAGGAGCTCAATGCGGGTACTCGGCGTCTGATAGAACGTTCGAACCGATCAGTGCATCCGAAAGAAAGTACAAGTTATGGAACTTGGAGGTAGGGTCCAGTTTAATGGACGCTTGCCCAGAAGCCAATACCCGCCCCGCAATCTGGATATCCATAGTCCATATAAACATTCTTTCAAACCAAAATATCTGCGTCATTGTACGGACTTGTCGTTGCAGCAGGGATGTGCGGCAACGAGAAGCGACGCCCGTCTGGCGTCACCACACGAACCTTGTACGCGATTGCGAATACCGCTACCGCTTTGCGGCTGCGGCAAGAGCGCTCGTGCCTGCAAACCTACCGGCTCATGCTTTAGGAATGCGCAAGTTAATTGTGACAGGTGATATAGGGGGCACGAATGCTCGCCTAGCGATATTCGATGCGACAGACTCGGATGATGTCTGCGCTCAGCCGTGCGTCCACAGAACATCGTATAGGAACGAGCAGTTTTCCCGCTTCCACGATGTACTGGACACTTTCGTGCAGGAAGCGCGTGCACACCTCAACGATGCCTCCTTCTATATCGCTGCTATGTGCCTTGCGGTAGCGGGACCTGTCGTCGCCGACCGGGTCTCGTTCACGAACCGGCAGCAGTGGATTCTGGATGCGAATGAGTTGCGAGACGCGTTCCATATTGATCGCGTCCGTTTCTTGAACGATTTTGTTTCGAATGGGTACGGACTGCTCACGTTGAGGGAGCCAGACGAGTGTTATGTCTTGCAGCGTGGCGAGCCGAGTGATGGTGAGCCAAAAGCTTGTATCGGAGCCGGCACTGGTCTCGGGGAGTGCTACCTCACTGCGTGCGCCCAGCCGGATGTGTCGGGTCAGGGATCCACCGTGTGGCACTATGAGGCACACGCGACCGAGGGAGGTCATGTAGATTTTGCGCCAATAACGGAACTAGAGTTGGAGCTTCTGCAGTACTTGCGAAACAAGTTCGGTGACAGCGGCCATAGGGTCTCTGTGGAACGCGTCGTCAGCGGACGAGGACTCGTCAACATTTATGAATTCCTGCGGGAAAAGTACCCCGAAAAAGTGCAACCAAGTATCGATAAATCCATCCTAGAATCGAATGATGGCGCTGCAACCATCGCTCGCTACGTGTACGAGTGTGGCCTTTGCGCGCAGGCGATGCGTATGATGATGGATATCTACGGTACCGAGTGCGGGAACGCAGCGCTCAAATACCTACCGTTTAGTGGTCTCTATATTGCGGGCGGAATAGCTCCTAAAAACCTCGAATGGCTCCAGGAAGGCAAGTCGGATTTTCTGAAGCGTTTCCGGGAAAAAGGACGTGTGAGCACGATCTTGCGGCGCATTCCCGTGAAAGTGGTGCTCGCCGAGGACCTCGGCCTGCGTGGTGCACACGTCGTTGCAGCGCGCATGGCGAGCGACACTTTTCCACCCACAAGCGCTACGGCAGGAGCGCTCAAACATCCCCGACGCTGGTATGAGACGCGCGCGATTCTGATGGAGCATACCGAGCGGATTGTTTATTTCACGGGTCTGCTGGGGGTTCTCGCGTCCTGTGCGTACACTGGTGCATCCGTGTGCTGGTGGTATTTCCGACGAACACGTCCTGCATAGCGTATCCTGTCATCGGTCACCCGAAGCCTCGGGTCTTGTCTGCGAGGCGGCAATGTCGTTGCCGCCTGTGCGCGAAAACGGCGACGTACCAACGCGGACGAACCCTGCTCAATAGCGACGCGTAGCGAAGGCAGCTGAAACCCGTTTGTTGGCGCCTCAGACGTAAAGAATGAATTCTGCCAAAGGTAGCTATGGTGAGAGCGTATGATCTAATGTTATTCCTGTGGCTGCGAAAGCACAGAGAGCACCGTCCATCGCGATCTGCGGGAGCTTGGCTACCCTGGTCTTCACGAGCACGAAAAGCGAGGCAGTTTCTCGTCGAGGCGTGCGTCTCGTGCTCGATCTCACTTGTGCGGTAAGCAAACGTCAGCGCGTTAGCGATACCACAGAAATCCGGTGGTTCGTGCACCCCGTATGACGCAAAAAGGAGCTCGAACGTCGTTTTGTATGGTGTACGATCAATGAATCTTCCTGCAACTCGGTGGATGCGACTGCGCGAATCGTAGAGCTGCTCAGCCAGTGTCCACGACCGGTGTCCTGGAGCGGCACGCTCGGCTCCGTGCACGCTCGGCTCCGTGCACGCTCCGGAGCGTGCACCCCATGAAGTCCTCAGGCGACTGCCTCCAAACCTCTTTTTGAGGAGGCGAACGACCCGATGACACTCGTGTTCCGTGATCCGCCTGATAGCTAGCTTTGAGCGCACATATGCGCTCACTAACGAGTCGCATACCCAAACAATCATGCAGCGTCGATAATGGAGACCGAGAGGCGGGAGCATCATCACAGAATCCCCGCTGCATCTTGATCCTATTCCCTTTCTGCCAAAACTTCTGATAAACCGTGTTCTAGCGCGAGCATCGATCTAGCGCATCATCAAAGCGTCCGCCAGCACATTTTGATCCGATTCCATTTTTAATAGAGTTCTGATAGACCATGTTTGAGAGCGTCCAGGTATTCTTCGAAGGGCTCGTGGTGTTCCGCAATCGTTACATGCTCACCTCGCAAGTCTGCGTGACCCGTTCCTCTCAAGCATTCATAGATGCGAGCGTCATCAAAACCCGCTCCGGCGGCATCCTCACTCCTCGAAGCATACCAGAAACGGGGTATTTTGGCCCACCATATGGCCCCGTAGCACATCGCGCACGGAAAGCAAGATGTATAAAGCTCGCAGTCCGAGAGGTTCCGACGCTTCAGTCGCTGTGCAGCTTCTCGAAGCACAACCATCTCCGCGTGCGCCGTAGGATCTTGCGTTTTCAAAACGCAGTTATGACCAGAAGCGAGTATTTCAACGAACTGCTTACCACTATGCTCAGACGCGGGCAGTTTACGGACTATAACTGCACCGAAAGGACCGCCAGCGCGCTTGCGAACGCCTTGACGCGCGAGTTCTACGGCGTGGCGTAGCAGCTGCTCCGTGGTTGCCTGTGAAGCTTCCAAAACTTGACCTGGAGCAATAGTGCAAGCTTTCTCATCTCCGGAATGGCTATTCGTACTGCTGCTCATACACAAAGCAGGGGTGTAAAACGCAAGCTGTGCTCACGTTAAACACGAAGAACACGAACGAGTGCTCGTCGTAACTGCTCAGATTAGACCGCTGCGTTATAAGCTCTAGCGTTCTTATCTCAATCCCTGTTAATATTCCTAGGAGAGTAAGTTCGTGGGAAGCAGTCACCAAAACCTAGCTTCACTGCCGAAGCTCGTCACGAGCCGTCCGCGTCGTGCCGAGAACGCACCAACATTGAGATAGTGGCGAGTCTGCACATCGACGCTGTGCCGGTGCTCCGAACCAAGTCCCGTTGACTAGGAAGGCTGCCATCGTTCAGTGGCGCTTCTTAGAAGACAGATGCTAGAACAGATTCCCAGCAGTCTAGTACTTTTACCAGGGTTCCATGTCTCTTTCAGAATGGAGCTGCTAGCAACGATGGACCTTAGACTAGAAATGCTACCTGCCTTTGGTGACGCTTCCCGGAAGATAGATGCTAGATACGAATGCCCGTCGACCAGAGTCGTCACCAGTGTTCGGCGAGGCGTTTCCGAAGCAAGCTGCTAGATATGATGCCCCAAAGACTAGAAATAGTATCGACACAGGATAATGCATTTCGGAAGATACCTGCGAAAAGCGCCTCGGCAAGCGGAAACGGTGCTCAGCCTGTCCATTCTATTCCTTTCCATTCCAGTCCAGTCCAGTATGGTACCGCTGAGGATTTGGGGCGCACAGCACCAGGGGCTCGCTCGTGTTGCAGAACGCTGAAAGCGTCTCTGACAATCGGGGTTCCTGAGCGGTGGCCAGGCGTAAGCGTAGCGTTCAAAAGAGCTCGGCTGCTCAAGACTCGGAGTGCTTGTAAATAGTGGTAAGCGCTTCTGTGAACCAGATTAAAAAGTGTCCACGCTTGACTGCTGAAACGTTTTTGGCTAGCAGGCGGTGAGCGCCGACATCGTCCAAACGTTCGAAACTGGCATAGGAGGCACCCGGGGTACCCGATTTCGAGGTCAGAACCTTATTCGGCACCGGCGTCTGGATTGGAGATTTCCTGCTCATCGCTGCAGAACCGAGGTCTATACGCAACGATCCCTCGTAGTGTTTCTGTGGACACACACCGCAGCAACCGTAGCAGCGTTAACAAACTTAAACCCAAGTCGCGACTGCGGTGGACGCTGTTTCGAGCGCCAGACATCGTCGCCGCTCGCTGACCACGAGCAACATCTGAAACGATCTGCCGGAGCCGTATCAAAAGCTGAGGAACGCTTGACGCAGGTTTGCACCGGCTTGCACCGACGTGTGCAAGACTTTGCACAGTTGAGTCCGTGTCGCGTCCATCGCCGACTCTTCTGGTGTGGCTCTCCAGGGACGCTTCAGCGAGTCTAGCGAGTTTTTCTGGTATTGACGTCCGGACGTGTGCTTGGTGTTTATTTCGTGATCGCTGACTCAGCAGTTGCGCGTTTGCTAGCGAGCCGCAAGTGCTGACTCCGTTCAGCACGGCTGATTCGTGCGTTCATCATGGATATGCTAACGTTTAACGCCGACAACGGCTACCTCGAGGCTGTCGTGAGAGGACTCAAGGCTTCATTACTCCGTCGCCAAGACTACACGAATTTGGCTCAGTGCGAGTCTCCAGAAGATATGCGCACGATTCTGAACAGTTCGGATTACGGTTTATGGCTGCAGAATGAACCAGCCCCCCTGCAGACCCAGGCCCTGTACGACTGCCTCATGAACCGCCTCGTTTACGACTTTCGGAGCATTCGCGGGCAATCCTACGCACCGCTCTCCACCTTTCTGGACTATGTGACGTATCCGTACATGATCGACAATTTAGTTCTGCTGCTCATGGGTGTGCTCCGGAATCGCGACCTCAGCGAGCTGCTGGACAAGTGTCACCCACTGGGCCTATTCGAGGGTATTGCAACGTTAACAGCAATCCACTCGCCAGAGGAACTCTATAGAGAGATTCTGGTCGATACGCCGTTGGCGCCCTATTTTGCGGAATGCGTCAATGTCCATGACCTGACGGAGATGAATGTGGAAATCATCCGCAACCTACTGTACAAGGCTTACCTTACTGATTTCTATCAGCTCTGTGTGGAGCGAATCGGTGGCATGACGGGGTCAATCATGGCAACGCTCATCGCTTTCGAGGCTGATCGTCGAGTCATCAACATCACTTTGAATTCACTGGAAACATCATTACGGAAGGATGAACGAATGATGCTCTTTCCGCGGGTGCCCGGTGGACTCGACGACGAGATCATCCAACGACTAGGGAGGGCGGACGACTTGCAAGCGGTTGCCATGGCTCTGGACCTCAGCAGTACATACCGAGCGCTCTTCCAGCGAGCGGCTGAACGGGGAGAATATAGCTTGGAGGATCAGTTTTTAGAATTCGAGATGAAGCTTCTGCGCGAGTCTTTCGATGCCCAGTTCCACTACGGGGTCTTCTATGCTTACTTCCGGATGCTGGAACAGGAAATCCGGAACCTTACCTGGATCGCTGAATGCATTACGCAGAAGCAATTTGCACATGCCAGTCGCGTGGTCCCGATTCTCTGAAGCGACAGACGCACCTGTATCTGGCATCCTGTGCATGCCTACAGGGCAAATAGTCTCGATACGCAGAGGCATTCGCAAAAGTCGGTGCACAGGCCTTTGCTGGTACGATAGACAAGCTAGCTATCATATCGCTCCCGGCAGTTGAGTAAAACGCAGTCGAAAGGAGCGCCCAGGTTGTTGTGGTTCCCAGGATTTGCGATCGGCTCGATGTTGCGTTTGTGATCGCAGCAGGGAGGCTCGACACACACACACACACACAGACAGACACAGACACTGCTGTGTCTAACTGCACGGATTCCCTGCATCGCTTTCAGCATCCAATGAAATGATCAACGCACCGCACTGCTGCTGCTGCTGCTGCTGCTGCTGCTGCTGCCCAGTGCACTGATTCCGGAAATCGCTTCCGGTTCGGAGTGAATCCTTCACAGCACCCGGCGGACGCTGTCGTATCTCATGAAGCTGCATTTCCTGACCTGCTTTTGGTATCCAATGAATCGCTCGCAGCGGGTTTCTTACTGTCCTAAAAAATGCACCAAGGCGGAATCTCGTAATGCACTTGCCCGTAACCACATACCTGACGCCCGATCAAGGCCAGGAAGCCGGTGGAATTGGAGCCCGACCACGCACTGCGACTGCATGGAGTCGAGATCCGACCGCGACGGGCACTGCTCGCGCCGTTCGCGCCTGTGTTCTACTGCTGCTGCTGCTGCTGCTGCTGCTGCGAGCCGCGCGAGACGCACACAGACGGAAGCGATGCCTGCGTACGCGTGCGCGAGCCAAACATGCCAGGCAAAAGGCAGATTGGTTTCAGGTTTGCTAGCGCGCCATCACCATTGCTCCTCATTCTCACAGATGAGGACACCAGCAACACAACCGCAACGCTCAATGGATGCACATGCACAAGGAGAGCGGCTCCCGTGGTGGCCTGCAAGCAAACGTCTAGGCCCCTGAGGATGCCGAATCCGGAGGTCTGGCGTCGGAGGCGCGCGACGCCCGTGCCGACACCATCGGAGACGAGTGCATGCGACCCAGGGCGAGCGGCGAAGCGTCGCCAGCCAGATCCTCGACCGGCGACTTGGAACAGGAATTCGCTCGAGCGCGTGCTGCTGACGGACGAAGACACGGGCTGGTCGCCAGCCCAGTCAAGTCCGTGGCTGCATCCACGTTTTCTTCGGATTCATGGGTGCCGGCGACGGTGCCTGCGCACATACGCAGCGCATGCAGCAGGGCGTAGCGCGATTGTGCATCCTGGAGTGCCGTCGTCATCGCCCCGGAGATTGCGTTTGCGGCGTTCTCGCCTTCGATGCCCACACTGGCCAGGAGCGGACGCAGGAAACCCTCCAGCAGTCGCGGTGACGGTTCCGCGGGCTCAGCAGCCAGTGCGACCGGCCCAGGTGCTCTCTGCTGCACATTTGGCGGGCTGCGGTCGGCATCGAGCATGCCTAGGGCGTCGGATGCGGTGACGGCACCCATGAGTTGCAGGGCGCCTGTCGCGTCACTCGCAGCTGTTGCCAAGGGCGGGCGCGCGGCACTGTCCGCCTCAGCCCTGCGCTCAGGCTGCGTCGCTGGCGCCGCGCGTCCATGCATCGGTGTCACGGGTGTGACGCTCATGTCAAAGAGTTTGCGAAGTTGTGCAAGTTCATTTCTCGTTTCCATATATTTTCGTTCCAGGTTCATAATCGCTCGCTCGAGGCTCTCCATGTACACCTTTTTGCGGAAGCGTGAGACAGCTGCCGTTTCCCTGTTCTTCGCAATGCGACGGCGTGACGGCGACAGCGCACTCCATTCGCCTAGCGCAGCGTCGCGGTCGACTGGCCGGTGACTGCACGAGCCGTAGGGCGCCGCGCACTGTCGACAGGAGCCCCGCATCCTTCGTCGCAGCTCGTCAACGTATTGGCAGCTTATCTGACGGGCGTATTGGCGACACCATTCCAGCGTTGAACCGGGCATGAGCGGCTCAACGTTACTGTCCATGGGCGGCGTTATCGATCCCGAGTCTGGAACGTTCGGAACGCTGTCCCGAGAGAGCGCTGGCGACGACATGGCGTCCAGTGTCCCAGAAAGTCCCGCTGGCGCTGCATTAGAGAGCAATGAATCCGATGGCTTGAGCGTACTGGGCATGTTGCTGGGCCCGAGCGTAGTCCCAGCGGGCATGCCCAGTAGGTCCTTTTGATGATGTTCCTGGATCGCCGCTAGAATTCGCGGGGTGTTCGTATTTTGTCCAAACTCTGCGATTGTCTGCACCAGTCGCAGTTCTGTTTCAGAAATCGTGGCCGATATAGCACCTGACGGTGTGAGTGCGGCTGCCGGGGATAGCATATCGTTCGCCGGCATCAACGGGGGCAACTCGCTCAGGTCAAGTCGCTCACAGCGAAGCTCTCGAAAACGCATCAACGCCTCTGACTCGCCCTCACTCAAGCGCCTTTTCTTCTGTGGAAAATGTTGCCCAGCATCCCTTAGGTTTCTGGTGTCTGCAGGATCCCGCACGGCGTTGCCGCTGCCGCCGCCCCAGTCGTTGACCGGACCAGCCGCAGCGTGCACTGCGTCGCCGCTCCTCGCGCCGCTGCCAGACGGCCGTGGTTCCCGCTGGTCACGGAAGGGTTCAAGCCCATCAAAGTTGCGGCAGCTATCCGCTCCCGACATATGAGGAGCAAGCCTCTGCATATGTACTGGGGCAGCGTGCCCTCTGTGTACTTCCGGCGATACCTGCGTGTTCAAGGGAAAATGCACGCATCATGCGCGCCACGTGTCCACGGCGCGCGCTGCGTCGCCATCCGTTCGCGATGCATCGCCAGGCGCCTTCTACGGCGGCAGCAGCGTCGATGGTGCCGCGACATGCGCCCGCGCGCGATCGCATCTCAGTGCGTCTGCGTGCGTGCATGCATGCGTATGCGTGTTTACGGTGCGTGTCCGCGACGCCCGCTGCGCCACGCTCATGCACGCGACCGCTGCGTCGCCTGCAGCCTGCCGGCAACGCATGCAGCTCACGAACAGCTCGCCGAAGCAGCTGGTGATGCACCGAATCACGATGTGGTCCGAGTCGACATAAAGCGGAGTGCATGTTCTGGATCGATCGGATGCGTTAACCTTTGGGTGAGTTTCATGTGTCGTCTAGATTGGTGTTTGCGGGGGGTTTCTGTGATTGCTTCCGTTTCCGCGCTCGAAGCACTGGTGTTGCGCGCGCGGATCTCTTTGTCCGTGCAGCTTTGTTGACAGCAGTTGAATGATGTTGATGGTAGCGTTCGATGTCCGATGTCACTGCTTCGGGCGATTTAGGAGCATTTGATGCACAGGCGGCGGCTGCGATCGGAGTTTCACTTGGCATGTTCATCTTGTTTGTTTGCAGCCTCGGTGTGCGCTGTGCAGCGGCGACACTTGGTTGCGATCCGGTGTTCCCGTATGGCCACTGCACATGCGCTGGTTCCGAACGCCGCCCTGTGACAAACGCACGCTTGCCTCAGCGCTTGGTCCATGCTCTTGACGGGCCAAGCAGGCCACTCTCAATGCCCTGCCCCGTTTCCGCGTCCGATAGCGTACTCTACGACCGTGCGCTTGATCGGGACGATCACCTCGGGCGCATAACCTATGCACTGCAGAGGCAAGCGCATGCGATCCCGTGCGGTTGAGAATTAGTGGAACCCGATGCCTTCCATGTGAACCAAGCGTAGGAACGAATCTTCGGGCTGGAAACCAAGTTGAAAAATTTGGATCTGTCTGCTTGTCCTTCGTGCAACCTTCTGGCGCAATCTCGAATAGAAGCGATCGCTGCAGTGCCTCAAGCCCGAACCCAAGACTCTCTATCAGGCAAACACAAGAGACGCGAGCCTCTCGGTGTACATCTTGGGGCGAGTATCAGGCTCGTGTCGAAATTCACGTCATCTATATTTATAAAGAACCGACAATTAGTCTTTCCACCGGAATTGACGTGTCAAGTCCAGTGAGATTTCGGCAAGAGCATTTCAACTGGCCGTCACGGGATCGCGTGGAGTTTCGTTCCTTGTCAATCGAGCGAAGCGACCTGCACTGGCCATGATTCGTTTAAAATAGAAACATCGAAAACTTGACGCTTGCCCGCTTTGAGCCATGTTTCACGTGAGGAAGTGAGAAGACCGGAGGCTCGTACGTGTGAATGTGAGAAGGAATGCGGTTATTTTGCGAATAATATTACGGGTATGTGGCGAATCGTCTTGATTCGAATGACGTAACGAGATCCAGCGACAGAGAAGGGATTGCGTCAGGCCAATACATGGGCGACCCAGCATCCTTTCACCGGCGTATGAAACCATGAACCTTGAGTCCGGCTTTTCCATGAATGAGGCTGTCAACCTAGAGAAATCCTCGAACGAAATCGAAACGCAGTAGCAGAGTGAGTTGTTCAGGCACCTTTCTTTGTCTGACACCAGCTTCTTGAGAGACTGTTCAAGCGCTGCGAGAAAGCTTCCGTACTTCAACGATTTGCGACTCTCCTTCGTCGTGCCCGCAGAGCGCAGTGTTCTCTGGTGCTCTCGTGGGGCGACAACGCCATATATGGACTGGGAGGCACACCAGCTTGCGCGCTATTTACCTTCGTGGTCGGACACAGTTCCAGAAGACCTTCAGTGCGGCGCGGCAGGTCTTCGGGGTTCAGCACGAGATCACGCGTTCGATAAAGCTGCATTCTGTTGCGGGCTCGCAGCAGGTTTCCTAGCTCTGAGGCACGCCCTCGACGGTTCCAAAAGGGCAGCGACAACCGAGGCCCGAAGCACTCTTCCTGCCAACAAAGTCGGACACCATGATGATCTGGGAGCTCCGGGTTTGTCGGCTTCAGTGTTCAGAACTGTAGCTGTAGGACTGATGATCACTGCGTCACATAACCCACCGCACGAGAATGGCGTGAAGTTTATCGATACCAACGGAGGCATGGCGGACCCAACTTGGATCCACCTCGCTGTTCGGCTGGTCCGGGCATCAGCGGGACCCGACTCGCTCGCCACCGTTCTGGAACAAGTGCATCGTGAAAAAATATCGGAGGCCCGGGCCATACGTGACGCCCTCTGCATACCGGTCGTTCTCTTGGGGTATGATAGCAGAAGCTCGAGCCCGCACCTCGCTAGTAATGCGCAGGAAGGCGCACGTGTCGTGCTTTCACACTATCTGCGCGCGACGAGATGCTCCGGTGGCGAGACGTTGGCGTTTGCGGACGCGCTCCTTCTGGGCATGACAACGACACCGGCCATGCACGCAGTCGTCCGAGCGTGGAACGAAAGCCCTGTCGACATGCGCGAATCGGACTTGTCAAACTTCCGGGACGCATTCGAGCGACGGCCCTTGTTTCTGCTCAACCGCTACAAATCGTCCTTGGTGGAGGCCACGAGGGCGCTCTCGGAAGCACTCCATTTGGCAGACGTGGAGCACCGGGCGCTTATGGATCACTGGGTTGTAGACTGCGCGAACGGGGTCGGTGCGCCGCTCCTGTGCGAGCTGGCGTCTGCGCTCCGCACACAGTGCGGTATCCAGATTGTATGCTGTAACCAGGAGACAGCCCAAACGGAATTATTGAACGTGCAATGCGGAGCAGATTGGGTCCAGAAAGGAAACCGGCTGCCCCAGCGTTGGCCACAGACCCCAGCTGGCAAACCCGAACGTCAGGGTGCGAGTCTCGATGGCGATGCCGATCGCCTCGTGTGCTTCCTAGCGGATGCGCAGGGCGTAGCCATGTTGCTAGACGGGGATCAGACGGCAACACTCTTCCTGGACTTTGTGCTGGGGTTTCTGCATCCCGAACATGCGTACTTGAGCCAAAATACATGCGCTGAGGCCGCAGCGGGTGCAGCGCGGAAATCCTGGCGTGTAGCGCTCGTCCATACCGTGTACGCCAATGGTGCCGCAGTGGCGTACTGGCGCAAGCGGCAACGCGAACTGGAATCCCAGCGAGCGCATCACGCCTGCGACATTGAGCTACAGATCATTTGCACCTGGACTGGAGTCGTGCATTTGGAGAAGGAAGCCAGACGGTTTGATATTGGCCTATACTTTGAACCCAATGGCCACGGCACGATTCTGTTCAGCGATGCGCTGTTGAAGTCGCATGCTTCGACATTGCCGCTTCCCTTACGGTGCTGCGCGCGAGTCGCCAATCAAGGTGTTGGCGACGGCATCGCGAATCTGCTCCTGATCGCCACGATACTACAGTGGAAACGCTGGTCGTTGGTAGACTGGGCAACTGCCTACTATACACCGCTTGCGAGCGTTTATCTGGTTGAGCGGGTATCAGACCGTCACAAGATTGTAACATCGGATTACGGTCAGCGTGTCGTTGAGCCGCCCGAACTCCAACGAAGCATAGATCGCATCGTGGCGAGTTATCGTAGTGCTCGTGAGAGCGTTTCCGCAAACGAGTCAGCAGTTGCTGGGGCGCGCATCGTCGTGCGCCCCAGCGGCACGGAAGATGTTGTGCGCGTTTATGCAGAAGCGCACACCGAAGCGGATGCAAGCTCACTCGCCCGATGTGTCGTCAATGAAATCAGAAGACTCCTGGGCTCGTGAAGCTACAGTCGCAAGTGTCGTGTTTTTTGATGATTATACGTATTGGTGTTACGGAAATGGTGATCACTCGTGCAATCTGGAGCGGTGAACGCAATATTTTACATTTCTATACGTGGTTAGACTTAGGCTGGAGCTCTCCTGCCAGGTTTGGCAAGGAACTGGCGACGCGACCCGCAACGCTCGATCACTGCTGCAGGTCATGGTGTCGATCGATACCGTCTGGGTCGCATTCCGGTGATGGCGATCGCTTCCTGTGGGGCCAAGTGCTGTTAGAGGTTCTGTGAACTCGCGCGTTTCCGATAACGAGCGCCGTGCGGGATACCCGAGGATTTGGTGTTTGGACCTGAATACGCAGGTGCCTCCTGAAGCTTCTCCAGTTGAGCAGCCGTTTAGACCGTCCGTTTCCTGGATACGCGTCGAACTATTCCTCGCCTAAAGGTAACGATTGGAGATTGGGATGGAAATGGCGTCCGGTTAGAACGCTCTCTCTACCCAGAACGCTTTGTATGGAACGCCGAAGCGCGATGCTTGCGCAGGCGGTTGAGTTCCGAGTCTGGAGCCGCTCGGAGAAACTCTAATTCCACGGCCTGTTTCGTGTATTGTACGCTTTCAGGGGCTGTATCTGAGAGCGTTGCACGTGATTTTCGCGTCGTCAAACGTGTACACGAGTTCCGCTGGTGACACCGATGCCGTACCGGGAAGCGTTCAGTACACCGACATCATCAGCATGGGGGTGCAGAGGTCCTCGCGGACAAGCGTCAGGGCGGCCACTGCTCGTTGCCCCCGTGTAGCCATGCGCTTCTCGATTGGAATCGAGGCTCAGGCGGTTTGGTTGCACTCTATACACTGCACGCGTTGGACGGGAATCGTGCTGTTTCGCCACGCCTTCTAAGGAGTCGGCTACTGAAGCAATACAGCGACATAGTGCACCCAGTCGTGTTGCCGGCTGTACAGTGACCCACGGGACATGCCTCTCCGTGCGGCTCTGAAGCAGCATGCTGCTCGCGGCAGCCGACCGAGGCAAATACTTGCTTTGGCTCTCCCAGGTCGCCAAGAACGCTATCATGTTCATCACGGGACCAAATGTGGCTTAAATGTGTTTCAAACAGGAAACGACCATGCGTCACAGAGAAATTCTTGTCCAGCAGTGCGAGTTCGGTTTCTGATCGCCTTCACGAGAGCATCTCAAGCCATCAGCAGAGCGTCTGAACACATGGAACTGGCACTGCTCGCCACCTGAGACATGCTGGTAACCAAACCTTACGGGCTGCGTGACCGCCGCTTCTTGCTCATTTGCGACGCAATGCCCGTGATGTGACTGAAAGGAAACTCGCTGCATCCATGCCATGCACTGAGCCGCTGTGTTGTGACGCTGCGCTCCCCGTGGTATCCGGTGCAGCCGACGGGGCGGCAATGCCGGCCCTGACGGGCACATTGAAAGCCAAGCGATCCGGTGATCGAATCGCATCTGTCATTGCCGGGCGGTGGCTGCGATCAAGGAGCTCGCGCAGCAAGACAAAGTGCAAACGCTGGACGAATCAACGTCACATTTCAGAGATGGATTGCTCTGTCCACAGCAGAGTGTCCGAAACAGAATCATAAAGAGAGCTGTATCGCTTACGAGTTCTTTTATGTAGGTCGCGAGCCAGCTGCTCTGCGAACCAACGGGAAGTGCGATATGGACCCCGTGAAACCTGGCCGCATGCGGCCTCGAGGCTACGTCCAAGCGACTGCCTCAAGTCCTGCGGTGCTTCAGAATTGATGCTGTTCATTGGTGAGGCTCTAAATGGTTGCTCTACGCTCGTATCAGCCGACATGCCTCGAACTGGACGATGTGAACTATTTCTGGGCGTACTGACCCAAACACCAACCCTGGTTCCGAAACATACCCTTTGGCGTACGCTCGCATCGAAGTCGAAGCCGCAATTCCTTGCAAATAAGCGCAGAAGAAAGAACACTTCCCACCAGCAGGCAAAAATCCTCTATCGTCGGAGTCTGGGCATGGATGGAAATGTCCATGCTCGCAAATAATAAGCGATCGTCGCGAAACCGACAAACTTCTCTCCTCCGCACTGCATACCGCTCGCGCCAGCGATCAGTTCGCTTCATTTTGAAGAACCCAAACCGGTGTATCGATACCCTCTTCTCCGGGCTACTTTCCTGCGCCATGCAGTTCAATGCAACGATACGCGTGCACGTCGTGGTAGCGAAGAGCGCGTCGAGCGCAGCGCCATGGCAGCCGCGCCACTGGACTCCTGTACAATCCAGTACAAAGCAAACACCTCGAGCGCGACAGGCAAATCGTGCACCCTATTGCCCGGCAACGCGTGATGGCGCGAACGCTGCATCGCGCTGCATGATCGCAATGCGCGGCGACGTTCCTTACGGGCGATGCGTGCGTGCGTGCGTGCATGCGTGCTTTCAAAAAATTGTCCGCCGTGTAACACCCCGGATGCACGTTTCTCTCGTGCTGAACTTTTCTTTTATTCTGGACTGACTGAAGCGATCCGCAACTGGGAACCTTTCCTGGGCCAAGTTGGTAGTCTCGTATGGATATTACGTCTGCAGCGGCGATACCACGAGCGTATATATCTGGGTTGGCTCATCAGGAACTGTGCTGGAGTGCAGCTGCGCTTTCCGCCAGGTGGAAAGTGTTGGCGCGCACATCGTCAAACCAATTATCAGCCCGCGCGATTCCGAAAGACGTCCAGGAAAGCCTTGACGAGACCCAATATACGGATACTTCAAAGGTTGGTGGAGGCGGTAGCTTGTGGCCGCCACTGGTTTTGCACGAACGCGTCGGTGCAGGAACGTTTAGCACTGTGTACAGGGCCGTGCTGGACCAAGCGTGCGCTCAAAATCGTGCATATGCCGTGAAACGCTTCTACAAAACGAACGAGCCGCGACGAATACAGCAGGAAGTGCGCTTTCTGTGTGGGCTCCAAGGGGAGAAAGGTATTCCGCGCCTTGAGGGTATCTTTCGCCGGGACGATGAAGTCTGGATGGTGATGCCGCTCTACCCTAATGAGCCGTTCCGTCTCCTGATCGCGGATATGGGCATCGACGATATGCGCGTGTACATGCGCGCGCTTCTGGACGTGCTCAGTGTTCTGGAGCGGCACCAGATCATCCACAGGGATGTGAAACCGGGAAATTTTCTCTTTCATCGCAAGCATCCAGACGCCGCGGTGCTTGTTGACTTTGGCCTCGCCCAGAAATCCGAGCAAACGCGAAACCGCGACTGCGATTCCGGGCAAAACTTGTGGCGGGATCCCAGGGCGCAAACCGCTTGCCGGCAACTTTCCTCAGGAGCTAATGCAGTGGACACGGTATCCAGTGACCGCGATCGCTTGGATGACTGGCGACTTGCGATGACGGCGCCCGTTTTCACACCGACGCCAGCTAGAGCGCCCGCATGGAAAGTCTCTCGTTTAACAGAGGATCGGACTCGACGTAGGGCAGTAACCATGGAATCGGCAGAGGCACCGCGGGCGGGAACTCGCGGATTTCGTGCACCCGAAATTCTTCTGCGATATCGTGATCAAGATTCCTGCATCGATGTCTGGAGCGCGGGCGTCATCTTTTTATCCATGCTATCATGTCAATATCCGTTCTTTCGCGCGAGCAGCGACGAAGAAGCCCTCCTGGAACTCGAGCAGATATTCGGGACCCAGAAACTAGCGTCCGCAGCAAAAGCCTGTCGACGCCCTTTTGTTCCCGCGAACAATTTTCCTGGAGTGGACCTGCGCCAACTGTGTCTCCAGCTGCGGGTGGGCAGGCGGCCGAACACAGCCTCCGAGACGGAAGTTCCAGACGAGGCCTTTGACCTCCTCAGCAAGATGCTCGAACTCAATTGCCGCCGACGTCTACCAGCCTCGGCTCTTTTAGAGCATCCCTTTGTGAGAAAATCTTCCTCGTAGATTTGGGAAGATTTCGGGTTTTTGGCCTTTATGATCCTCCGGAAAGCTCAGTGAGCCATTCTTTGATGGTGCAAAGTACCACCGCTGTTGTAACTGCAATCGTCGCACCGCGTGCAGATCATCGACCTGAGGAACCGAGCTCAGCGTCCGCGACCTCAACCGCAGTCCCTCGTGAAGCATCATCCTAGACCAGCCACGATGCGACAAACATCCGAACGATGAAGGACTTCGTTCAAGTAGCCCGTTTTTTCTCGAATGCTTGCAACACAATCTATGGCTTGCCCGAAGCACCGTATCTGCGATATCTTGCAGCACTCTAGCCGAGTCTCGCCCGATTGCAGACGCTTCGCAGAGCCGGCACATGAGCCCGTTTCTCCGATGCCGCTCACATCGAATCTCGCCCCTACTTTGCACGAAACCACGTCTTCGCGTGAGCGACCGAAACAGCGAGGTCAACGCGCAGCGGTTCACGGAACGGTTGACGCATAAGCCGAACGACAATTGCTTCCGCTTCTTCGACTGTTTCTTCGGGCCCCTCGAGGATGATCTCATCGTGGACCTGGAGGATCATTCGCCAGCCAAGTTCAGCCAAACGTGCGTTGCTATGAATGAGCAGCATGGCTTTCATAACAACATCGGCTGCGCTACCTTGGAGAGGGGTGTTAATCGCTGCACGTTCCGCATGGCGAGCCGCATTCGTATTCGGGGAGTTGATCTCCGGCAGAGGCCGCCGTCGACCCAGCAGCGTTTTCACGAATCCATGGGTTTGCGCGAACTTAATAGCGCGCTCCTGCCAGGCACGAACCTCGGGTCGATCCCGGTACCAAGCATCTACGGTCTCGCGAGCTTCTTTCAGGCTGGTGCCCCAGTCTCGCGCCAGCCCAGCTGGCGTTTTCCCGTATGCGATTGAAAAATTGAGTGTTTTGGCCCGACGTCGCTCCCCTGCGTATACATCCTTGAGCAGCGGCTTCGACGAAGTGGCCTGTCCGTTGGCATTGGGCTCGGGTTCAAGAAGCACGTCGCCGCGGGCAACGGATTCTGCGATGTACGGGTACATGCTGCTCGCCGTGCGCGAATGAAAGTCGCCACCAGCCTTAAACGCCTCAATCATGCTGCGGCAGTTGGCGATATGCGCAAGTAATCGCAGCTCGAGCTGGCCATAGTCCGCTACAATCAGCGTATTGCCCTCCTCGCAAGTGAAAGCATCCCGAACACGATAGCGATCTTTCTCTAGAGCGGGTTGATTTTGCAGATTCGGCCGCCGCGACGACAACCGACCTGTTTCCGTGTTCAAGTTGAGCGACGCATGAATGCGATGGTTCTTATCCACCATCTTCTGCAGCGGATCGATGAAACTGTCGAGCAGGGTGCCGACTGCACCAGCCTCAAGTAGCGCCTCAACGGCTTTGCACGCCGCAAGCGCATCCTCCGCGCTCTCCCGTCGCTCTTTGGTGAGAAAGTCATACAGGAGCCCGCCCTGGGCGGGACTCGCGCTCGGCGTGCCCGCCAGTTTCCGCAGCACCACCGCCGTGCAAGCCGGCCAACCGCTTGCAGTGAACGCCACGGGCGGCAGCCCGAGACCGGATATTTGTATGGTTCGCTTCTTGCGGGGCTTCTTCCCCGCGGACTCCACAACCTGTTCCGTGTTCTCGACCTCGAAAGTGCGCTCTGCTGGCAACAATTCATCGGTTTTCTTGTTCCGGACCGGGGCGAAAAAGAATTGGCGCTTTTGATTCTCCGACTCGGCATTCATGTGGATTGCATCAGCACAGTAGCGCGCTGCCCATTCTCGAAACATTGCAGTGTAACGTTGGCGGTCGGCTTCGGCTACACGTTGCGCATCTTGGAGTCGCGCAATATCAATCTTGAAGCCGATGCGTTCCATATCGGTTAAGACCGCACCAAAAGGAACGAAACATTCCGTATAAAGGTCATACATGGTTCGCTCCGAGCCGAGGATCTCCTGTTCACGAAGCAGACGCTCAAATTTATCGCGCAGATACCAGGTTGCCTCGGCATCATAGGTGCTATACTGCACCCAGTGGTACATGGTCTCAGGGTCCATCTGGAGATCGCTGGTGGACGGTACGATAATCTCCTTGCCTGGTTTTCCATTTTTCAAAATACGAGGCCGACCGAACAGCTCCCGCATGCTGCGTTTCTTCCGCAGCAGAAAGTCTTCCGTGAGCGCCTCCAGAGAGTAACGTAGTCTCGCTGCGTCCAATAGTCGGCTCATGTGCATGGTATCGCCGCCGAATCCTCGACAGTCGATGCCGTGGTTATAAAGGACCGCTCGGTCGAAGCTGTAGTTATGCCAAACTTTGGGAATTTCCTCATTTTCGAAATAAGACTTGAAATAGTCCAGCGTGCCTTGTGCGTCGCCAAAATTGTCGATCCAAAGGCGGGGTCCATTCCCAAAGTCTACACGCGGCCCACAGAACGCCGAGAGACAGATCACCTGACCTTTCCCAACAGGAGAGTCCTCTGTCGGATCAATGCCAATGGTTTCCGTATCCCAAGCGTGATAACACTGCGAGTGCTCCATCCAGTCCGCTGCGGTCGGTGGATACAGACGCTTGCACTGGAGCGTGTTGTCCTCGTGGAGCACACCGTTGCCATTCGAGTGGGTACAACCCTCCGTTATGAGACGCCATCGCCTCGGCACCGAAGCAGCCCGACGTCCGTAAAGAAGCTCCGACTCTTTCTGAAGTTGCCAAAGCCGATCAATCACGCGCAACGCACTTGCGCGGTTGCGCACGACGGTTACACCAGGCGGCGGTGACCTTTCGAGCGTGGCGGCAGCGCTCTCGCGCTCAGGCGCGTTCAGCAACTGCAGTCGCTGGGCGGTGAACTCGTCGTCTTCGGTTATCTTTGCCGCGCTCGCCTGTACCAGGTTCACGGAGCTGAACTCGTCACCAACCACGTCCGTTTCCTCGTCCCAGGTACTAGCAGCCGAACGGCGGGCGTTCGCACACAGCCAGCGTCGTCGAGGCACAGCAGGCACGAGGGCATGTGCCCGGCGCCACTGCTGCCAAACGTTTCCGTCTCTTCGCAGAGCGGGACGCAGTGCGTACACGAATGCGCCCAGCCACAACCGGCAAGACCCTACGCCTAACCGCATGATAACTGGACGCGTTTCAAGACGCTTCACCCGGGAACTGCGTTGGTTGCACTCCGTTCGCAATGTCAGCGTAGGCTGCAGATCATGGTAGCTCTCTGCGGGTCTCTGAAACGACGCAGCGCAGCGCATAAACGCATACCGCAGCCAGCAGCGAGCTGTTCAGTTGACGCGTCTGAGGTGCGTACTCCGGCCGATGCGCCGTCGGCCGCGCGTTTCCATCGACGCAGCGGAGGCACGGTGTCCATAGCGCTGACGCTGCTATGTCGATGATGGAGATATTCGGGATACTATGCTTGGTATCTATAGGGAAGGATGAGATGGACATATACAAGATGCTGTGCTTGGTATCTATAGGGAAAGATGATATGG
>Ga0123519_10005464_pt1 | contig 20256 bp, 18 predicted proteins | sample YelNatPaOPRAMG02_FD_87396 | JGI IMG/M metagenome (GOLD analysis project Ga0123519, IMG submission 87396) | Hot spring microbial communities from Yellowstone National Park - Yellowstone National Park OP-RAMG-02 (version 2) | ecosystem: Environmental > Aquatic > Thermal springs > Hot (42-90C) ...
CAAAACAGGACCCAGCCCGCCCTCCAGCCCTCCAAGCCGTCCTCTTGAGGCCGCCCCGGGCCGAACCCGCCGCCACACAGCGTTCGCGTCCGCACAGACCCAGCGTCTATCGCAACAACCTCAAACTAAACCAAAATTGACCCTATCCTGCAGCCGATGATATAATGCGGAGAGGAACCAACGCTTGTCATTCGTGCCCACCTCTTTGCCTCGCGGCATTGCACCACCCAACATAACAGGCTCTAGAAAACATGTCATTGGCATTTGAGCATTCAAGCTTGCGAGATAGAATCGAGGAAGTTCTTCCAAAGGTCACTAAACCTGCGAGATACACTGGCGGGGAGCTGAACTCAATAGTTAAGTCTCCGGAGAACACATCTGTCAGGCTCGCCCTTGCATTTCCAGACATTTACGAGGTGGGAATGTCTAACCTCGGTCTGAGAATTCTGTACCACATCCTAAACAGCATCGGTGACGTGGCAGCCGAACGCGTTTTCGCACCGGCACCAGATATGGCAAACGAGATGCGCCGCAATAATATCCCCCTGTTTTCATTGGAATCAACATCTCCTGTAAAGGAGTTCGATGTTTTGGGTTTTTCCCTTGCCTACGAGCTGACGTACACGACGGTCCTCGAAATGCTCAACCTAGCTGGCATTCCACTTCAGTCAACTGACCGCGACGCATCTGATCCCATTGTGATTGCTGGCGGACACTGCACTTCGAACCCAGAACCCATGGCTGAGTTTATAGATGCCTTTGTCATCGGTGATGGAGAAGAGGTAGTTTTGGAGCTGGTCGAAGCCATCAGATTACACAAGGGAGATCGTCATGCCATACTCCGTGCTTTTTCGGAAATCGAAGGCGTTTACGTACCAATGTTCGGAAAGACAAGGATAGTAAGCGCTAGGAGGGTTGCCAAACTCGAACAAGCTGCTTTCCCAACGGCGCTTGTAGTTCCTAACGTAGAAATAGTGCACGATAGAGCCGCTCTTGAGATAATGAGAGGGTGCACCAGAGGCTGCAGGTTCTGCCAAGCAGGCATGATAACAAGACCGGTGCGAGAAAGATCGCTCGCAACGCTGCTACGTCAGGCTTGGGAGCTAGTGAGAAGCACAGGGTACGATGAGGTTGCGCTGACTTCACTATCAAGCGCAGATTACTCTTGCATCGAGGAATTAGTTTCAGCTTTGATACGCACGTTCGAACCCAAGAGAATAGGCGTTTCGCTGCCGAGTCTGCGTGCCGACGCAGAGTGTGTACGCCTTGCCAACGAGATACAACGTGTGAGAAAGAGCGGTCTTACGTTTGCTCCTGAAGCCGGAACTCAAAGGCTCAGAAACGTAATCAACAAGAACGTTACAGAAGAAGACTTACTCTCAGCAGTAGATGCAGCAGTCAGAGCTGGATGGCGACACGTAAAGCTTTATTTTATGATAGGCTTGCCAACTGAAACGGATGATGATCTGAAAGGCATCGCCGAACTAGTGAGAAAGGTGTCAGAAGTTGGAAAAAGGCAAGGGAAACCGCTCAGCATCACCTTGACTATTTCACCATTCGTACCAAAGCCCCACACGCCTTTTCAATGGCGAGGAATGACTTCTCCTGAGGAGCTAGATAGGCGCATATCCCTGCTAAGAACTATTTTGAGAATTAAGGGAGTGACACTAAACTGGCACGATCCGGCATCAAGCCGTCTTGAAGCGGCACTTGCACGCGGAGATCAGGCTGTATCGCGCGCTATATATGAGGCTTGGAAGCGAGGTAGTTACCTCGAACAAGACAGCTTCGACGCCAATCGTTGGAGGGAAGCATTCGATGCTGCCGGTTTAGACATCGAGCGTTACGCAAACCGCGAAATCCCCTACGACGAAGAGTTGCCCTGGGACCATATAGACTTCGGCGTATCGAAGACATTCTTGATGAATGAGGACAAGAAAGCCTCACGCGAACAAACCACACCTGACTGTCGATGGTACGGTTGCGTAGCTTGCGGATTGAAATGCGAAGCGCTTGAGATAAGTCGCAATCTTCAAGAAAAAGAAGTAGCTGAGCCACTGATCAGCGATTCGATATCTCGAGAGACACTCGGTTCCACGAGTCCAGGCAGTTGGAAGGCTCTTTGCGTTTTTCAGAAAGCCGGGGAGGCAAAATGGCTGGGACATTTGGACATAGCAAGAGCGTTCGAGAGAGCTGTAAGGATGGCCGACGTAGATGTTGACTACAGCCGCGGCTTTAATCCCAGACCGCGCATATCTTTTCCATCTGCTTTGCCTCTCGGAACCACCGGTGACAACGAATTGGTTATTATCCGACTTATGTCCCGACCATCGCCAGATTATCTGGCAGCTGAAATAAACCGCTACCTGCCCAAAGGGCTTAGAATTGTGTCAGCTAATATTAAACCGGTCGAATACAAGGATCCAATCCCTGTTGCTTCCGAATACCTTGTAGAGCTTGACTTGCCCGATGACACATCGCAAAAAGACATAGCAGACGCCGTAAATCATTTGCTTTCGTCACCCAAAATAGAGTTTAAGCGGAAAACTGGTCAAGGAGAGCGTATTTTGGACTTGAGGTCCGGGATTTCCGAACTGGAGGTCTGTTCGAGTGAAAAAACTGGCACAAAACTGCTACGTATGGTCGTGCATCATCGGGATTTCACTGTAAAACCCTCGGAGATAGTGGAGTGTTTAGCCAGATCTGTCCCGGGGCTCGCAATAAGGTCCATCCACAGAGCACGACTAATAACCAACGGGAGCCGGTAAATGATAAACGTGTGCGCAAAACTCCGGATTGCTTCACGAAGAAACCAAGTCTCTCAAGAAAGTAGAACCTGCCAAATATTCTCAGTAGGAAAGGAGGTGAAGGTGGATGCCAAAGGAAATCCTAGTCAACGTTGACAGCCGCGAGACACGCGTAGCAATTATCGAGTCCGGCAAGCTGGTCGAGCTTGCAGTGGAAAGAGAAGAACGGGTTGTCGGAAGCATATACAAGTGTAAAGTAGTAAATGTGCTGGCGGGAATGGATGCTGCATTTGTCGACATTGGTCTTGAAAGAAATGCTTTCTTGTATGTGGGAGACGTGCTACCAGAAACAGACGATGAATTTCCCTCACTGCGCAAGGAAACCGGTAGATGTGTAAGCATTAAGGATGTTCTTAAGCCGGGTCAGGAACTGCTCGTCCAGGTAGTCAAGGGTCCCAGAGGGACAAAGGGTGCGCGCGTATCAACGAGGATCGCTTTACCCGGGCGGTATCTGGTACTAATTCCGGATGCGGACAACGTTGGCGTATCGCGGAAGATCGAAGTCGAGGGCGAAAGAGAGCGCTTGAGAAAGCTGGCAGAAATAATGAGGCCTCCCGGGTTTGGACTTATCGTCCGTACAGAAGCAGAGAGCCGAAGCGAAGCCGAACTTCGTAAAGACTTAGACTTCCTAATGCGGATGTGGAACCAAATTCAGGAGAAGGCGGCGAAGATTTCTGCACCTGGCTTGGTACACCAAGATTTGAGTTTGGTATACAAAACTATCAGGGACTCTTTCGGTTCCGACGTTAGCAAAATGATTATTGATTCGCCGGTAGATTATGAGAAAGCTAGGGAACTTGTGGAAATCCTGTCCCCCAAGATGGCATCGCGCTTACACTTGTATGACGACCCAGAGCCAATATTTGAGCGATACGGAGTTGAACAAGAAATCGAAGACCTGCTCCGGCGAAGGGTATGGCTAAAATCAGGGGGCTACGTAACCTTCGATATAACGGAAGCACTCACCGCTGTAGACGTAAACACTGGCAAATTCGTTGGAACGACTAGCTTGTCCGATACCATATTGCGCACAAATTTGGAAGCAGTGGTAGAGATAGCGAGGCAGCTTAGATTGCGGGACATAGGCGGCATCATCGTGATCGATTTCATTGATATGTCGTCCGCAAAGGACCGCCAAAAGGTGGTCAGCGCTCTGGAAAAAGAGTTACAGAAGGACCGTACGCGAACTAAGATCTGCCACATCAGTCCTTTGGGTCTCGTAGAGATGACGCGCAAGCGAACGGGCGAGACCCTGATCGAAATAATGACTGAGCCTTGCCCTTACTGTCAAGGACGTGGGCGGATCGAAAGCCCACAGACGGTAAGCTTGAAAATAGAGCGCGAACTGAGGCGCCTTGCAATTACCACTGATGATGAGGCTTTCCTAGTTAATGCACATCCGGAAGTTGCGATACACTTAGTTGGCAGCGGAGGAGAAGTGATTGATGAAATTGAGCGCCGCATAAAGCGGGCTGTTTATGTACGCGCCAACGACTCGCTTCACATTGAGCAGTATGAGATTACGCCTGGTGACCTCCAAGAATTGGAACGCCATATGCTTCCTTGGAGGAGTGGAGAAACGGTGGAATGCCAGGTGGTTAGAAATCCGTTCTCCAGCTTGCCGAGGGCAAGTGCATGGCTAGACGGCTGCTACTTAGTAGAACTCGAGAACGGCGGCAATTACATAGGCAGACGAGTAAAGGCAAAGCTAACACAGACTCGCCGCTCATACGCATATGGCGAAGTAATCGCAGCTGAGAAGGCTGTTGACAAGGTTTTAACTTCTTGATAGCATATTAGGTGTAAGAGAATGGGGTATTGGGTTACCAATGCCCCTATTAATTGCTTATGACCGAATAGATGAATCTCCGACACAGGGGGTGTAAGATTGTACGCCATAGTTGAAGCTGGAGGCAAGCAATACAAAGTAGCCCAAGAAGACGTAATTTCAATAAACCGGCTTGCCGTCCCAGAGGGAGAAGAAGTGGTTCTGGATCGAGTACTGTTGGTCGCAGGTGATGGCGAACTTAAGGTCGGCACCCCTTACGTACCCGGAGCGAAAGTAATTGGCAAGGTGGTACGCCACTACAAGGGACGCAAAATCCGAGGGTTTACATACAAACCCAAGAAGGATGAGCGCCGACGATACGGGCATAGACAGCTTTTGACATCTGTGACGATAAAAGAAATACAAGTATAGTACGGTCCCGCGCTACCACTAATGCCGCCGTCGAGGGTAGACGGTATGGGCTTATATGTGGTGGAAGGGAGTTTTGGAGGTGAGCAAATGGCTCATAAGAAAGGCGTAGGTAGTACACGAAACGGAAGAGATAGTAACCCCAAGCGATTGGGCGTTAAGGAATTTGCAGGTCAGGTAGTAAAGGCTGGTAGCATTTTGGTTCGCCAGAGGGGAACGCCGTTCCATCCTGGCAAGAATGTTGGAAAAGGCAAGGATGACACCTTGTTTGCACTTGTGGACGGCGTTGTGAAGTTCGAAACCGCTGGTGGCAGAAAACGCGTCAGCGTGTATCCTATGGCTGGTTAGGCCGGGTGTAAGACCTTGCGTTTCGAATCGCGAGCGCGGAAAAAGGTTTCAGGCTAGGAGATGAGAAAATTGTAAGCTCGGCAATTCTAGACCGGATACATGCTGGAAGTTTGGACATGGCGGGGAAGGACAGAACGCCGGCAGGTGTTCCCTTCCCCTTTGTTTTTTGGGACGGATGTCATATAGTTATGCAAGGCGGGTGGTCACAATGCCAAGGTGGATTTTGTACATAGTTACAGCAGCACTTGCAGGGCTCGTGGCAGTCACCGTTCCTCATAGTAAGACGTCGGAACCAGCCGAGTGCAAGGTCCCCGTGGACAAACGATTGGTAAAAGCAACAACTGATTTCGGCTTTCGTCTTCTAAAACAACTCGCCGAGGAAAACAAGGGAAAGAACATATTTATCTCGCCTGCTAGCGTCTCGATCGCACTGTGCATGACCTACAACGGTGCGTCAGGGGAGACACAACAAGCTATGGCTCACGTTCTGGGGTTAAACAGCCTAACGCTAACCGAGCTCAATGAAGCGTCAAAAAACCTACTCGATAACCTCAAAGCCCCAGGTAAAGGAGTGACACTAGAAATAGCAAACTCTCTGTGGGCGCGTAAGGATATAACGTTCAAGTCCGAATTTATGGACAGGAATCGGCGGTATTTCGAAAGCCTTGTGAGTACCCTGGACTTCGGCAATCCCGACGCAGTAAAGACTATCAACAAGTGGGTTAGTGACCAGACGCACGGGCGCATCGACGAAATAGTCAACCGCATTGAAGCAGATACGATTTTGTTCTTGATTAACGCTGTGTACTTCAAAGGATCCTGGGAAAGCAAGTTTGATCCGCGAGATACCCACCTGGCCGAATTCACATTGTCCGACGGTTTTAAGAAGATGGTCCGAATGATGTTCCGGCACGGGAGAATACAATACTTGCCCGGGGACGGTTTTGCTGCAGTGAATTTACCGTACGGCAACGGACGAATCAGTATGTATATCTTCCTGCCCAACAAGGACCGCAAACTCACAGACTTCGTTAAGAGTCTCAACGCGGACGCTTGGGAAAAGTGGATGCAAAGCTTTCATAGTGTGGAGTGCGATTTGTCGCTACCAAGGTTCAAAATCGAATTTGAATCGGAACTTCGCAGAGCATTATCGGCTCTTGGAATGGGCATTGCATTTAACCCAGACAAGGCGGACTTTCGAAACATGTGCCCTATACCACCACTTCCGAACGTGTATATGAAAAGCGTTTTGCACAAAACATTCGTCGAAGTCAACGAAGAAGGCACGGAGGCAGCTGCTACAACGAAGGTCGAAGTGGGACTAACCTCAGCCGCGCCTTCTGTTGTTTTCACTGTTGACAGACCGTTCTTTTGTGCTATAAGGGACAATTTCACGGGCGAAGTCCTGTTTGCGGGCACGGTTTTCGAACCAACGTAGGAATCCGATCAAGTATTGCACACGCGAACCTCGATTAACCCAAATCCCTATGCAATTTGTCGACGAAGTTGAGATTATAGTCAAGGGTGGCGATGGCGGGAACGGAGTAGTAGCGTTCCGGCGAGAGAAGTTTGTACCCCGTGGCGGTCCATCTGGAGGCGACGGAGGGCACGGAGGCGATGTCATCCTTGAAGCAGATGGCAAGCTTGGCACACTAGTCGACCTCAGATACAAAAAGCGCTATGTTGCGGAGCGCGGAGGCAATGGCGGTCCCGACAACAAACGAGGCAAATATGGTGAAGATCTAATTCTCAAAGTACCCGTTGGCACCATTGTGTACGACGCGGATACTGGAAAAGTTATAGCAGATCTTGTGTGGGACGGTGCCCGATGCCTAGCTGCGCCTGGAGGCAGGGGCGGAAGAGGTAACGCTAGCTTCGCCACATCAACAAATCAGACGCCTAAATTTGCTGAAAAAGGGGAGCCGGGAGAAGAAGTTCGCATTCGGCTGGAACTTAAGCTCCTCGCCGACGTCGGTCTGATCGGTTATCCAAACGTAGGCAAATCCACGCTGATATCAAGGATTTCGGCGGCAAAGCCCAAAATAGCCGATTATCCGTTTACGACTCTCGTGCCGAATCTGGGCGTGGTTAGAGTGGATGACCAGTCATTTGTGGTAGCCGATATGCCTGGACTTATCGATGGTGCCCACGAAGGCGCCGGACTGGGAGACCAGTTTCTGCGCCACATCGAGCGCACTAGGCTTCTCGTGCACGTGCTTGATGTATCAGGGTTGACTGGGCGCGACCCACTCGAGGACTTTGACCGAATAAACCACGAACTCTGCGCGTACAGTGAAAAGCTCGCAGCCTTGCCCCAGATAGTCGCTCTGAATAAGATAGATGTGCCTGGATCCGCTGAGGTGGTTGAACGTGTCAAGCCAGAACTTGAAAAGCGGGGCTACGCGGTTCACCAAATATCCGCGCTTACGGGACAGGGCGTGCAAGAATTAGTGTATCGGATCGCCGAGACACTTAAATCGTTGGGACCGCGCGAGACACCACCCATTGAGGAAGTTGCCTACTTCACAGTAGATCGAGATGCTGAAAGCTGGAAGGTAACCAAGAGCGGGGACGGTCGTTTCGAGGTCACGGGCAAACCAGTAGAAACACTGATAGCACGCACTGACCTTGACAATGAGTACGCACTCCAGAGGCTTCATAGACAGCTCGAACGAATGGGAGTCATAGAAGCACTCCGTGAACAAGGCGCGAAGCACGGAGATATAGTGACAATTCGAGGCGTAGAATTTGACTTTTGGGATGAGAAGTGAGGGTAAGTAAAGTTAGTCGGCTGGTAGTCAAGGTAGGAACTAGCAGCCTGGTCTCAGAACAAGGATCACTAGATCGCGAAAAAATGGCTAATTTGGTTGAGCAGCTGGCGGAGGTCAAGCGCCAGGGAGTAGAAGTTGTGCTTGTCACGTCTGGCGCCATCAGAGCTGGAATGGAAAGACTCGGGATCCCAAAGAGACCAAGAAATATCCCCGACCAACAGGCAAGTGCAGCAGTTGGACAAAGCCTGCTTATGAATGCCTATACGGAGTTGTTCGGCAGGCATAACATAGTGACGGCTCAGATCCTTGTGACGCGCGACGATTTCAAAGACCGGGTTAGGTATTTGAACATGCGCAATACCATGCGCACACTCTTCCGCTTCGGATGTCTACCTATCGTAAATGAAAACGACACCGTTGCCACAGAAGAAATCAGGTTTGAAGAAAACGACACCTTGAGCGCCCTCGTAGCGGCGAGCGTAGACGCAGACTTGCTGCTAAACCTATCAGACGTGGACGGGTTATATGACAGCGATCCTCGCAAGAACACCGCCGCGAAATTGCTCGATGAGGTAACCGAGATCACTCCTGAAATCGAAGCGCTAGCTGGTGGAACTGCTGGCGACTGCGGAAGCGGAGGAATGAGGGCGAAGATCGAAGCTGCTAAAATTGCCACCAGCTCCGGCGTAACAATGATTATAGCTCGCTCTACGAGACCACGCGTGATACTCGATGCGATTGAGGGCAAGAATGTCGGCACGCGATTCTTAAGCGAATCTTCCAGGCTCAGCCACCGAAAGAGATGGATCGCGTTTGGGAACCGCGTCAAAGGAAAGATCATTATTAACGAGGGTGCCAGAAAGATGCTAATCGAACGTGGCAAGAGCTTACTGGCGGCGGGAATAGTTGAATGCGAGGGAGCATTTGACGTCGGAGATCTCGTAGCCATTGTAGACGAGAAAGGAGAACAGTTGGGACGTGGCATCACCAACTATTCCTCTAGTGAAGTCAAACTTATACAAGGTAAGCGCTCTAGCGAAATTGAAAAGATACTAGGACATAGGGATTTCGACGAGGTTGTTCATCGGGATAATCTTGTGCTAGGCGTTTAGCACACGATCGGGTAATGACCGTAAGTGAGACCAGCGGCGTTGAGGATGGGATATGAGTGAAGTCGAGAGAAAGTGCAAAGAAGCGAAAGACGCTGCAGCAAAGCTAGCTATCATAGGGAGTGCTGCAAAGGACAAGGCGCTAATGTCAATAGCCGACGCAATAGAGGAACGGAAGCCTTTCATACTGGAGGCAAACAAACAAGATCTTAAATCCGCAGAGGAAAACGGCGTTAGCGGAGCAATGCTCAGGCGCCTCGCCCTAGATGATAAGAAAATTGCTCAAATGACCGACGGCGTGAGACAGATAGCTGCTCTGCGAGACCCTATTGGCGAAACCATCGAAGGCTATATTCGACCCAACGGAATGGAGGTACGAAAAATTAGGGTGCCGTTGGGAGTTATCGGAATAATCTACGAATCCCGCCCTAACGTGACAGTAGACGCAGCGGCTTTGTGTATAAAGGCAGGCAATGCGGTTGTGCTTAGAGGAGGCTCCGAGGCTATCAATTCGAATCTAGCGCTTGCAACAGTTATACGCGAAGCGATCGGCACCAACGGGCTGCCGGAGGGATGCGTTCAAATAATCGAAACGACTGATCGAGCAGCTGCACTCGAGCTAATGAAGATGAAGCAGTATGTTGACTGCTTGATACCACGCGGCGGAAAAGGACTGATTCAAACTGTTATCGAGAACTCGACTATCCCGGTTATAGAGCACTTGGATGGCAACTGTCACGTATATGTTGATGGTGCGGCCAACCTCGCAATGGCTGAGGAAATCGTAATGAATGCCAAGGTGCAAAACCCTGGCGTCTGCAACGCAATGGAAACGCTGCTGGTAAGTGAAGAAGTGGCGGCTGAATTTCTGCCGAAGGTCTGCAAGCGTCTAGCGGATGCTGGTGTGGAAATCCGAGGTTGTGAGAAAACCCAGTCACTAGTTCCTGGCGTTAAGGAAGCAACGGAAGAAGATTGGTACACCGAGTATCTAGATCTGATTCTGGCTGTGAAAGTCGTTTCAGGGCTTGATGAAGCGATCCGACACATTAACACATACGGCAGCCACCATTCGGATGCGATAGTCACTGAAGACTACTCCGCAGCGAGGCGCTTCTCGAACGAGATAGACTCTGCTTGCGTCTTCGTAAATGTGTCCACGCGCTTCTCAGATGGGTATGAGTTCGGGAAAGGCGCAGAGATGGGAATAAGCACGCAGAAACTTCACGCTCGCGGACCCATGGGAGTTGAGGAAATCACGACTTACAAGTATGTGGTCACAGGCAATGGTCAGCTCAGGGGATAGTAAATCGCTAAACATTGGAATAATGGGCGGAACTTTCGACCCAATCCACATTGGACATCTTATACTTGCCGAAGAAGCTTGGCAGCAGTTTGGACTAGACGTGGTCCTGTTCGTACCGGCGGGTGATCCGCCACATAAGAGAGGTCATGTATCGGCATGTGCAAAAGACCGACTTGAGATGGTCAAGCTTGCCGTTAATGACAATGACCACTTTGAGTACTCTACGGTCGAGATAGATCGGCCTGGTCCGTCTTATACAATAGACACGATACGCGAGCTGCGGACTCTACTTGGCGAATCGACGCGGGTATACTTGTTGATAGGAACAGATGAAGCGAAAGATCTAATGACCTGGCACAATCCATACGGTATCAAAGAACTAGCGACCATCGTGGTAGCTGAGCGACCGCGTTATACTTTTGAAAGCGCAGTAAGCAAGTTGCCAGCAGATTTCGCGAATGGATTGGTAAAGCTAAGAATTCCTCGCATTGATGTATCATCGACCGAAATTCGCCGGCGCGTGCGGGCGAATCTTTCGATTCGGTATTTGGTACCCCGCGCGGTTGAGACATATATACTCGATAAGGGGTTATACGGAAGATAGTGATGAAAGGAGTATCTTGGAAGGCAGCAATACTAGTCGTTTTGCTTGGTTCGGCTGTAGGTGTTGCCGTCGGAACGTTTTTGGCGGTGTGGCTGCCAACAATGAAAGCCACACACACTGGTTTGGGCGATGTTTTTGGAAACGCTTTTCACGGACAACGCTACGTTCGAATCTTAATGATCGGCGAAGATGATACTGCACTGCGCAATAATAACGGAAGAGGGCTTTCTGACACTTTGGTAGTAGTTGCTCTCGACACAAAGACCAAGGAAATACGGGCAATCTCGATCCCGAGAGACACTCGTGTTGAGATACCTGGCCACGGATTTTGCAAAATTAATGCGGCACATGTGTTTGGTGGTCCACAGTTGACTAAGCAAGTCGTGCAAAATCTGCTCGGAGTTCCAATCGACTATTACATTAAGACAAACACCCGCGGACTTCGAGGTTTAGTAGACCTCCTGGGCGGAGTATACATTAAAATCGACAAGGACATGCACTATGTGGACCGTCGCGGCGGACTGTATATCAATTTGAAAGCCAAGCCTGAAAAGCAGCTACTTGATGGTCGCCAGGCAGAAGGCTACGTGCGATTCAGACACGACGCATTTGGCGATAGTGGGTACAAGATAGTGAACGGTCGCAAGGTTCCGGCCGGACGCGTGGTTCGTCAGCAGATATTTATGAGAGCCCTTGTAAACAGAATCCTCAGCCTACCATCTAGGAGTGAACGAGCCAAAGTGCTGCAAACGGCTTATGAACGTGGGTATATAGTAAGCGACCTAAACCTCAAGGACTGGGATCAGCTGGCAGACCTAATAAAGGATTTCAAACCCGAAGAGATGAAAATGGCGATCCTACCAGGGCAACCGGGAAATATCCGCGGGGTAAGCTACTGGCTACCGGACTTCACAGAGGCACGACAAGTGATCGCCGAAATGTTGCTATTCCAAGAACCCAATCCGACAGTTGAAGTGCTAAACGGCAGTGGAGTGCCTGGCGCTGCAAAAAAGTTAGCAGAAAAGCTCGCAGAAGCAGGTTATCAAGTAACTCGAACAGACAATGCGCCCAAGACGGACTACTACCAGTCACTCATCATTACACATAAAGGCAAAAGTGAACCTGTGATGCGACTTGCGGAACTGGTCGGATCCGATCTTGTAATCGAAGACGGAACACCTTCAAAAGGAGCAGACGTTACAATTATAGTCGGAAAGAGTCAGGCTGCGCGCTGAACCATTGATTGGCGTTCGCTGATGACTAGTTATCCTGCTGTAGTAATTGCATAGGCAGAAACACATATTGTTATGGAGGAGAGATCAAAGATCGAAACCCAAGAGAAGTTACAGATAGTCCAAGAGTTATTACGCGAGAAGAAAGCAGAAGACATCGAAGTCATTGAAGTAGGTACTCGAACGCTGATCGCGGACTACTTTGTCATAGCGAGCGGCACTTCAAGTACTCATATCAGAGCAATAGCCGATGGACTGGTAATCGACGCCAAACATCGTGGCCTAAAAAAGGACAGAATCGAAGGGTACAAAGAAGCTAGATGGGTGTTGATTGATTACGGCGACATTGTTGTGCACATATTTGCGCCTGAAGAACGTGCGTATTACGATATCGAATCTCTCTGGCGTGAAACAGCAGTAAAACTGGGCAACAGCTAGCCAATCCCGCCGCGGCAAAATCCAAAGAGTTTTCTTGTCTGCACTGGATGAAATATGGACCCCGAATTAGTTAGGAAACAGGCCGAGTTCGAGCGTCTGTTCCGAGCCGCCCGCGTATGTAGGATGCGAGGCGACTATCAACAAGCTTACCAGTATATCAAGGACGCTCTAGACCTGGATCCAGACAATCTTGATGCTCAGGAGTTTGCCGCTGACATTTTATATGCCCGTGGTGAGCTTGAGAAGGCACTTGACGAATATAAGTCGATAATGCAAGCAGATCAGTCAAGAGCGTCTGCGGAAGAAAAGTTCGCTAAGATAGTAGTTGAGCTAGCAGAGGCTAAAAGACAAAAAGAACTTCTGAAACAAGCCATTGATAACCCAGAAGCGTTTGCAGCAACTTACCATTTGCCCCCTAGGAATCCGCTTGTCGCCGCAATACTTTCTGGCATACCTGGCTTGGGACATATGTACTGTGGACAATACTTAAAAGGGGTTTTGCTCTTCTTAGGCGTGACAATCTCCTGGCTCATATTCTTCGCGGTACGACCAAATGTGAGCGGATCCCCCGACCCAATTCTTCGCTTTGTCCAGAATCTCGACGTAGCTGCGGTATTTTTCTTGTGCCTAGCTGTAAGTCTTCATTTGTACGCTTTGGTAGACGCGAGTTTCAAAGCCGAAAGATCGCAGAAGAGCGACCTGTAGTGGCCGTTCTAGTTATCGGTTTTCGAGCAGGTAGACAGTTTGCGAAGAATAAATCCCGGCGGCTATAATTATGGAAGCTAGCTTATGCCGGGAGGTTACTTTATGTCCCCAGCAGCTTGGTTCAAATCCCGTGTGGGCGAAGATCGGCGAGCGGTTAGGCAAAACGTAGATGCATTGCCCGACGGTCTATGGACAAAATGCCCGAAATGCAATGTGATACTCTTCAACAAAGAACTAGAAAAAAATCTGCGAGTTTGCGTCAAGTGCGGATACCACTATCGTCTCAGTGCCTGGGAACGTATCCAGATCACGGCTGACGAAGGCACTTTTAAGGAAATTGAGACGGGATTGGTCACTTTGAACCCTCTCAACTTTCCGGACTATGAAGCGAAAATCGAGCGTGACAAAGCAAAGACAGGACTGAACGATGGTATGGTCGTAGGTTTGGCGGAGATAAGCGGGCACCCCGTAGGACTAGGCGTGACAGACTGGTTTATGGGCGGAAGCATGGGTAGCGTTTACGGGGAGAAGGTCGCTAGATTATTCGAGCTCGCTACTAAAAAGAAGCTGCCTGTAGTAATGTTCACGATGTCCGGCGGTGCCCGAATGCAGGAAGGCATCCTGTCGTTGATGCAGATGGCAAAGACTGCGGCGGCCGTCGCGCGGCATTCGAAGGCGCGATTGCCCTACATAGTGGTGCTAACTGACCCAACAACAGCGGGAGTTCACGCGAGTTTTGCGTCACTGGGTGATTTCATCTTCGCAGAACCTGGTGCACTAATAGGCTTCGCAGGCGCCAGAGTAGCTGCCCAGGCAGGCTTGATTGATAGACCAGCAAACTTTCAGACCGCGGAATTCCAGCTCGAGCATGGGATGATCGATCGAATAGTGCCAAGGCGTGAGATGAAAGCAACTCTTACGAAGGTGCTCGATTTTTGTGTTGGTAAGGGGGTTTCGTCCGATGCCGAGTAAAGACTGGACCGTTCTAGATTTCGAAAAGCCCATAGCCGAACTTGATGAACAAATAGCGGAAATAAAGCGGCTCACACAAGAACAGGGGATAGATCGCTCGGACGAAATAGCTGCCCTAGAGCGAGATCGAGATCGTGCAATCGAGGAAATCTTCTCGAACCTTACGCCTTGGGACCGCGTGTTGCTGGCAAGACATCCCAAGCGCCCGTACACCCTGGATTACGTCCGCGTAATCTTTGACGATTATGTTGAACTGCACGGGGACAGACTCTACGGTGATGATCACGCTATGGTCGGAGGGATTGCAACCCTTGGAAACCGACAAGTTGTATTTGTTGGTCAACAGAAGGGGCGAGATTTGAAGGAGCGACAATATCGCAACTTCGGTATGGCAAAGCCTGATGGTTATCGAAAAGCACTCCGTTTGATGAAACTGGCAGAGAAGTTCGGTAGACCAGTGATTACATTCGTCGACACACCAGCTGCTGACTGCAGTGTCGATGCGGAAGCTCGAGGAATCAGCGAGTCAATCGCACGAAACATGATGGAAATGTCGATTCTCGAAACGCCTATTATTTCCATCATACTTGGCGAAGGAGGAAGTGGCGGAGCAATTGGCATAGCCGTCGCAGACAGGGTGATAATGATGGAGAACGCAATATATTCCGTCATTCCGCCCGAGGGCTGTGCAGCGATACTCTGGCGGGATCCATCCAAATACAAAGAAATGGCGGCAGCTCTAAGAATTACTAGCGCAGATGCTCTCGAGCTGGGCGTAGTCGACGAAGTCATCAAGGAACCGCTAGGTGGTGCCCATAGAAACCCCGAAGCAGCGGCACAAAGTGTAAAAGCTGCCATAATCAGGCACCTAGAAGAGCTGGAAAAGATACCTGTATCAAAACTTGTAGATGCCAGATACAAGAAGTTCAGGTCAATGGGCGTTTTTGAGGATCTCTCCAAGAAGACTACCAAAAAAGACGAAACTTCCGAGGAAAAGCCGCAGGAGGAATGATGTGGGGTGCAATAGGCTTTTGGATCACCGCGCTTGTGACGGGCTTGGCAGTAAAAACGCCTGCAGCTGAAATGAACAAAGCTGCCATAGAACTAGTAAAAACCGGCAAGGTCGACGTTGCTCGCGCATCTTGGTGGGGTTTTGACCCAAATGACGCAACTGAATGCCTGCAGACAGCGATAGATTCCGGGGTAAAAACGCTAGTCGTAGACAACGTGGGCTCACCTTGGATCGTAAAGCCCATTAAGCTGACCAGCAACCAGAAAATAATCTTCGAACCCGGAGTCGAAGTCGTCGCGAAAGCTGGTGAGTTCAAGGGAACAGGAGACAGCCTTTTCTCCGCAACAAACGAAGAGAACATAGAGCTTATAGGTTATGGGGCAACGTTTAGGATGCGCCGAGACGAGTATGCCGCTCCGCCTTACAAGAAGGGAGAATGGCGTATGGCGCTCGCTTTGCGTAGCTGCCGCGACGTTAAGATATACGGACTAACGATGGCCGAAAGCGGAGGAGACGGTATCTACCTCGGTGTTGCAAAGAAAGGCGTACCCAACCAAAACATCCACATCAAGGACGTGGTTTGCGACAAGAATTATCGACAGGGCATAAGTGTCATTTCAGCTGAGAACTTGCTCATCGAAAACGTCCGCATGACAAACACAGCTGGGACAGCGCCACAATCCGGAATAGACCTAGAGCCAAACCACGGGGACGAGATACTTGCAAACATCACTATACGGAACTGCACAACTCAGGCAAACAACGGCTTCGGATATCAGTTTCACCTCACAGCTTTGAAAGCCTCTTCCCGGCCCATATCTATACGAGTAGAAAATTCTCGTTCGATAGGTGACAAGGCGGGATCCGTGCAGATCACTACAGGGCGAACCATTCAAGATGCAGTTAAGGGAACAATAGAATTTGCTGGCTGCGAGTTTGACCGGGCTGGTAACCAAGGAATTGGAGTAGACGGCAACCCCGGCGGTGCTTGTACCATAAGATTTATAGACTGTGTCGTCGAAAACGCCGGGCTATGTAAGCCGGAAGTTTCGCCCGTAGTAGTTTCAGGGAATGGGCAGGGAATAGAGTTCCAAAACTTGATACTGCGTGACCCACTTAAGCGAAGCCCTATCAAACATGTGAGGCTTGAGCAGGGTGGACCGGCAAATGCTGTTCGAGGTACGATCATCGTCCAAGACGCTCAAGCGTACAAAACGATTACGATGCCCCCGAGCAATCGATAAGGTGAAGTTATGGTGGCGGACCGTCCTAATATTGTTCTAATTGTAGCTGACGATATGGGTTATTCGGATATCGGCTGTTATGGTGGAGAAATCGATACCCCCAACATTGACTATCTCGCAAGGAACGGCATCAGGTTCACGCGTTTCTACAATAATGCGGTCTGCATGCCCACTCGAGCATCTATACTGACAGGTCTCTATCCACATCAAGTCGGAGCAGCTGACGCAGCAAGACTAGCCGAAACAGGCAACGTAACGGTGGCAGAAGTTCTTCGCCAAGCCGGTTACCGAACGCTGATGTCCGGGAAATGGCACAATGGCGCACAACCTGGCTGCTTGCCAGTCGCACGAGGGTTCGAACGATACTGGGGGTTATTATCGGGAAGCTCCAACTACTTCAACCCTGGACTGCCTCGACAAGGTGAGCCAGAACCAGCACACAAAAGCCCTGGCGATATGCGGCCATGGGGGAACGACGACAAGATAATCCGTCCTTTCACCCCGGATAATCCGAATTTCTACGCGACCGATGAATTCACTCAGCGGGCTGTAGAGTTCCTAGACCTGTATGGAAAAGAAGACCGTCCGTTCTTTCTGTACCTAGCGTATACAGCACCACACTTTCCAATACAAGCACGTCCTCAAGAGATTGAAAAGTACAGAGGGAAATACCGCATAGGCTGGGATGAGTTAAGAAAGCGTAGATTTGAACGGCAAGTTGAACTTGGTTTGATGGAACGGAGATGGGGGCTATCGAAACGCGACGAGCTATCACCCAAGTGGGATGACGTTGCAAACAAAGACGAATGGGACCTCAAAATGGCAGTCTACGCAGCTATGATCGATCGTATGGATCAAGGGATAGGTCGCGTGATCAGCAAAGTCCGCGAGCTTGGTAAAGAAGAAAATACGTTGTTTATCTTTTTGTCTGACAATGGTGGTTGCGCTGAACACATAGATCGGACTCCGTCGGTACCGCCTGGACCAGTGAATTCCTACAAAACCGTAGATGCGCCTTGGGCAAACGCAAGCAATACGCCTTTCAGAAGATTCAAAGCATTCGCCCACGAAGGTGGTGTTGCCACGCCTTGTGTAATGTACTGGCCGAAAGGGATTCGGAACCCAGGTAGGATCTGCCACGACGTCGGGCACGTAATGGATTTAATGCCCACATTCGTTGATTTAGCAGGCGCAACCTATCCGAAAGAACACAAGGGACATCGTGTGGCACCAATTGAAGGTCAGAGTTTGACTCCCATTCTTGAAGGCCAGCGCTTAGATCGGAGTGAACCGCTCTTCTGGGAGTTTCGAGGATGCCGTGCTGTTCTGGCGGGGCGATGGAAGATCGTTACACAGGGACCAGCACGCAACCACGTAAACGTGCCAATAGGTCCCGGACACGACAAATGGGAGCTTTATGACTTGGAAGCTGACAGAAGCGAGCAGTGCGACTTAGCCAATGAATATCCGGAGAAAGTAGCCGAACTTGACGCACTTTGGCAGTACTGGTATAAGCGAGTCGCCTCACCATCGGAGAAAGATACACCAATTCAGGATGAGTGAACGAAGTTTTCCTAAACCCGATCCACGAGTAGATCTCGCGTTCGAGCGAACAAGACTTGCAGCTGAACGAACACTGATGGCCTGGATTCGCACATCGATCGCACTTATCGGTTTTGGGTTTTCAATCTATCGGTTTTTCGAGTACTTGCGCGAGATGCCGAATTCACTAAAGATGGCGCCGGCGCATGCGTCACGTAATCTGGGACTTGCTTTGATTGCACTGGGCACACTAGCTATGGCAGGAGGAACCGCCGAGTACATTTCAACTATGAAGAAGCTGGGCGAAGGCACACTGCGCTTTTCTCTGGTGCTGGTTGTAGCAATCCTGATGATCCTGCTCGGCTTGTTTGCATTCGTCGGCGCCCTCGCAGGAACAGGACCGTTTTAGCCACAGCTTTTCCCGAGTGAACCGAAGTCTCAGCTTCTGCCGTGCTCTCGGTAGTAAGCAAGACCCTCGACTAACGTTTTGATGTTTTCCCAAGGAACTCCTGGTGCAATTGAACTGGACGCACCCAGGAACAGGCCCGTCTTAGGTCCGTGCTCGACCAACCAATCAAGCTCGCGCTTGACGTCGGAGGGCGTGCCCATCGGAAGCGTTCTTGTTACGGACACGCCGGCAATTATGATCAGGTCATTGCCGTCCCTTGTTTTCATTCGGCAGATGCGCTCGTAGTCCATGCCGTCTTCGTATTGGAACCCCTGGAAGCCGACCAGACCGCAGTCTAGAAGCCTGGGGACCATTTCCATGAGATTCCCGTCACAGTGCCAGATCATCTTGATCCCCGCCTTCAGCGCCGGTTCGATTGAGCGAGCGAAGTGCGGAAACCAGATCTTGTCGAGCGACTCGATTCGCACCAGTGTCCCGCGTGAGTCGGCCATATCGTGATCTAAACGAACAAGCGGCGGAAGATTCCCCTCGATGATCGCCCTAGCCGCGGCGCGGTTGGTCTTGACGGCCAGGTCTGCCTGCAGGGAGAAGTGTTTCTCCATCACCTCCGGATAGAGCGCATAGGCCGAGAAGTAGTTGACATAGCCGTAGGTCCCATAGGCAAAGCCGGGGAAGCTGATGATGCCGTAGGGGTTCTTGAGCATCGTGGGGCCGATCTCTTCCTGAATTGCGCGCTCGTGCTCGATTATCTGCCGAACGCGGGCGTCCTCGTCGAAATCTTGGCAGGCGGCTTGCAGCCTCGGAAAGACGAACCTTTCCATGTGTTCGACAACCGCCTCGGGCGAGTCGATCACAACCCCGTCGACTACGATTTCCTCGGCCCCTGTTGTTGCGCCGCGGCCGGCACCCTCGTAACCGTGTACGCCCATTGACAAGGGGTTTTCGGGAATCCACTGATCCATGAGGCAGGTGCCGACCGCTATCTGCATCTCCCGGTAGACCTCATGCGGTCGCTTTCGGTACTCTCCCGCCCGCGCGCCCGCCAGCCGCTCGATGATCGAGTGCTCCATCGGGTTGATCAGCCAGCTCGGAATGCCCTTTGTCGGCTTTTGGTAGATCGTGTCGAGCGCAAGTTGCGCGGTTGGGGTCATTGCATTCATCGGTCAAGCATACCTCACATACATGTAAAGTACGGCGGCGGTCACGATGGACCACCACAAGAGGGGGTTCCGCACGCCCGCCATTTGTGCCCGCTGTTCCTTGGGCAGGCTCAGGCTCTCGCGGTTCCAGATCAGGCTTTCAATCTCGGCCTCGGGCCTCGGCGCGGTTAACAAGCTGACCACGGCTCCGACGACCATGCACGCCCAGAAGTTGATCGATGCCCGCGCAAGGCCGGCTACATCAGGCAGTGCGAACTGAAGGGCAATCGAAAGTGGAATAGTCAGCAGGCCCGCGGCGAGCGCGCCGGCGTTCGTGGCGCGTTTCCAGAAAACCCCGAGCAGAAACATCGTTGCGATCCCCGGCGCAAAATAGCCGTAGGCGTCCAGCAGGTATAGAAACATG
>Ga0123519_10005467_pt1 | contig 20252 bp, 19 predicted proteins | sample YelNatPaOPRAMG02_FD_87396 | JGI IMG/M metagenome (GOLD analysis project Ga0123519, IMG submission 87396) | Hot spring microbial communities from Yellowstone National Park - Yellowstone National Park OP-RAMG-02 (version 2) | ecosystem: Environmental > Aquatic > Thermal springs > Hot (42-90C) ...
ATACCACTTGCCAAAGTCAAAGAAGCAGCTCTTAAGAAGGGGGTTGTAGGAGAAGAGACACTGGCTCGAATGAGCAACCAAGACGCGCTGCAACTCATCTTCGCATCGGGAGTAAGTACTGCCGAAAAGATAACGGACGTATCGGGACGTGGAGTAGGTATGGATGTTGTGCGTAACAATATTCAGAACCTATCCGGAACTGTGGAAGTACTTACTGAAGAGGGTAAAGGCTCGAAGTTTCGAATCAACTTGCCTTTAACTCTTGCGATAATTCAGGCATTGATAGTTGGAGTAGACGAGCAGGTATTTGTGATACCGCTTAGCGCTGTTGTGGAAACATTCCGATGCGATGAAAGCGAGGTTCGTTACATAGACGGTCACCCAGCTATCAACTTCCGAGGCTCTGTGCTTCATCTTGTCGAGCTCGGCACCCTTATGTCCCTGCCTCCTAAAGAGCATCTCGCAAATGACGATGGATCGATAACATTTGTGGTAGTGCGAACAGGATCATTAAAGATAGGCTTGGTTGTTGATAGGCTGATTGGTGAACAGGAAGTAGTGATCAAATCGCTGGGTTCGTATTTTGGAGATATCAAAGGGATCGCTGGAGCAACGATCCTCGGCGACGGCCGAGTGGCTCTGATTATAGATGTAGGTTCGCTAGGCGGCATAATAAACAGAAGAAAGGTTGCACGCAATACGACATAAATCATTTGATGCTCAAAGGATTATTCGACAATGATTCAAAGCCAAATGACAAGCGATCTGGACTATAACTTGTTCAAGCGCAAAGTCAAGGAGAGTTTTGGCCTGGACCTAGAAGCCTACAAGCGCCAGCAAATGGAACGAAGGCTTCGTGCCGTAATGGAACGTCGTGGGGCTTCTGACTTCAGAACCTACTTTTCGCTGATCCAGAAGGACACGGACTTACTCAACGAATTTCTGGATCGTATGACAATCAATGTTTCAGAATTGTTTCGCAATCCCGAACACTTCGAGGTTCTTGAGAAGCGCGTATTGCCCGACCTTCTGGCAAAGAACAAGAATCTAAAATTGTGGTCTGCCGGCTGTTCATTCGGCGGAGAAGCCTACTCGCTGGCGATTCTGCTTGACGAATTGGCCCCGACAGGAAAGCACAGCATACTCGCCACTGATATTGACGAGAAGATGCTGGCAAGAGCTCTAGAGGGAGTTTATTATGCAAGCGAGATTCGCAACGTCTCAAAGGTCAGGCTATCCAAGTATTTCCAGCAAACTCAGGACGGCTGGAAAGTCATCGACAAACTCAGACGAATGATTCGATTCTGCCGGCATGACCTGCTAAAAGACAATTTCGAGACAGGTTTTCACCTGATAGCATGCAGGAACGTTGTAATCTACTTTACGGACAAGGCTAAATCTGAATTATACGAAAGATTCTACCGCTCATTAACACCTGGAGGCTATCTTTTTGTCGGTGGCACTGAGCGGATACATGCACATGCTCAAATAGGATACGAAAATCCATATCACTTCTTCTATAGAAAGCCTGAGGTTTTCTAGGAGGCTTTTAAGATGGGAAAACGCATTCTTGTAGTAGATGACGCAATGTTCATGCGCACTGCTGTCAAAAAAATTCTGGAGCAGGCCGGTTACGAAATAGCCGGTGAAGCCGAAAATGGTGAAGTTGCAGTCAAGATCTACAACGAAACCAAACCTGACGCGGTGCTTATGGACATTACCATGCCTGTAATGGACGGGGTATCAGCCGCAAAGACCATCCTCAAGTCGGATCCAAATGCCGTCGTGATAATGTGTACGGCCATAGGACAACAGAACCTAGTTATTGAAGCCATAAAAGCCGGGGTTAAGGACTACATAGTAAAGCCGTTTAAACCCGAAAGAGTGATCGAAGGGCTTAATAAGGCGCTTGCTGCATGAGGAGGACCCAAACGACACATGAAAGTCGAATTTGTTAACCCTTTTATCAGCGCCGCGTTCGCAGTATTCGAATCGGTAATTGGCCAAAGACCCGAACGAGGTCAACTGTCTATGCGTAAGACCACGTTTACCACTCAACAGGTAACAATTGTAGCAGGGGTCAGCGGCCAGATAAGCGGAACGGCACTATACGGCATGTCGCTCGTGACTGCCCAGAAAATTGCATCCGCGCTAATGCAATCGGAACTGACAGTACTTGACGAAATGGCGTGGAGTGCACTTTCCGAGCTCGGAAACATGATAACCGGGAACGCAATAACACTGTTGGCAAACAACGGCTATGACGTAAATATCAGTCCGCCATCTGTGATTCGAGGGAGAAACATAGAAATCTCGACTAAGACACCAGCAATCGTTGTCCCAATGATGACCCAGCAAGGTCTCGTCGAAATAAACGTGGCATTGGAAGAGAACGATATGGCTCAGGCCAAGGCTGCATAAGAGGGTGAATGAGATGGCAGATGTCCTGAGTCAGGACGAAATCAACGCGCTGATAGAAACTTATCAAGCAACAGGGACTGCTGACCATGCTGGTCGAACACAAGACAACAGACAGGTTCGTTTGTATGATTTTTCTCGACCAAATAAGTTTTCCAAAGAGCATCTTCGAGCACTGAACCAGATACACGTCAAGCATGGAACGCTCTTTTCAATAGCGCTTGCGTCAAGAATGCGGATCGATGTCCAGGTGAGCGTACTTGCACTTGATCAGCTTACATTTAAAGAATACTGCGCGTCCGTACCTGACTCAACGTTATTTGCCGAAGTCAACCTCGAGCCTCTGGCTCCTGTTGCAATTTTCGAGTTCAATCCTCCCGTGGTAGGAATGTGCGTAGATTTGCTTGCAGGCGCGTCGTCTATATCACTGACTAATACGAAGATAACTGAAGTTGACAAAGCTGTCATGCGACAAGTTATCGAACTGTCTCTTAAGAAATATGCCGAGGCATGGGCACCCTTGATAGATCTTAAGCCGCGAATTATTGCCATCACGACCGAGTCCGCAACAAGACAGCCTCTTTTGCCTTCCGAAGGTGTACTTGTATGCGGTTACGAAATCAGCATTGCCAAAAACGTAAGCATGATGAGCATTTGCATTCCAGCTTGGTCAGTTGAACCGGTAGCCCCCTCACTCTCCGTTAACGGACCCATAAAGTCCAAACCTCAACAAAACGGTGTGGTAAATAAAACAATATTAAGGAATTTTGAGAATGTAGAAGTAGAGTGTCGAGCTATTCTCGGTAGAACCTCAATGCCAATGGAAGATGTGATGCATCTTGAGGTTGGCGATATAATACGTCTTCCGAATAAGAAGACTGATCCTGCTGAGTTCTGGGTTGAAAACGTTCCCACATTCTGCGGGCTGATCGGGCGTTCGGGGCGAAACTTGGCCCTCAAAATAACCAAAACTTTTACGGATAGTTAGACGCCAAAAGACAAGGGGTAAGCAACGATGACTGTGACCAAGAAAAAAATAGAGTCATCATTGAGCGAATTTCATAATGTAGCTAGACTCGGTGTGAAGAAAGCATCTGAGGCTATAAATACTCTATCATCAAGCGCACTCAAGTTAGATGTAATATCTGCAGGCGTTGCCCCAACGGCACGCTTGTCCGAAATTGCTGGTAATCCCGAGGACCTGGTAGCAGGCATATACATAACCGTATCGGGCAATCTACCCGGACACGCACTGCTGATCTTTCCTTATGAGAGCGCGCTTACTCTTGTAGACATTCTCTTGTCTAGACCTATGGGTAGCACTAAATCTCTCGGCGAGATGGAAGAATCCGTCATCCAGGAAGTCGGCAATATTGTAACCAGCTCATATCTCACAGTGCTCTCCAACTTCTACCAATGCACGATGCTTCCAAGTCCTCCAAGTCTCGCTGTGGACATGGCTGCTGCAGTGATAGACAGCATGTTGCTCAATACCGGAAAGTTTGACGAGGACACGATTTGCATAGTCACCAAGTTTACAGGCATCCGGAAATCTCTGCGAGGCTTTTTCCTTTATGTGCCGGAACGAATTGAACCTGCAAAGGGAGGACCAAGCCTTGGATGATGGAATCGCTAGAATGGGCGAAGTTGTTTTTTCCAATCAGTCAATGCCCGTACTTCGGGCTCTAGGTCTTGGATCCTGCATAGGATTATGTGTGTTAGACCCGGTGCTCAAATTAGGATGCATAGCTCACATTATGCTACCGGAATCGCGCTCATCGAAGGCTTCAACGGCACCGGCAAAATTCGCAGACACTACGGTAGAATACATAGCAAACGAAATGAGAGCGAAAGGCGCGGTGAAATCCAGATTGCGATCGGCCATTGTGGGAGGAGCCCAGTTGTTTAGCTTCGGTGAAGCCAACGAACGGCTTGACGTGGGAAGACGCAACGCAGAAGTTGTAAAAAGAATGCTAAAAAAAGCAGGGATAAAGTTAGTGGCAGAAGATATTGGTGGTAGCAAAGGTCGCACGGTTATTCTAAATACTATCACAGGCGAAGTACTAGTAAAGCAAGCAGGAACTCAAGAGTACTGCCTTGCCAAGCTATCATAAGATGAACTTAAGCTTGGCAGCAAAGCCAGGTTGATAACTATGAGTCCTGATAGAAAACGTGTCCTTGTAGTTGATGACTCCGTATTTGCTCGGCGAATAGTCTCGGATATTCTTGCCACCAATCCAAATCTTCAAGTAGTAGGTACAGCCGTCAACGGGCGTGATGGGCTTGAGAAGTTCCGTGCTTTGAAACCTGACGTTATCACGTTGGACATCGAAATGCCTGAAATGAACGGCTTCGAAATGCTGCGCGCCGTTATGCAAGAGCGCCCAACACCGGTCGTCATTTTGAGTTCACTTACGACTCGCGGAGCGAGAGAGAGCTTTGCAGCCCTGGGTCTTGGTGCAGTCGATGTAATGGCCAAACCTCATGGAAGTCACAGCATAGGACTTGCCCAACAAGCCGAGGAGTTAATTTCCAAGGTACTGGCTGCCGCGAACATTGATATTTCCACACTGCAAATCCCTCAGGTTCGTACAGTAAGCACTCAGTTAAAAAAGACTGCAAAGAGTTGCTCGTCTTTTTTTGCAGTAGTGATAATCGCTTCATCTACTGGCGGACCTCGCGCGCTACGTACTCTAATTCCTCAGCTTTCCCAAGATACCGACGCAGCGTACATTATAGTGCAGCACTTGCCTATAGGCTTCAGCGGACCCATGGCGCAAGACCTCAACACCATAACCGATCTTGAAGTAAGGGAAGTTGATAACGGGGATGAAATCAGCCCCGGAATAATTTTGATTGCTAAGTCAGGATTCCATTGCGTGGTCGAAAAAGGCGGTAAAATTCGACTTACTCAAACTGCCCCAATGTGGGGAGTTCGCCCTGCTGCAGACATAACGATGGCTTCAGCGGTTCCCGTATTCGGATCGCGATTGGTCGGTGTAATACTTACTGGGATGGGTCGTGACGGAGCCGACGGCCTGCGCATGATAAAAGAAGTCGGAGGCGCTACAATTGCTGAGCACGAGTCTACCTGTGTGATATACGGAATGCCAAGATCAGCAGTAGAACTTGGAATTGTAGATGAAATTGTGCCCATCACAGAAATGGGACCTGTAATAAACAAAGCTGCCTTGCGTGTTCTCCGGCAAAGTACAAATAAAGCCGCTTAATCAACTCAAAGTTTGTTCGACCGAAAAACTCATCTGCTGATAACAGACGGTATAACCCCTTGTAGTAGGTGTCTTGCTGAACAACGAAATAATTGGCTGTTTTTAACTAAATATAACAAGAATGCTCGCGATACGCTACTACTCAAAGGACGATAAAGAGAACATCAACTGAAGGTCTTATCACTCAGAACCTCAAATAGAAACCACAGTACAATATTAGCCGCGCGAGTGCGAATGGTGTTCGGTGCTATTGGGACGTGGAACGGCGGAGCTCGTTTAACGCTGGGTGGTCAATTAGAGACGCAATCTGTCGCCATGCTTCTTCGCACGTCGGATATTCCAGAGAGGGTTGAAACCCAAAGTCCAGGTACATATTGATAGCTTTTAGACACTTCGTATGAGTTTTAAGATAAGCCTTATTGTGCGATTGTCTGAGTCTCTGCATAACCACCGACATAAGAGGCTTGGCGAGTTTACGACCTTGGAACTCCGGAATAATAGCCACCCAGTGAACTCGGCCCCACTCTTCTCCCCGAAATTTGAGGTCGTACCATGCTGTAGCCGTGCCGATCACTCGTTCGCCTTCTTCATTGACAAGAAAGAAGCAGCGATCTTCCATTTCGTCTAGTGCATTACCAAACTCATGCACAAATCGCGAAAGCGCTGCGTCCGAACTTTCGAACTCTCCCGCCGCATACTCCACCTCAGCCCAATACACTTCATCGCCAGGACGGAATTTGCGAACGTAGAATCCTGAGGGCAAAACGTAGGATGGAATGTTATCCATGTTATCGCGGATCATTATAATGGGGAAATCCGGCAGTCTTTGGGTCATCGTCTATTTATTCCCGCGCCCCGAGAGTACTGCACCAAACGTGCGGAAGAGTATACTCAGGTCGAAAAGAAGGCTAAGATTACGGCAGTATTGCGCGTCATAGTTCACTTTTGTCTCGACATCTAGATCATCACGCCCCATAACCTGCGCGAGCCCTGTGATTCCAGGCCACACAGAATGAACACCTAGCTTCTCGCGAAGGCTCACAACGTCCTCTTGCGAGGGTAGTGCTGGCCGTGGACCGATGAAACTCATCTCGCCTCGCAACACGTTCCAGAGCTGCGGCAGCTCGTCCAGATTGGTCTTGCGCAAGATAGGGCCGATGCGGGTGTATGGATTGGCAGCTTTTTCGGCTTTCAACCACTGTTGCATCTCCGCGGTAGAAAGAGTAGGCGTGCCAATCTTCATTGTTCTGAACTTAAGCATTACAAAATGCTTTCCTAATCTTCCTACACGCTTTTGACGGTATATTGCAGGACCCGGCGAGTCGAGTTTTATCGCAACGGCTACAAACAACAGCAAGGGAGCAAAAATCACGAGGAGAACGGCTGCTCCAACCACGTCAACTAGCCGCTTCACAAATAAATACGATGTCTTTCCTATGATAGCAGATTCCGCCACCGTCGCCATCAGGCATCGCTCACGTTTGACTTATACCAAGCTGCAATTCGCTCAACTGCCTCTTTTAAACTATACGGCGGTTCGTAACCTGTTGCCGAGCGAATCGCTTCTATGGAATATGAAACCGAACGGGTCATCGTCTCAACTCTGCTTCTATCGATAAGCGGTCTAGAACCGCGCCGCCTTGCGATTCGCTCCAAGCACCACGCACCGAACATCGCCACACATGCAGGAATCGGCACGATTCGAATATTCACACCCATTGCCCGAGCCAGTTCGCAAACCAAAGTGCGCAAAGGGTAAGACTCCGCATCGCCTACTATGAACGTCTTTCCAAAACAATTCGGGTTCCCCAGCGTCAGTTTGATGGCATGCGCCACGTTTCCTACATACGTGAACGGAATCCGGGCAGCACCGCCAGCAGGCAGCAGAACAGTGCCTCGGGCCACAAACTTGCACAGAGTCGCCGCCAAACCTCGTCCTTCGCCGAATACAGACGTCGGCCTAACGATAGTTACGGGAAATGCCTCGCGAAACCCTTCCAAAATCAATTCTCCATCGAGCTTGCTCTGCGCATATGGCGAACTGACCGGTTTCATCATGTCTTCCGTTACGTTTGAAGCGTGCCACCGTCCCATTGCAGCAACACTGCTTATGTGAACGAGTTGGGCAACGCCCGCCTCCCGACAAGCTTCCGCCAGATTTCTAACACCATCAACGTTCACAGCGCGAAACAGAGCAAGACCGCGCGGACTTGTATCCGTTGCCTCTGCATAACCCGCCGCGTTAACCACAATATCCCCTGGACGCAAAACTTGCCTCAAGCTATCCGGCTTCGTAAAATCAGCTTCACCAAGAGTAGGAGCAACTATATTGTCCAGGTTCCAATGCTTTAGAAGATTAGAACCTATAAACCCACACTCACCAAAAAGCACTATACGTTGGTCGTTTATGCTGCTCATCTTGCGCGCACGTCGTTGTCGGCAAATGAGACGATTCTTGCCAACACTTCATAATAATGACGAGCGACTTGCGGCAATAAGAATTGCTTACAGGCAGCCTTATACCCATTTTTACCCATTTGCTCTGCAAGCGCCTTATTGGAGGCTAATCGAACAATTGCGTCCGCCATCTCCACAGCATTACATGGATCGACAACCAAGCCGCATTTGGTTTCGGAGATAACCTGCCCTATTTCCGAATTCTCGGTAACAGTGGCTATTACTGGCCTGCGCGAGGCCAGGATATTGTAGAATTTGATCGGAGTGCATAGCAAATCCATTCCAGGAGCCACAGTTACAAGCGAAACGTCCGCCGATGCCAACAAATCTGCAATGTTGCCCGACTGAACCTTGGGAACGAACATCACGTTCCGTATTTGCTCTTCTCGCAAGCGTTTCTCAATCTCAGGTGCTTTCTCCCCGGTTCCTATAATCACAAACAGAATATCCGGATGCGAGTCTTGCAACAATTTTGCAGCGTCAACCACAATCCCAACGCTCTGTAGAGGTCCAATTGTGCCAAAATACATTGCTACAAAACGACCCTTTGCATACTCATCCAAAAACTTGCGCGATGTTTGGTCGGCGTTTAATATTCCGTCATCTGCCCAAAGCGGGATTACAGTAAGGCGATCGGTAGCGATTCCATACTTGATAGCAATATGGTCACGCACGGAACGACCAGTAAGTATCACAACAGACGCATTTTGCAACCATTTTCGCTGATAGTACCTAGCGAGTCTATCCGGAATGCTGCCGTATTTTAGCGCGCCCAATCCTACTGCGATGTCAGGATACAGGTCGTGAATTAGATACGCGTATGGTGTCCCATATCTTCGTTGAAACACATCTGCTGCATATGGAGCTGCTGGAGGATTGGAAGTCACAAGCACAACATCAAACGCTTCCTTCTGTTGCTTCATAGCCCTAAGCGCAGCCGCTGCAAAAAGAAGACCCGCCAAGGGCCTTGCCGGACCGCGCATGCGATTTGACGGTGGCGTGTTCACTCGCACTATACGAGATCCTTCCCACTCTTCAAACTTGGGCAGCTTAATGTTGCCCTCGCGGTATAAGCTACGACTAGTGATCACGTCGAACTTAATGTCATAGTTGGAGCGAAGTTCTCGCACAAGGTTCGACAGCAATGTCGGACTGCTGCCAGTGTTGTCGGGATAAAAGAATTCGGTTATGAGGCAAACTTTCAATTCAGCACTTCCTCTCTGTGAGTTGCTGAATTATCCCCGAGCCGTTCGAGTAAATCAACAATCTGCTCTGTCGTTCTTTCCCACGAGAACATGTTGCTTGATATCCGCTCATAACCTTTCTTGACGAGTTCGTTCCTTAAGGTATCATCCAGAAGGACCTGTTCCAATGCTCTTGCAATGTCTTCCTCGGAATGGGGATCAAAAAGAATCGCGGCATCGCCCACGACTTCAGGAATGGCTCCCGCATTGGAAGCTGCCACAGGAACGCCACATGCCATCGCATCCAACGGCGGAAGGCCAAATCCCTCTATGAGCGAAGGATAAACAAAGAGAGAAGCTCTTCGGTAAAGCGCCGAAATTACTTCGGACGAAACAAATCCCAGATCCACTATCGAATCCGACTGCAGTCTATCAAGCTCACGACGCAGATCATGTGTGCCAGATTCCTCTTTACCAGCAAGCACCAACATATGCGGAATATTTTTACGCGCTTTCACTTTCGCAAACGCGCGCACCAGGCGCACCAAATTCTTGTGGAGATGCTGATAGCCTACGAACAATATGAACGGCTCGCGCACTGACCCGGGTAACTCCACAGCAGTGCTTTCTTTCGCAAAATCGGAGATGCGCCGATCAGTGCCGAGGTATACAACTTCCACTCGCTCTTCGGGAATTGCGAACCGCTTACACAGATCGCGCTTAGTAAACTCTGAAATGGCTGCTATCTTCGTTGCCCGGCGGGCCGATACGCCTATCATCCACGGTAGCAATCTTTCTTTGATTATGCCTAATTTGCCGGGAAAGTGCTCGGCGTAGTAAGCTGCGATGAAGTCTACAACAATCAACAGGCTTTTGCAGGGGCATCTCCACGAGCAAATGCTTGCCGGAAACAGCATCACGTCAATATCCAGCGCTTTGATTAAACTCGGCAACGCTATCTGCTCGTAAAGCAATCTGAAAGGCACCGTTAATCCCGGCGTATGCAGAGATCGACACGTGTGAACTTTTATGTTTGAGTATCCCAAGTTAAGTCTCTCGCCTGCTTCAGGAAGAGCAAAGATCACATATTCGTTGCGACTGTCCAACCTCCCGAGCATCTCTATGATCTTGACAAAAAAAGTCTCCATGCCGCCGGTTCTGCCGGGTATAAGCGACAGCGCGTCAATGCCGATTTTCATCTTGTAGTTGCTGCTCCTCGCAGTAGTCTGGAGTTTGCCTCCAAAACTCTAACGAACTCCTGCAAAGCCCAACACACCATTGCATATAGCACATAAGCAGGGATGCCAGTGAAATAACCGCGACCGTTCACTATGCCCAAAAACAATGCTATTGACAAAACCGCTGTGGTCTTGGGCGATGCCGCTCTTATATCCAGTATTCCAATCAACAATCCCAACGGAAGAAAGTATAACAATGGACCAAGCAGTCCGAAGTTATAGTATGACTCCCCTATACTCGACCCTCCCAATCCTGGAGCTCTGGTAAGCATCTGTGTTTCCAAAGAACGAACGTCATCCGGCCGGTCGTTTTCTCCGTTGCGTTGGCGAAATAGCCTCTCAAATCCGTAGACATATCCGCCTCCGTACTGAAATTGACCGCTTTCCTCGGTCCATTGGAATGTAAGGCTGACCGTTTGCAGCGTTCCGCCCATCTCCACCAAGGCGTCAACCGGCATCACATTGCTCAACTTCACTTTAGAAATTCCTGCAATTCCCTGCCCTACTTCTCTTACTACTCGGGCAAAGCTGACCACCCAAAGAAGAGCTAGAACCAAGACTCCGATCTTCCACAAAGGCAATTGAAAACCTCTTTTCGAAAGCATTACCAGCAGCACAACGGGAACAGGCAAAGCGAACGCTCGCATACCCAACAGCAAAAAGAAGACGGATACAAACAGTTGGCATATAATAACCCGCTTGATGCGATCTTTTCGAGCTCCGGCAGCCGCCATAAGGATGCCAAGCGAAGAGAGCACTATCCCTTTGCTTGCGGCAGTGGTCAGAGTGTCCAGCACGGTCACATAGTACTGTGTAAGCAAGGCAAGTCCGCCATGCGATATAACCGTTACCAAGATATGCGCCGCACCCAAAACAAAGAGGACCATCCCTGTTAAGTATAACGGTCTATCGCTCCACATTTCTCTTCCGACTGGCCTTCGTACATATCGGAAGCCAAAAAGCCGCGCAAGCGCACACCCCGTCGCGAAACCGACAAGGCACATTAACGAATACAGCAGCGCCTGGTACCAAGACGGAACGAGCGACCACGACCTAAACCACGGAAACACATCCCAAAGCCCTGGAAACACGCTCGTGAAAGCTACAAGCGCAAAGTGGAATATCCAAAGGTAAACGAGGAGCACAACGGGGGCTGAAAGCAGCTCGTAGCCGCATAGCCGCAGAACTTGAACCAATGCGAGTGCGGCAAGGCAAATAATGAGCCTCAAGATCTGACCGGTAACCGTGTCTGCAGAGATCTCTGTGGATGCCTTTGAAAACACAATCACCAGGATCGTGTAGCAAATAAGCAACAGCTCAGCCGCAAGCAAAGAAATCAAGGCCGTGCTCACGTTCCCAGAACGGATCAAACCGGTCGCTTCGTTACCCCTTAATTTGCGCCTGTGTGCCGATGATTCAGCAGTCAACGTTTACTCACCTATTCGGCTCAAGCCCGATTTGTCGAACGACTTGATGTGCTTTTAACCAAAGGATTCCTGCCTGACAATACTTTAATCAGTCCTATAAGCGCACCAATTCCTTCGTTCCGAGGACCTTTGGACATATGCATCAGCAACAAACCGAGCATTGACCATGCGAAAGCCGCTTTCTGAAGAGGTGATCCGTCGCTATGCTTACGGTATAGGTAATGATGATTAAGCATCCGCATAACAGCCACCTCAGAAGCGCTTGATCGAGAATTGGAGCTTGGATAATGGGCAAGCCTGGCCAATGGAGCATAGTATATGCGGTAACCGGCTCGAAGTAATTGGCGAGTGATATCGACATCTTCCCAACAGCCATAGCCAACGAGCGCTTCATCGAAGCTAATTTTGTCGAAAACACTGCGCCTGAATGACATACATCCACCCGCCAGGCACTCAACGAAACCTGGTTCGTCGGATCGATAAGTGAACGAAGGAAATCCGGATGCTTTCAGGCGACCTTTGCCCTGATCAGACAACAAAAACAGCCGCGCCATACCTTGACGGAAAGCACGACTCATGCGACACAAAACAGGCTGTTTGCCGGCCAAATGCGGCTCGGCATTTGTGATTCTACCTTGAACAGCGCCGATAACTCCATCCTTGTCCTGCGAAAACGCTGTCAGAACCGCCTCTACATATCCTGGTTCCAGCACTACGTCATCATCTATGAACATCAGCACATCACCCGTGCTGTTCCTGATACCTATGTTCCGCTGGACAGTTAACCCTGGAATACTTCTCACATAGCAAAATCGGACCTGAGACGGAACTTCACTGGCTAAACGGCTCCCGAGTTCTTCGTCTTGACCAGAGTCGACTATGACAACTTCATCGGGCAATCTGGTTTGTGCAGCTATCGATCGCAAGGCCTTGCGCAGGTCTTCTTCTCTTTCTTTTGTGCATATTACAATGCTGGATTTCATAGGCACGTCCGTCTCTGCTTCTCCACACCCAGTGATCCTCCAACTGGAGTGTTAGTGCCGGCTAACCCGAATCTCGAAACACACCTGAAAGAAACGCCGCCCTTAATCATACTTCGATGAAACAGCCGAGAGCGGCTGAATCGATAGTACAATCTGGCTATGGGAAACGCAAAACCCTTAACCGCCCAAGCCGCCAAAGCTGCTGAAAGCTTATATTCGCTTTGCTGAATTAACGGATGTTTGAGCAGGTCTGCTACACCGGATCGATTACCCAAGCTTATATAAAGCGCAGCGGTTTGATAAAGTATATAAGCTACATAGCGTTCGAGAGACTTCAACCTGGCCGGATCAGCCAGCTCAATTCCCGCCCATAGAGGATAACTGCGAACCAGCGGCGGAAGATCACCTTTCCACTTGCGGGCACATCTTCCCATCGCACTCGTCGGTATTTCTCGGTGATAGACTGCTGTTACGCGAGGATGGCACGCAACTGGGAAGTAGAATGCGTATCTGGCCAGAAACTCAGCGTCTTCACCGTAAGGCTCGTTTTCCATGAAGCCGCCTAGTCGATCATAGGCTTCTTTAGTCACTGCACATGCAGATATGTGAAGCAATGAACCGAACGGCACAGACCTCGCTGCAGAAAAGTAGTCCTGCACAAGCTCCGGTTCTGTACCGCACACACCTATTTCGGAAACATAACCGCCACGACAGATCTGTCTATACCCTGTGCCCAGCAGACCCGCATCTGGAAATCTTTCCGCGATAGCTAAGATATCCTCAAGATGTTCAGGCATCCATTCATCGTCGGCGTCGAGAAACGCAGCTAAATCACCTCTCATCTCAGCCAGGCCACGATTCCTGGCTGCGCTTACTCCAGAGTTGGCTTGAGTTATTATGCGAAGCCTCGGATCAGAATCGTAAGCATCACTTAAGAGTGCGGCCCCGTTATCGGTAGAACCGTCGTCGACAACTATCAATTCGAAATCCTTGACGCTCTGAGCAAAGACCGACGCAGCCGATCGGAGAACATAATCCGCCGCGTTGTAAAGGGGCATTATTATGGATACTATTGGTTTTTGAGCTTTAGGATCCATGCGAGATTATCTTCTTTAGTATTCGAGCTGCTGCGAAACATTCCTCAAACAACTCAGGTAGCGCAGCTCGCAAACGAGATTTGATAATATCCGCCTCCGCATCAAGACGAGCCATTGCTGACGAGACAGCTTCCGGAGTGAGAACATCGGGCTCCACGCAGTAATCCAGTGAACTATATACGGCTTCTGAAATTCCCCGCGCTTTGGTGCTGTAGGCAAAACACAACGTCGGAACACCGCTAGATATGGCCGCGATCGTAGAGTGCGTGCGGGCACCAGCGAATAAAGCGCATTTTGAGATCAACCATTTAGTCTCGGCAGCCGAAAGCTCATCTCCGACAACGTATACGTCGCTCTTCACCGATTGAGGCAGCAATGCGGCAATCTTACGAAGCAGAGCACCATCGTCCTTGGTTGGATCCGCTGAAGTAACGTGAGGCACAAGTATGATCGGTCGCTTAAGGGTTCGTCGAACTTCGCTAACTATCGCTGCGCCAATTTCGGCCCATTTATGCAAATCGCCGGCTGTCGTATATTTCGCCATCAATGGGCTAAGATTGATCCCCACAGCACCTTCGGGCAAATCAAAACCGAGCTTGTCTGTGTCAGGCTCGATTGCCTCCATAACAAAGGCAGGGTCGGGCATACGTGAGACATTGTTTTCTATGCCCATTTCATGGAGAACTTCTTCGCTCCTACCCTCGCGAACCAGAATCGCGTTGAATCGCTTCAAGTGAGCTGCGATTTGTTCCTGAAATCTGGGGTCGGAATCAAATGGACCAACCGACGCGCCCCACAGCACGAGCGGTTTGCTTTGTGCCCAAACAAGCCTGTCAATTTCCATAAAAGCCACTGGATAGCCGTAGTCAAGCGTGTAGTTGTCCCCGCCAATCTGCAGAGCTGCATCAGCGATAGCAGCATAATGGCTAACCGCACGGCGATTACATGCCAGCTTTGTTCCCAGCACCTTGTCGATTTGACGAAGCCACCAACCTGCACTAAATCGCGAAGGCAACTCCAAACGCACGTGCTTGATCCCACTGTCGGTTTCTTGAGCACTTTGACGCAAAAGCTCTTCTTTAGAACCAAAGGAAGCCACAACCGCTTGGGTATCATCGCCAAACTCGCGACGGAGTATGCGCATGGTTCCACGAACTATGGCTTCGCATCCGCGATTGGAATATGGGGCGTTTCCCACAAGAAAAAAAAGATGACTCATGCTTCAGAGTTCTTCCTAACTACACGTGACTCTTTGCATTGAACTTCAGACGTCGGAAGGCACGCAATAGTCTTGCAACCTTACCTCCGATCTTGAGCAAAGCAAGCAGGAACTTAAGCCTACGGAGCGGGTGGATCATTATTTGGTCATAAATCTCACTGCCTGTGGCCGACGCCGCGCGTTGGGCAGCTATCGCCTGGTAACTTGCAATGCGCACAGCTTCCTGAGCTCGCAAAAGCCATAGGTGAATAAGGCCCGGCTTGGAACTGCTCACACGTTTTTTCGGATACGGCTGCCCGATACGATCTGCCAACCAGAGCCGCCAAGCCAGCGCACGTCTTTTTTCATAAATCACGTCGGCCTGGCTCACTGCAACCTCAGAGATGGCTATAGGGTGCATTGTCAATTCGCCGGATCTCACGCCTTTATCTAAAACGCGCGCTGCTGATTCGGATCGAGCAACAACAATGCTTGTCCCCCTGCCATCCTGGATATATTTCGGCAACCACGCATCCATAAAGACGACGTCAGCAGTCTCCGCAAAAACGTCATCGCAGAACGTGCAGGCTCGAATTTTCAACTGACCGGTAGTCCAGACCTCTCCATAACCCGTCGACCATGCGAGCCTACCGACCTTTTGTCCGTCAGAAGCCTCAAAAAGCAGTTCGGCAGCAGAGCTATTAAGGTCCTTCTCTCTGAACGAGACAGATTTCAAAAACTGAGCGTCAAGCCCGGCGCGACGTGCTAAGATTTCGGCGAAGTAGCAGCTTTTTAGCTGGCCGCAAACTAACCCAGCATGTATAACAATTCGTTCGCTGAGAGTCGGTATCCGCTGCTCAGCCAACCGTAAGGCCTTCACAAAACAGGGAAGCCCGATGCATGCGTATCGGGCGTTGGTCCTAACGATCTCCCTTACAACTTCCGACATCTCCACAGGGTAATAAGCCGACTTCGAAGAGCGCCGAACCCCTTCCGAGCTGTCGAAACATTCAAACCGAAAGAGGCGGTGCGGGTCGGGAGTCTGCGTCACGCATATAACCCGGTCTACATAACCCGATTCCAGCAGCTTATCAAGGAACCACGTCGCAACCCCACCCGAAGCACCCGACAACCGATAATCGCCGCGCTCAACGTATCCAACCCAATTTTGGAGATAATATCCTAACTGAGAATCGCAGCGAATCCCAGGTTGGCTGTCAAACAGTCTAGAGGCGATGGTGTTCTCATTCTCCTCGTGATCTTGAAACGGGCATATCTTTATGCACAGATCACAGCCGCTGGCACACTTGTCACTATCCGACGGTTCGTATGTCCCGTAGCTGTTCCAGCCCATAACAAGATTCTCCCGTGGACAGATACCTGCACATACGCCACATCCTATACACAAACCTCGTGCGACTGTAGTGGAGACAACGTTCGTTGCGCCTTTAGACATCGTCCTTTGCCCTTCGTCCCCGGGATAAGACCTTTTTGACTGCCTCACGCTCCGCCGGCGAAAGCACAAAACAATAGACAGCTACAGCATAGCCGGCCGAGATTATAGCACTAACTGCAATTAGTATAGACCACGACCTGATATCCAATTTTCTGGAAAGCATCCAGCACACGAATGTTGTGACTGTGGTGACAGTAAATATCAGGAACGATTCTTTTTGGAATGTCCGCAACCCCACTCCGAGTATTCGAGCGCCGTAAAGGGGTGTAAAAATCGCGTTCTTTGCCGTCAGCATAATAGCACCGGCAGCAGCGACACCGCACATCCCCCACCCCATAGGTCCAGCCAGCAAGAGCGCCAGTCCAAGATTGCCGACTCCCATTATGCACGTTACAATTCCCGGCCACTCTACACGATTAGTTGCTAACTGAATACTGAATAATGGCATCACGCCAAGGTTTATACTCAGCGGGAAAGTCATAAGCATCAGCAATGGCGCGTGGATTTCGAAATCAGGACCCAGCCATAACCGCAGCAGAGGCTTTGAAAATCCGCAGATAAGCGCTATAGGAAGCGCTATCAGCAGTCCATTAAGCCTTACCGCGTTGCGCGAGTAACGAATCAGCTCCGAAATGCTGTTTGTAGCGAATAGAGACATCATCGTCGGAGCAAATACTCCCGCCATAGCCCCCGCCAATGCCCTCAGAAGCACAGACCATTGCAGCACGGCAGCATAGCGTCCGCCCGCCTCGGGTCCCATGAGACGATTGATTATCAACAAGTCAATACTAAGATAGAGCACGCTGCCTATTTGGTTTACGACAATCCAACCACCTGTGGAAGTCAGCTTCCTGAGCGTAACAAGATTAAACTTGCTAGCATCCACTGTGAGCATCGGCATAAGGCGATCCCAAACAACCAACGCAAACGCAGCACCCACCAAAGCTCCGAAGAAGAACCCGATGCCCACTCTGGAAAGACTCGCTCCCAGCAAACTGAACAGCACGATTATCGTAAATACTCGCACCAAAACAGCGCTTATTGACACAAGATTACGCAGATCGAAGCGGTTCCGGCAGAACGATGCAACCTCGAAAGGCGATATAACCAAGCCGACAACGAATGCGCCGACAACTCCTGCAACAAGCCAGCGCGTAGATGATAGGTGCCCTGTCGGAATGTCAAGAATTGCGTCAGGGTAAAGCGTAAGCAGTATTCCGGGTATAAGTAGAACGCCTGCGATTAGCAAGCTGCCAAAGACCGATGTATTGAAGTAGCCGTTTGCATCTTCTATCTCACCTCTCTCAAGTGAAACTGTGAGATACCGACCTACAGTAGAATTGAGAGAAAGCGTAAGAATAGAGAAATACGAAACCACCTGGCTAACAAGCGGGACGAGTCCGTATGCAGAAACTCCGATATGCCGGATGAGATAGCGAGTGAACCATATTCCCACAAAGATGTTGACAACCACATTGGCAGCATTGGCCAACATGTTCAGCGCAAGACGTGACCGTCCGCGAGCAACAATGTGAGTTTTCGTGCTCTCCTGTATCGCGAGATCGGAACTGTCCATCCATGCGTGGGCATCAGGCATATTGGAATCGTCAAATTCTTGAGACAAACGACCGGCTTTCACTGTGTCAAAGTATAGTGAATGCGAAAGATAGGGTCAAGCTGGATGCGCAAGAATGCAAGGATAGATGTTGATAACGTCCAACATTGAACGAACTATTTTGCCGCGAAAGCACAAAGCAAAAAGCCCGCACGCTCAACGCTATTGCGGGCTCTTTATAAGTTTACTTCACAGATATGAGAGGCACGAATTGGAGCTATTTCCGACGTCTGAGCGCCAACAGACCAACGAGGCCGCTGGCAAGCGCCGCTAACGAACCAGGCTCAGGCACCGTGGAAATCAGTTGATCACGTATCAAGGTAGTGTCGCTGTTGACATCACCCATACCGCTTATAGCGAATCGAATGCGATCACCAGCGTTCACATTGACGGTTATAGGTCCGGTGCTAGCTGTTTTAGTTCCACTAACTGTGTCCTCAAAGATGGGAGTATTAAGCCAGGGGCCACTGTCTTTGGGAACCACATAGACATAAGCCTTTGTGCTGCAACTATTCGGCGCAGCACCGTTGCTGAACACTACACTGAATGTATAAGTTCCCGCAACCGGTACCACGTAGCTTAGCACGGCCAAGCGATCCTGACCTGATGGATTCAGACCAGGATGCGCTGCAATTGAGTCGGTTAGTCTCTTAAACATTGGAATTCTGCCCTGTGAGTACTGAGACGACATCCTGAATTCATACGCGCCCGTCCAATCAAGTAGTATCCTTGTATCGGTGGCCGGTTCGTATGAATGAAGCCACCATCCGTTTTGACCTTGACTACCAGCAGGAAACGTATCGAACAACTTCAGCACTGTAACTTGCGCTGTTGCGGGCAGAACGCTTGCGACAATTCCCAGGAGCATAAGGCACAAGACTATCTTGAACACCTTCGCTTTAACCATGTGGTTGCCTCCAATCTGTGTTGAGCACTAGGCCTTAGTAGGTCGTACTAACACGACCAATCACTACTCTGCAAAATGCGTGCCAAAACGTTTGCTCCCTTCCACAAGCTTTGCAGGTTCGTGGAGGCATATCGCGATAAATTGCTGATTGAACTCGGCCTTGAGGATTGTAGAATTATCTTGATGCAAGAAACCGCTGGGCCATTAAAATGCCGCAGATGCTTTTAGCATCCTTGATCTCGCCGGAGACAATTTTGGACACCGCCTCGTCGATTGGTATTTCAACGATTTCGATGAATTCGTCTTCCTCCGAGTGTTGTCCCACTTTAACCAGATCTTCGGCAAGGAACGTATGAAGCATCTCGCTGGAGTAACCAGGCGCCAAATACGAGCAGAACATAAGCGTCAGTTTATTCGAATGATAGCCTATCTCTTCCTCCAACTCGCGACTTACGCATGCCTGTGGATCTTCTCCAGGATCAAGCGTTCCTGCCGGAATTTCGAGCAGACATTCTCCTGCGGCCTGGCGGAACTGCCGAACCATTATGACGGTGTCGGTGTCCAAGAGAGGTACTGCGGCGACCGCTCCGCGATGGACAACAATCTCTCGTGTCGATTGCTTTCCATTCGGCAATCGAACGGTGTCCACCCGCAATTTCACAAGTCGCCCATTGAAGACTTCTTCGGATCGAATTGTTTCTTCCCTAAGCTCCAAAATTTGCTCCTCTTTGTCTTGCAGTCCAAAGTCAGAATTGTCTGAATGCGGAACGAGGCTGCTGGAACACGTAACTTTTTTGCATTTTCTGCTTCCAAGTTCCCGGCGGAAGTAGACCTCCGCCACCGCCCGCGGTGAGCTTTGTATAGAGCGTTGGAGCGCACCAAGTGATATTGGGCGTGGAACCGCTGAGATCAACTTCGAATATCTCGCCGCTGAAGGTCCTGCCTGCTGTTTCATCCGATCCAGCGTAGCCGTTGGTAACCAGCCATCTGCCGTTCGGCAGTTCCTGTACGCAGTTGGCAACAAGAGGAATTCCCAAAGAAC
>Ga0123519_10005468_pt1 | contig 20251 bp, 17 predicted proteins | sample YelNatPaOPRAMG02_FD_87396 | JGI IMG/M metagenome (GOLD analysis project Ga0123519, IMG submission 87396) | Hot spring microbial communities from Yellowstone National Park - Yellowstone National Park OP-RAMG-02 (version 2) | ecosystem: Environmental > Aquatic > Thermal springs > Hot (42-90C) ...
GCCGATTTCAGCATCCTCTCGCCCCAGGATTTGGTGGCCGTGACTCAGCAGGTCGCCGGCACCCTGACCGCCCTCCTCACCAGCATCGCCGCCATCTCGCTGGTGGTGGGTGGTATCGGCATCATGAACATCATGCTCGTCTCGGTCACCGAGCGCACCCGCGAGATCGGCCTGCGCAAGGCCGTGGGCGCCAAGACGCGCGATATCCTCTTCCAGTTCCTGCTCGAAGCGGTCATCCTCACCCTGGCCGGCAGCGCTCTCGGAATCCTGCTCGGTTTTGGGGTGGGGGATCTCGCCGGCACCCTCTTGGGCTTTCCTCCGGTCATCACCCCCAGGGCGATTGCGCTGGCCATCGTCGTCGCTGCGGCCGTCGGCCTGGTCTTCGGCCTCTACCCTGCGGCCAAAGCGGCGCGGCTCAACCCCATCGACGCCCTGCGCTACGGGTAAGCGGGGGCCTGGCAGGCATCCCGGCGTGCCCTCGGCGCCACTGCATTGGCTGGGGAGCCAGAGCCCCCCTCCCCAAAGCTGCGTTTCTGGAATCACGATTCCGAGGACGGGCAGCCAGGCCTTTTCCCTCTCCCCGCGGCGGGAGAGGGTGCGAGCGCGCCCCCCTGGAGCCAGCAGTGCCTTTTCCCTCTCCCCGTGGGGGAGAGGGCAGGGTGAGGGGGGATTCTGCGCCTTGGCGAGCCTTCCGAGAGAGGGAGAAGGCTGTCGCCCTATCCGTCGCTGCATGGCAGGGGGCGCGGCGGGTTGCTCCAGAGCGCCCACCGCTAGGGAACGGCAGTCTTCTCCTCTTGCTCGGCAGCCTCCATCGCGTGCTCGTCCTCGGGGGTAATCTGCTGCTCCTGGACCCCCGCCTTCTTCATGGCCGCCTGCAGCTCCTGCTCGCTCATCTGCTCCACCGGCTTGCCTGCCTGCTGTTCGACCTTCTGCACGTCGTTCTGGCTCAGCTTGTGGGCCGCGCCAGCCACCACGAACAGGGCGGCCCCGCCCACGATCAGGCGCCGGCGGAACACGCGCCGCGCGGTGCGCCGCATCATGCCTCTTCGTGCGAACATATGGCCCCACCTCCCATCGTAAGCCTGCTTCCTGGCGAGCAATCTCCGTGCCCACGGCGCTGGGCGCGATGTGCAGGCAGCAGCCGCGAATCGCGTATTTGGCAGCCTGTGTGCCTTGTGCCATACTCTGGCCGGCTCAGGCCTGGGCGGGCGGCGCGCCTGCAGGGGAGTTCGGCCCTCCTGCCAAGCCGGCCCATCCCAACTCCTGCCGCGTCCGGAGAACAGATCGGTGAGACCCTCACTCAAACTGGCGAGCTTCCTCAAGCCCTACTGGCGTTGGGTGGTGCTGGCGCCTTTTCTGATGATGCTCGAAGTGGCGATGGACCTGATGCAGCCACGCATGCTCGAGCGCATCGTCGATGAGGGCATCGCCCGGCTCGACATGGCGCTGGTCATACAGACGGGGCTCCTGATGATCGGCCTGGCGATCATCGGCATGTTCGGTGGCGCCAGCAACGGCATCGTGGCTTCCAAGGCGGTACAGGGCTTTGGGGCCGACCTGCGCGAGGCTCTCTTCCGCAGGGTGCAGTCTCTTTCCTTTGGCAACCTCGACAACCTGGGCACCGGCCCGCTGATCACGCGCCTTACCAACGACGTGACGCAGGTGCAGGATGCGATCATGATCCTGCTGCGCATCCTGGTGCGGGCGCCGCTCTTGATGGTGGGCAGCCTGGCGATGGCGATTGTCACCGGCCCGCAACTGGCGTTTGTGCCCCTCGCGCTGATGGCGGTGGTGTTGGCCGCCGTGGTCCTGATTGTCGGGCACGCCTCACCGATGTTCCGCGAGGTGCAGCGCCGCCTCGATGTGTTGAACGGCGTGATGCAGGAGAATCTGGCCGGCGTGCGCGTGGTCAAGGCCTTTGTGCGCGCCGAGCGCGAGAAGGGCCGCTTCGCAGTGGCTAACGACGCCCTGATGGGCCAGACCATTGCGGTGACGCGAACCCTTGCCCTCACCGGCCCATTCATGATGGCTGCGATGAACCTGGGCGTGGTAGCCGTGCTGTGGTTCGGCGGCGTCCGCGTGGCGCAGGGGCAGATGCAGATCGGGCAGATCATCGCCTTTGTGAACTATTTGCTCACCACGCTCTTTTCGCTGACCATGGTCAGCATGCTCGTCATGCAGGTGGCGCGGGCTGCGGCCTCGGCCCAGCGCATCGTGGCCCTCCTGGAGAGTGAGCCAAGGTGCAGGATCGGCCCGGCGCGCTGACGGCTCTGGCGCCCAAAGGGCGAGTGGCGTTCGAGAACGTCAGCTTTGCGTACGATGGCGACGACAGTGAGCCCGTGCTGCGCGATGTCAGCTTTGTGGCCGAGCCTGGCCAGATGGTGGCCATCCTGGGCACTACCGGCGCCGGCAAATCGAGCCTGGTGCACCTGATCCCCCGTTTCTACGATGTGAACGCCGGGCGTGTGACCATCGATGGCATCGATGTGCGCGACATGAGCCAGGCCGCCCTGCGCCGCCACATCGGCATCGCGCTGCAAGAGACGGTGCTCTTCTCAGGCACGATCCGAGACAACATCCGCTACGGGCGGCCCGAGGCCGGCGACGAGGAGGTCATCGCTGCGGCCAAGGCGGCGCAGGCGCACGACTTTATCCTGTCGTTCCCCAAAGGCTACGACACCGTGCTCGGCCAGCGCGGCGTGAACCTTTCCGGCGGCCAGAAACAACGCATCGCCATCGCTCGCGCGCTCCTGGTGCAGCCCGCAGTGCTCATCCTCGACGACTCGACCAGCGCCGTGGACCTCGAGACCGAAGCGCGCATCCAGGATGCCTTGCAGCGCCTGATGCGCGGGCGTACCAGCCTGGTCATCGCGCAGCGGATCAGCTCGGTGCTGAACGCCGACAAGATCCTGGTGCTCGATGGTGGGCGCATCGCGGCGCAGGGCACCCACGCCGAGCTCTTGGCGACGAGCCCCATCTACCGCGGCCTCTACGAATCGCAGTTGGGGAATGGGTGATGGGCATGGCCGACCTGAGACGCAATGAAATGCCAACCCAAGGCCAGCCTTCGCCGGCCGGCCGACAGGGGCCGCCCCTGCCACTCTTTCCCCGGGGCGGGCCGGGTTTGATGCTCGGGAGCACGGAGAAGGCCAGGAACCCCTGGCGGACGTTGGCGCGCCTTGCGGGCTACCTCGGCCGCCAGCGCTGGGCCCTGGCAGCCACTCTGCTGCTTGTGCTCGTGACCTCGGGGTTGGACCTCCTCGGCCCCTACCTGATGGGCCGGGCCATCGACGTCTACATCGATCGGCGCGACCTGGCCGGCCTGGCGCGCCTGCTGGGGCTGATGCTCGCCGCCTACATCACCGCGGCGGGGGGCATGTGGCTGCAGGCCTATATCATGGCCGGCGTGGCCCAGCGCGCCGTGCGCGACCTGCGCAGGGACCTCTTCGAGAAGCTGCAGACCCTGTCGCTGCGCTTTTTCGACCAGCACGCCCATGGTGAGCTGATGAGCCGCCTCACCAACGACGTGGAGACAGTGAACGCCATCCTCGCCTCCGGCGCCACGCAGCTCATGGCCAACCTGTTGGGCATCGTGGGCATTGCGGTGATGATGTTCGTGATCAACGTGCCGCTGGCAGGGGTCAGCCTGGTCGTCTTGCCCCTCACCTACGCCATGACGCGGCTCATCGCACGCCGCTCGCTACGCGAGTACCGTGCGCAGCAAAGTGCGCTGGGCGCGTTGAATGGGCTCATCGAGGAGAACATCACCGGCCAGCGTGTGGTGCTGGCCTACGTGCGTGAGGAGGCGGCGATCAAAGAGTTCGAGGCCGTCAACCGCCGGCTGCAGGCGGCCGCGACTCGCGCCCAAATCCTGACCGGCCTCATGGGGCCGCTCTCGAACATGGTCAACAACCTCGGCCTGGCTGTGGTGGCGGGCAGTGGTGGCTGGCTGGCGCTGGAGGGGCTGGCCACGGTGGGCACCATCGCCAGCTTTGTGAACTATGCCCGCGCCTTCTCGCGCCCGCTGAACCAGATCGCTCAGCTCTTCAACTCGATCCAGTCGGCGCTGGCGGGGCTGGAGCGGGTCTTCGAGGTCCTCGACGAGACGCCTGAGCTGGTGGACGTCGCCGATGCCCGGCCGCTCGCAGTGGTGGCCGGCGACGTGGTGTTCGACGACGTCTCCTTCAGCTACGAGCCGGGCGTGCCTGTGCTCAAGCACATCCGCCTGCACGCAGCGCCGGGGCAACTCGTGGCCCTGGTCGGCCCCACCGGCGCCGGAAAGACCACCATCGCGAACCTGCTCACCCGCTTCTACGATGTCGACGCGGGCGCCATCCTGATCGACGGGCAAGATATCCGCAAGTTGAAAGAGGACGACCTGCGGCGCCGGGTGGGCCTGGTGCTGCAAGACAACTTTCTCTTTGCCGACACCGTCATGGAGAATATCCGCTACGGCCGCCTGGAGGCGACCGACGAGGAGGTCATCGGCGCGGCCCGCCTTGCCAACGCCGATGGCTTTATCCGCCACCTGCCCCAGGGCTACCAGACCGTGCTCGCCGAGCGCGGCAGCAACCTGAGCCAGGGGCAGCGCCAACTGCTCGCCATCGCCCGGGCCATCCTGGCCGATCCCTCCATCCTCATCCTCGACGAGGCGACGAGCAATGTGGATACCCGTACCGAGCGCGAACTGCAGGCAGCGTTGCAGCGACTGATGCAAGGGCGCACCAGCTTCGTCATCGCCCACCGCCTGAGCACCATCCGCAATGCCGACCAGGTGCTCGTCATCGACGGCGGCGAGATCGTCGAGCGTGGCACGCACCAGTCGCTCCTGGCGCAGCAGGGCTTCTACTACCGGCTGTACATGAGCCAGTTCGCATGGGGCGGGTCCGGCTCGGCATCCGGTTGTCCGATTTGACTGCTTTGCAGAATGCACTACAATTAGGCACTCTTCGCTCCGAAGAGCCGTTGTTCTACCCCGTTCTATGGTAATGCCGCCATCCGGCAGTGCAGCCTTGGGTGCCGCAGCTCAAGCTTCAGCCCCCTGACAGCCTTTCCCACTCTTGCACGACGCAGTGCTCCGTGCTCGCGGCCCAGCGACCGTCTGGTGCCGCTATCTTGAAGTGAAAGGGAAAGTGCCATGTCCAGTTCGCATCGTTCACGCCTTCGCCATCTGGCGGCCGGCGGGACTGTGCTCCTCTCCTGTCTCGCCGTGCTGGTGGCGGGTTGTGCCCAGCCCGCCGCCGCTCCAAACGCTGCCCCATCGAGCGCGCCCACCGGCGCCTCCGCGTCGGCCACCGCAGCCCCGCAGGCGAGCACTGCTCCCGCGGACCAGCCCCAGCGCGGTGGGACGATGACCATCGCCTACCACGACGACTTGGCCACCCTCGACCCGGCCATCGGCTACGATTGGACCAACTGGCCAGCCGAGAAGATGGTCTTCGACGCGCTCCTCGACTATGATGATACCACCAACCTGGTGCCCAAGCTGGCGGCGGCGATGCCCCAGGTCAACAGCGACGCATCGGTCTACACCTTCAAGCTGCGCCAGGGGGTCAAGTTCCACAACGGCCGCGAGCTCAAGGCCGACGACGTCGCCTACTCTATCACCCGCGTGCTCGACCCCGCTACCAAGAGCCCTGGCGCAGGCTTTTACACCGGCATCAAGGGGGCTCAGGATTTCATCGACGGCAAGGCCAAGAGCGTCGAGGGCATCAAGGTCGTCGATGACCATACCGTCGAGTTCACCCTGGCCCATCCGGATGTGACCTTTGTCAACAAGATGGCCCTCAACTTTGCCTTCATCGTCCCCAAAGAAGAGGTCGAGAGGCAGGGCGAGAACTTTGGCCACAACCCGGTCGGCACCGGCCCCTTCACGCTCAAGGAGTGGACGCCCGGCCAGCAGCTCGTCTTCGAGCGCAACCCGAACTACTTTGACCCCGAGCTGCCCCGCCTCGACAGGGTCGTCATCCAGGTGGGCGTGACGCCCGACGTGGCCCTGCTACGGCTGGAGAAGGGCGAGATCGATCTGATGGGCGACCCCATCCCTCCGGCCGACTATGTGCGCATCTCGCAGGACCCGGCCTGGAAGGACCGGCTGGTGCGCCAGCCGCAGGTGAGCACCATCTACATCGCCCTGAACACGCGCATGAAGCCCTTCGACAACGTCAAGGTGCGCCAGGCGATGAATATGGCGATCAATAAGGAGCGCATCGTCAAGCTGCTCAACGGGCGCGGCACCGTGGCCAACCAGATCCTGCCGCCGCTCATGCCCGGCTATGACCCCAACTACAAGGGCTACGAGTACAACCCCGAGAAGGCCAAGGCCCTGCTGGCCGAAGCGGGTTACTCCGACGGCTTTTCCACCTCCATCGACTGCATCGCCGTCGACCCGCAGCCCAAGCTGGTGGAATCCTTCCAGCAGGACCTGGCCCAGATCGGCGTCAAGCTCGAAATCCGCACCCTGGCGGCGAGCACGGTCATCGAGAACGGCGGCACCGAGGGCAAGTCGCCCATGATCTGGTCCGGAGGGTTGGCCTGGATCCAGGACTATCCCGACCCCGACGACTTTTACGCGCCGATCCTCGGCTGCGGCTCCGCAGTCCCCGGCGGGTGGAACTGGTCGTGGTACTGCAATCAGGAGCTGGAAGACAAGGCCACGAAGGCGCTGGGCATCACCGACCGCGAGGCGCGCCTGCAGGTGATCCGCGAGATCTTTGCCAAGCTGATGGATGACGCCGTGTGGGTGCCGGTTTACAACGGCCAGTACGACATGGTCCACTCTATAGCGCTGCGGGGCAAGCCTACCGATTATGCCCATCCGGAGCATACGATCCGCTACGAGTATCTGTGGAAGGCGCAGTAGCGGGCGTGCTCGAGTGGCGCCAGGCGTCTGCCGGCAAGGCACCGGCCTCTGTCACTGGCTTGCCGGCAGGCCCTTGGGCGCTGGGTCGTGTTTGCAAACCCGTAGAATAGCCCCCTTCGCCTTGCTCAGGGCAGGCTCTGGTGGGCGTCCTGACAGCGCCTTCGGCGCTGTATCAGATATCCCTGGCCCCGCCCTCTGCAGGAGTTCGGAGGCGGACAGGGCAACAGCTTTTACCCTCTCCCTCGGAGGGAGAGGGCGGGGGTGAGGGTGAAATGCCGCACCGGCGGTCAGCCAAGGGCCTTGGCGAGGCGGCCTCTACCCATCGGGGAGCTCGCCATGGCCAAGAATGCCCCCTCACCCTACCCCTCTCCCCCCATGGGGGAGAGGGGACACGCTCATCTGTCCACCCCTGAACCCCGGTGGGGGGAGGGGATACGCGTAGCTGTCGGCCCCTCAACCCTGCAGGGGGCGGGGAAGGGGACCAGCGGGATGGGCGTTGCTCATGGCATCGCTTCCAACGCGGCTTTTCTGTCAGGCGTTTCTAGTCGGCCGGTTCAGGGCTGCACACAGGCCCTTGGCTGATCCATCCGGAGTGAGGTATGGCGTTCAAGCGCGGTAAAGGATGCGCCGAGTCGGGTGCTTCGCCCCGGCTCTCCCGCTCGGGCCTCGCCGCCGGGCCTGCGGGTTCGAGCATGCTGGCCCGCAGTTGGCGGCGCTTCCGTCGCGACCACATGGCGCTGGCGGGAGCGGCCATCGTCTGCGCCTTGGTGTTGGTGGCGGTCTTTGCCCCCCTGATCGCGCCCTATGACCCCGCCCAGCAGTTCGACGACGGGCTGACCCTCGCAGGCCTGCCCGTGCCCAGCACGCTCCCTGCCAGCACCCGCTTTCTCCTTGGCACCGATGCCAACGGGCGCGACCTGTTCAGCCGCATCGTCTATGGCGCGCGGGTGAGCCTGACGGTAGGCGTGCTGGCCAACCTGCTGGCGGTCGGCATCGGCACCCTGCTCGGGGCGGTGGCCGGCTACAGCGGTGGCTGGGTTGAGAGCCTGCTCATGCGTTTCACCGAGATCATGATGGCGTTCCCTACGCTGCTCCTGGCCATTGCGTTGGTTGCCATCCTGCGGCCCAGCATGTGGGTGATCATCTTTGTCATCGGCGCCGTCTACTGGACCTGGATCGCGCGGGTGGTGTATGGCCAGGTGCTGGCCCTCAAGGCGCAAGAGTTCGTGGAGGCCGCGCGCTGCGTGGGGGCGCGCAATGGGCGCATCATCCTACTGCACATCTTGCCCCACCTGCTGCCCACGGCTATCGTTTGGGGCAGCCTGGGGACGGCTTCGAACGTGATGTTGGAGGCGTCGCTCAGCTACCTCGGCATCGGCGTGCGCCCGCCGACGCCCAGTTGGGGCGGCATGATCCAGCAGGGCCAGCAGTTCTACCGCTCGGCACCCTGGTTGGTGATCTACCCGGGCCTGGCTATCATGCTCACCGTGTTCGCCTTCAACCTGCTGGGCGATGGGCTGCGCGACGCCCTCGACCCTGTGCAGCGCAAGCGCATGGAGGGCTGAGCGGATGGCAAGGTTCATGGTGCGCCGCATTCTGTCGGGGGTGCCCGTGCTCCTGGGCGTCTCGCTGCTCACCTTCATCATGATCTACTACCTGCCTGCTGACCCCGCCCGCATGTATGCCGGCCCCAACGCCACCGCCGAGACGGTGGCACGGATCCGGCAGCAGTTGGGCCTGAATGACCCCTTGTGGACGCAGTACGGGCGCTATCTCTGGCGCGCGCTGCACGGGGACCTCGGCTTCTCCTACAACCTGCAGATGCCTGTGCTGCAGGCGATCTGGTCGCGCTTTCCATACACGCTGCAACTGATCATCGGCGGCATCCTGGTGGAGCTCCTGATTGGGATTCCGGTGGGGGTCATCTCGGCCCTGCGCCAGTACTCCTGGCTCGACCGCGCCGGCATGATCATCGCCCTGCTGGGGGTCTCCACGCCCCCCTTCTGGCTGGGGCTGCTCTTGCTCTACTGGCTGGCCTTTCGGGTGCCCATCTTTCCGCTGGGCGGCACAGGTGGGCCGCAGCACTTGATCCTGCCCGCCCTCACGGCGGGCCTGGGCGGCGCGGCCTGGTATGCGCGCATGACGCGCTCAAGCACGCTGGAAGCGCTGGCCGCCGACTATGTGCGCACGGCCCGGGGCAAGGGCTTGGGCGAGGCCGCAGTGCTCCTGCGCCACATCCTACCCAACGCCCTGAACCCGGTGATCACCATGGCCGGCATGGACATCCCCTGGTTTGTCGGCGGGGTGGTGCTGGTGGAGCAGGTATACGCCTGGCCCGGCATTGGGCGCATGGCCGTGGTCGCGATCAATGAAGTGGATATCCCCCTGATCATGGGCACCGTGGTCTTTACGGCGCTCCTGGTCGTCTTGAGCAGCATCCTGATCGATATCGTGCAGGGGGTTCTCGACCCGCGCATCCGCCATCGCTAAAGGAGGAGCAAGGATGGAGCACTATCTCGATGCCAGCCTGGTGCAACATACGTGGGACCAGGCCAACGAGCCGCGATTGAGCATCAACCCGGGCGATACGGTGACCGTCGAGTGCGTAGAGGCCTCCGGGGCGCAGATCACCCCCGCTTCCGATGCCAGCGCCCTGGTGAACCTGGATTTCGCCTTCTGTGACCCCATCAGCGGGCCCATCTACATCAACGGCGCCGAGCCGGGCGATACGCTGCGGGTGGAGGTGCTCAGGTACGAGCCAAAGGGGTGGGGGTGGTCGGGCATCATCCCCGACTTTGGCCTGCTGGCCGACGAGTTCCCCGAGCCCTACCTCAAAATCTGGCAACTTGCGGGCGACTGGGCCGAGTTCAAGCCGGGCATCCGCGTGCCCCTGCAGCCGTTCTGTGGCGAGATGGGTGTAGCGCCCCGCGAGCCTGGCGCCGTCAGCCCCATGTTCCCCAAAGAGCACGGGGGCAACCTGGATAACCGCGGTCTGGTTGCCGGCGCGACCGTCTACCTGCCGGTGTGGGTCAAAGGCGCGCTCTTTTGCTGTGGCGATTGCCACGCCGCCCAGGGCGACGGCGAGGTGTGCGGCACCGGCATCGAAGCCCCCATGGCGGTGACGCTCCGTTTCGGGCTGGAGAAGGGCCGCTCGATCCCCGAACTGCGCTTCGAAACCCCCAGCCCCGTGGCCCGCGCCGACCGCCAGGGCTACTATGTGACCACCGCTCACGGGCCGGACCTCTACCAGAACGCCCGGCAGGCCATCCGCTACATGATCGAGCACCTGGCCGGTGAACATGGCCTGACGCGCCAGGAGGCCTACGTCCTTTGCAGCGCCGCCGTGGACCTGCGCATCAGCGAGATCGTCGATGTGCCCAATTTCATGGTCTCGGCCTACCTGCCCAAGGCCATCTTTGTCGCGTGAGAGGGAGCGCCGCCGGGACGGCGGCGCTCCCCATCCCCCATCCCAGCGTTTGACTTGGCGCGCATGGCGGTGTACAAAAGGAGCTGCCGTATCACCCCTGGATTGGAGACCGCCGTGCATCTGGAGCCGCGCCCCTACCTTCTGCGTAACCGCATCCAGCCCTACGAGTGGGGTGGCCGCGGCCCGGGCGCCTACATCCCACGTCTTCTGGGCATCGAGGCGGAGCCCGGCCGCCCCTACGCCGAGCTGTGGATCGGCGCGCACCCCAGTGCCCCGTCGCAGGTCGAGCTCGACGGCGCCCTGGTGCCGCTGCCCGATGTGATCGCCGGGCAGCCGGAGGCCATCCTCGGGCCCGGCGTGGTGGCGCGGTTTGGGAGCTCGCTGCCCTTCCTGCTCAAGGTCCTCTCGGCGGCGCGGCCCCTCTCCATCCAGGTGCATCCCAACGGGGCGCAGGCCCAGCGCCTGCACGCCCGTGACCCGCAACACTACCCCGACCCCAACCACAAGCCCGAGGTTGCCATCGCGCTGGATGGCCTTCGCGCTCTGGCCGGATTCAAACCGTTTGCGGGCATCCTGGAGGCCCTGGAGCGCGTGCCCGAGCTGGCCGGGCTGGCCGGCCCAGCGCTCTGCCGGGACTTGGCGGCCGGCGCCACTGCTACACCGCTCGTCCAGCAGGTGTTGTTGCGGCGGCTGTGCACATCGCTGATCGAATCCACGGACGACGAGGAGGGGCTGCAGGCCGCGCTGGGACGGCTGGAGGGGCGGTTGCGCGGCCAGCCGCAGCCTCTCGCTGCAGAGGAGGCGCTCTTCCTCGACCTCCGCCGCGAGTACCCCGGCCCTGACATTGGCCTGCTGGTCCTCTTCCTGCTGAACCTGGTGCACCTCGAGGCCGGGCAGGGGCTCTACATCGGAGCCGGCGTGCCCCATGCTTACCTGCAGGGCAACATTGTCGAGTGCATGGCCGCGTCAGATAACGTGGTGCGGGCAGGCCTCACCCCCAAGTTCAAGGACGTGGAGGCGCTGGCCGAGGTCCTTGACTGCGAGCCGGGGCCGGCCCGCATCCTGGAGGGGGCCCCGGTCGCAGGCGAGATAGAGTACGCCACGCCCGCGGCCGAGTTCCGGGTGGCGTGTTGGCGGCTGCAGGCGGGTGACGTGCGCCGGGAGGCGACCCACGCCCGGGTGCAGGTCCTGCTCGTCACAGCGGGCGAGGTGCACCTGGCATGGCGAGGGCCGGGCGAGATGGCGCTGCGGCAGGGGCAGGCCGTGCTCATCCCCGCTTTCGTGGGCGCGTACACCGTCGCCGCTGGGAGCGCGGCGCTCGTGTTCAGGGCTACCGTGCCCTGAGACTCCGCGGGCGGCGCGCCACGGAAGGCCAGGTGGCCGGAGGCCTGCCATGAGGCAACGAGGATCCCATCTCGCCCCTGCTCTCTTCTGCATGCTGCTCCTTGGCGCCTGTGTGCCTGCCTGGCCGACGTCTGCGCCGACTGCCACCGCGGCCCCCCTGGTGACCGGCCAGACCGCCACACCCGGCGGGCCACTTGCCGCAGGCGAGTGCGGCCTGGCCCTGGTCAACGGCACGCTGATCGACGGCACCGGCGCCGCTCCGGTCGCTGATGCGGTGCTGGTGATCGAGGGTGGGCGTATCGCCAGCGCCGGCCCGCGGAGCACGGTGCGCATTCCTGCCGGTGCGAAGCTTGTCGATGTGGGTGGCGCGACGATCCTGCCTGGTTTCATCAACGCCCATGTGCACTCGCGCTACAGCGCCTCGGCCCTCGAGGCCTGGGCGCAGGGCGGGGTGACGACGGTGCGCGACCTGACCTACGACACTACCGTGGTCGAGGTGATGCGCCGCAACTATGCCCTGCGCGACGAGAGCGAGACGAACCCCCGGTATGCCCGCATTGTGGCCTCCACCCCCATGTTGACCGCCCCCGGCGGCTATGGCGCTTACCCCATCACCTCGCCGGAGCAGGCACGCCAGGCGGTGAATGCGCTCCTGGATGTCGGGGCAGACCTGGTGAAGACCAGCTTTGAGGATGACCTGCAGGGCCGGCGCTGGCCAACGCTGACCCTCGCCGAGCAGCAGGCCATCACCGCGGCGGCCCACGCCCGCGGCCGCCTCGTCTCGGCGCATGTGAGCCGGGCTGCCCATGTGGCGCAAGCTCTGGATGCGGGCGTTGATGACCTGGCCCACATGGCCGTGGACCCGCTGCCCGACGACCTGGTGGCCCGCGTGGTGGCCGCGGGAGTCTACTGGACGCCCACCCTCGAGCTGTGGGCAGGGGTCGGCTGGGGTGGGAGGGCGCTGCCCAACCTGCGCAAATTCGTGGCTGCCGGGGGCCAAGTGGCGTTGGGCACGGACTATGGGGGCTACACGATCCCCTTCGACCTGGGCATGCCCATGCGCGAGATCGATCGGATGGCCCAGGCCGGCATGACCCCCATGCAGATCATCGTCGCGGCCACCCGGAACGCCGCCCACGTCTGCGGGCGTGACGGCGACCTGGGCACGCTGCAGCCGGGCAAGGCCGCTGACGTGCTGGTGGTCGATGGCGACCCGCTGGCCGACCTGGGCGCTCTACAGCGGGTGCGGCTGGTGGTCAAGGGGGGCGTCATCCTCGGCGAGGCCAGATAGGCACGGGGCCATGCCAAGAGGCACTGCCCCGGCCGAGGCGGTGGGCGCCGATGCATCGCGGAGCAAGCCGTTCGACATCGACGTGTTCAGCGCCATCCTCACCCGGCTCACCCGAGGCGCGGGGTGAGGTGGACCCCTGCCCCTCCCAACCCCTGGCGGCCATCGCAGCCTCTGGAACAGGCCCTCTCGAGCCCTGTCACGGCGCCGGCACGAGCAGACCGAGCCGCAAGAGCAGGAAGTTGCCGGCCAGGTAGAGCAGGATGATCAGGACTGCATCCCATTCGACCCCGAGCGGGCGCCACTCCAGGTTGGCCAGGATGCCGAAGAGGGCCACGTTGGTCAGGATGATCAAGAGGAGCCCCACGGCAACGAAGCCGGGCGCGACGGCAGCGAAGAGCGAGCCAGGAAAGGCCAGGCTCACCAGCCCAAACACCAGCATGTCGAAGACCGTCGTGCCAAAGAGGTTGCCCACGGTCAGGTCGTAGGCGCCGATGCGCACGGCAGCGATGCTCGAGACCAGGTCGGGGATGTTGGTCGTCAGCGCCAGCAGAGTCACGCCGATAAAGCCCGTGCCCAGCCCGGTCTGGATGGCAATCGCGTTGGCCGAGCCGACCAGCACCGGGGTGACCAATACCAGGAGCGCCGCCGCGGCGGCAAAACCGACGGCGGCCACCGTGAGGGAAAAGCGGGGCGTAGCCTGGGCCTCGGCCCGTCTCTCGTAGGCGCCCACCCGCGCCCGCAGTTGGATGATGCGCAGACCCCCCAGGAAGAGGGCCACCAGCACCAGCCCCTCCAGGTCCAGTGGCCCCACCTGCCAACCCAAGGGCACCAGAATGAAGAAAGCCGCCGTCGCGACCATCAGGACGCCCAGCGACGCCGTCAGGCTGTGGGTGATCGCCACCTGGTGCAGGAGCCGCGTTCGGCGGGTGAAGAGGTCCAAAAGCGCCAGAAAAAAGATGTCGACCAGGCTGCTGCCCAGCAGGTTCCCGGCCGCCAGGTTGGGCAGGCCGAGGCTCACCGAGGTGAACGCTGAGATCAGCTCTGGCAGCGAGGTGCCGGCCGCCAGCAGGACGGTGCCGAAGAGGAAGCGGCCCAGCCCCGTGCGCACGGCGATCACGTCGCCGCACACCGCTGCCAATACGCCGCCGGCCATGACGGCCAGTGCGCTGAGCCCGAACGTCAGCCAGACCACGTGCGCATCAGCCCCCCCGTCCGACGCTCAGGACTCATCCAGAGGCTGTTCGGGCTCGCGCGGCGGGGCGTCATCGCCGTTCTCGGCTGAGGCGGGTGCGATGGCGGCCGGGAAGATGTTGCCCCAGGTGGCAGCGATGGGCAGGGCCAGCATGGCGGCGGCGTGCCCCTCGGCCCAAGGGCCGACGATGCGCGCCACCTCTTCGGCCGCCCGCTCGGCCATGGCCTGCGATTCGACCGGGGCCAGGAGCACGGCGCTGCAGGTGCGGCTGGCCGGCAGCAGGCTGGCGAAGGAGAGAAAGCCGGTTGGCCCGCGCTCGGGAGGGCGCTCGGGCACGCGGCAGGCGGCGCTCTCCAGCCCGTGTGCCCCGCGGATGCCCAGCTTGGCCCACGCCTCGAGGACGCGGTCCATCAGGTTCGGGTTGTCCAGCATCAAGAGCAACAGGAACACGATTACCCTCCTGATCCGGGCCGGGCCATCTTGGGGCCTGGCCCGGGTGGATGGTAGACGCAGAGCCGGGGCACGTCAACCCTAAAGTGCAGGGCCGCGGGGCTCTTTCCAGGTCACGGCCTGTCACCCTTCGCCTTGCTCAGGGCAGGCGCTGAGCGGCTCTTCGAGCGCGCCCACGGGGCGAGCCGCGCGTAGCGAAGCGGTACCCGTTCACGCTCGCGCTGGGAGGCCTTGGAGGAACGATCCACAGGGATGGAGAGGATACCCAGGATGATGGTGCCCGACCCTGTCCATCCTGTGCATCCCGGTTTCGCGTCCTGCCCGCGCTCGCTGCGCAGGCCCGGAGCTGAAAGTGACCGTGCCCATGGGCGGTGTGTTGCATGACGCTCCGGGCTGATGGCGCGGGAGTCGCTGTTCGGGACATTCGCTGCTCAGGCCCGGAGCTGAAAGTGACGGTGCCCATGGGCGGCGTGTTGCATGACGCTCTGGGCTGAGGATGCGCAGGGTGGTAGAAGGCGGACCTCGAGAAAGCCCTGGCGCTGCGGCGGCAGCCTGCGCAGCAGAAGGGGGCCGGCCAGCGTTGGGCATGGGGATCGCGGGGACCCTGAGCGGCTCGCGGCGAGAGGGGGCAGCGGCATGCCCTCGGAGAGCCTTGGCCCGTAGATTGCTCTATTTGCCGTACCCTGTTTCGAGGACGATGGCCATGCCGAAGATTGTCTTGATTGGCGCGGGCAGCGTGGTGTTCGCCAAGACGCTGATCGGCGACATCCTCTCGTTTCCGGCGCTGCAGACCGGCACGCTCAGTCTGGTGGACCTGAATGTGGAGCGGCTGCAGCTCATGGCCGCCTACACGCGGCGCCTGATCGATGAGCAGCGGTTGCCGGTGCAGCTTGAGGTGGCCGAGGATCGGCGGCAGGTGCTGGGCGGCGCCGACTATGTCATCACCGTGATTCAGGTCGGCGGCGCCCGCGCCTACCAGATGGACATCGAGATCCCGCGCCGCTATGGCGTCGATCAGGCCGTGGGCGACACCATCGGGCCGGGCGGCGTGTTCCGGGGCCTGCGTTCGATCCCCGTCCTGCTCGACATCTGCCGCGACATGGAGGAGTTGTGCCCCCAGGCCTGGCTGCTGAACTATACCAACCCCATGGCCATCAACGTTTGGGGGCTATATCGGGGCGCCAAGATCAAGGTGGTGGGCCTCTGCCACAGTGTGATGGCGACCGCTGCCTACCTGGCGCGCACCGTCGGCATCCCCTTCGAGCGGCTGCACTACTGGGCGGCGGGCATCAACCATATGGCCTGGTTCCTCCAGCTCGAGTGCGACGGGCGTGACCTGTACCCGCTCCTCAAAAGGAAGATGCGCGACCCGGCGGTCGAGGAGGCCGACCGGGTGCGCATCGCGGTGATGGGCCTGTTCGGTTACTTTGTCTCCGAGTCGAGCTACCACATGTCGGAGTATGTGCCCTATTTCCGGCGCACGCCTGAGCTCCGCCAGCGCTACCTGCCCCAGCCCCGTGACTACCTGGGCTTCTACATGAGCAGCCTCGACGAGCAGCGCCGCGCGATGGAGGCCCAACTCGCCGGGTGCGAGCCCTTGCGGCTCCGCCGCAGCCACGAGTACGCCTCGTACATCATCGACTCCCTGGTGACCGGCGTGCCCCGGCGCTTCAACCTCAACGTGCGCAACGATGGCCTGATCACCAACCTGCCCGCCGGCTGCTGCGTGGAGGTGCCCTGCCTGGTGGATGGCGCGGGGATCCACCCCTGCTACGTTGGGGATCTGCCACCCCAACTGGCCGCCCTCGACCGCAGCAATATCAACGTCCAGGCCCTGGCGGTCGAGGCGGCGCTGGCGCGCAGCCGCCGAGCGGTGCACCAGGCCCTGGCCGTTGACCCTCTGACAGCGGCCATCCTCACGCCCGAGCAAGCGCGCGCCATGGCCGACGAAATGCTGGAAGCGGAACAGGAATGGCTGCCCGAGTTCCAGAAGCGGGCGAAAGTGGCCCAGCCGGTGCCCTAGACTCCTACCGGCACCTGCTGCTCGATCAGGCTGTGGAGCGTGACCGCGTCGAGCGCCGAGGTGAAGGCCTTCTGCGCCTCGGCCAGGGCGCCACATGCGGGGCAGGTGGCGCTGCTGGCGCAGCCTTCGCGGGGGTCGAGGCAGCGGCTGATGGCAATCGGCCCCTCGATGGCTTCGATGATCTGGCGCAGGGTAATCTGCTGCGGTGCGCGGGCCAGGGTAAAGCCGCCGCGCGCACCCCGGTGCGACCGGACGAGCCCGGCCTTGGCCAGGTCCTGAAAGATCTTGGCCAGGTAGCTCTCTGGCACCCCCTGAGCCTCGGCGACCTCGCTGATCAACACGACCTTCTCGCGTGGTTGGCTGGCCAGGTAGAGCATGCCCAGCAGGCCATAGTCAGAGCCCCTCGTCAACTTCACGACGAACCTCCCCATGCCGTCCGACGATCAGTTTGTGCACTCCATCACGAACTATTGTGGATTTTATCACAAATCGTGGGAAAATACAAGATGAAGACTCTCTTGCCATGCGGGATTCGGGAGGCTTTTGCGGCTCGCCGCGCTCCAGGCCCTGCCAGCCAGCCCTCGCTTCGTAGTGGGCGCTTCAGCGCCTTGCCCCTCTCAGCCTCACGCCAACTGCGGGCACGGCGCCGCCAGACGCCCTGGCCCGGGGCAGGGTTTTGGCGGGATGGTCGCAGGCGGCCCGCCTGCGACCATCCCGCCAAAACCCCCGAAAGGTTCCGTTCCGGCCACGTGCGAAGCGGCATGCCCGGATGGGACCCTCGCCCCGATGGGCACGTACGGTTGAGGGCTAAGGCCTGGCGCACTCGCTGGGGTCACCGCGCAGCTTGTCGAGGCCGTGGGGCAGCGCGGGTAGGAGGGTGCGCAGGTTCTCGCAGGCCGCCTTGGGGCTGCCCGGCAGGTTGACGATGAGGGTGGAGCCGGCCATGCCGGCCACCGCCCGCGAGAGCATGGCGTGGGGCGTGATGCGCAGGCTCTCGGCGCGCATGGCTTCGGCCAGGCCGGGCGCCTCGCGCTCGATGACCGCTCGCGTGGCCTCGGGGGTCACATCGCGCGGGCTAAAGCCGGTGCCTCCGGTGGTGAGGATGAGGTCCAGCCCCTCGGCCACCCAGCGGCGCAGCGCAGCCTCGATCTCGGGGCGCTCGTCGGGCACCACGGCCTGCGCCACTACCTCCGCACCGGGCAGGGCAAGGATGGCCTCGGCCAGCGCGGGGCCGCTGCGGTCCTCCCGCTCCCCCCGCGCGCCCCGGTCGCTCACAGTCAGAATGCCAATGCGGTACATGGGACCTCCTGAGTGCTACATCTCGTCGAAGGCTGCTGCGAGTTGCGTGTTCCGTCGCAGCGACGCCAACAACGGAATACACAGCACGCAGCCCGTGCTCACGCGGCACCTGGCCGCGCATCACCCATCATGCGTCACACTACGCCATAGTACCTCAGTGATATCCAGCACGCGCACGCGCAGGCCCTCGCGGCGGGCAGCCGCGGCCAGGGTGCGCTTGCACTGCTGGCAAGCCGAGACAATGACCTCTGCCCCCGTCTCGCGGGCCTGAGCCAGGCGGCGCCGGGCCAGGGCGGCGCTGAGGCTGGGGGCGGCCATCTCCACGTCGCCGCCGCCGCCGCAGCAGAGGGCCAGCTCGCGGTTGTCTTTCATCTCGCGCAGCTCGACGCCCGGGATGGCCCGGAGCAGCCGCCGCGGTGCCTCGTAGATGCCGCAGGTGCGCCCCAGGTCGCAGGGGTCGTGGTAGGTCACGAGTAGGGGCGGTTCGCCACCGTGTAGGGGCGGTTCGCCGCCGCGCAGGGGCGGTTCGCCACCGCGCAGGGGCGGTTCGCCGCCGTGTAGGGGCGGTTCGCCGCCGTGTAGGGGCGGTTCGCCGCCGTGTAGGGGCGGTTCGCGAACCGCCCCTACAGCACAGGGGTGCAGCCTGAGCCGGCCGGCCTCTACCAGGTCGCCCAGCACCTCCGTGGCATGGCGCACGGCAAAGCCCAGCGGCTCGCCCAGGAGGCGCGGGTAGTCATGGCGCCAGGTGTGCAGGCATGAGGGGCAGGTGGTGACGAGGGTGGTGGCGCCTGCCGCGCGCACCGCTGCGACATTGTGCCGTGCCAGCTCCGTGGCCTCGCGGCCCAGCCCGGCGACGATCAACGGGAAGCCACAGCACCACTCCTCGCCGCCCAGGGTTGCGAAACTGACCCCCGCTGCCTGCAGCGTCTGCGCCAGGCTCTGCGGGATGGAGTAGGCCTGCGGGTAGAAGGAGGCCACGCAGCCCACAAAGTAGACCATCTCGGCCCGCTTGCCGGCCAGGCCTCCTGCGCCCTGGGGCAGGTTGCCGGCCCAGGCCAGGCGGTTGGCATTGTCGTCTCCCACGATGTTGTGGTGGGCCAGCACCTGTTCGCGCAGCGCGGCGAGGGCCGGCGGGCAAGCGCCCAACTCCACCATCTGCTCGCGCATGGCCAGCCACAGCGGGCGGGTGTCGATGTGCACCGGGCACACCTCGCCGCAACGCGCGCAGAGGGTGCACTGGTAGAGGCCCTGGCTGAAGCGGGCGACCTCGGCCTCTTGGATGCCGCGCCGGCCGAAGAGGCGCGCCCGCAGGCCATACTGGCGCCCCACCCACTCCTTCACGCAGGCGATCTTGCCCAGCGGGTGGGCCAACTCCTCCCCGTTCTCGGCAAAGGCGGGGCACCAGGCCAGGCACTCGCCGCAGCGCGTGCAGGCATCGAGCTCCATTAGCTGCCGGGCGGTGTAGCCGCCGAGTTTGAGCCACGTGCTCATGCCGGCTCTACCTCCCGCCGCAGGCTGTTCGCCGTGGCCACCAGGGGGCTGACCAGGGCGTGGAAGAACTTGCTGAAGGGCACGTAGGCGAAGAAGGCCGAGGCCACGGTCGTGTGGAGCAGAAACGCCCCATCGTGCAGCGCCTGCCACGGCCAGGATAGGCCGCGCAGGGGCAACGAAAGAGCGTAGCCGAGATAGCTGTACCAGCCGATGCCGGCCGGCACGCCCTCGGCGACGAGCCGCAGCGCCTCGACCGGGTAGCCCGAGATGAGGGTGATGGCCAAGAGCACCACGAGGGCCGTATCGGGTGCGGCAGTGCGCAGCTCGGCCGGCCGGCGCAGGTAGCGCCGCCACACGACCAGGATGATCCCAACGACCATCACCAGCCCCAGCGTCTCGTTGGCCAGGGCCATGGCCGGCGTATCCTTGTTGATGAGGGCCTGCACCAGCGGATGGCGCACCCCGAAGAGGCCCACCAGCACTTCGGTGCAAAAGCCGGTCAGCAGGCTGAGGGCGAACATCGCCCCAAAGCCGCCCAGCAGGCAGGCATGGGCGAACCAGCGCCCCCGGCTCGTCGCCAGCAGCCGCCGGTGGAAGAGGCCATCGCGGAGGAAGGCCCGCAGCGTCCGCCGCAGGCCGGCCCGGCGCAGGCAGCGCCAGCCTGCTCGCAGCCAAGCCCCCAACCCCGGCGCAGGCTGACCCTCGACCGAACCCTGCAGCCAGATCGACACCCGCAGCCCGCAGCCGGCCACAAAGACCGCAGCGGCCACTGCGTGCAGCACCCAGAACACCGCCAGGCGCGGCATCGAACGCCTCCCTTCCACGTGCAGCCATGGCGCGCTCCATTGTAGCAGAGTTGGCGGTGGGGTGCA
>Ga0123519_10005482_pt1 | contig 20224 bp, 15 predicted proteins | sample YelNatPaOPRAMG02_FD_87396 | JGI IMG/M metagenome (GOLD analysis project Ga0123519, IMG submission 87396) | Hot spring microbial communities from Yellowstone National Park - Yellowstone National Park OP-RAMG-02 (version 2) | ecosystem: Environmental > Aquatic > Thermal springs > Hot (42-90C) ...
ACAGAAGAAGGTATACTAGCAGGCATATCCTGTGGGGCGGCAATGGCTGTGGCAGATCGCATTGCTCGGCTTGATGAGTTCGAAGGGAAGACGATCGTTGTGATCCTGCCTGATGGGGCGGAACGTTACATGAGCACCGCTCTGTTCGAAGGTATTCAGTAGTGTAGTACAGATGGTTTTTATCTTCCTCTACTTTCAGTTTCCACCCATTGCATCATTTAGCAGGCATAGTTGATTTCGCGACACTCAAAAATATGGAACAATCATTTAGACCAATTCACATTTAACAGTTGACAAAGCGGTACTTTTGTGGTCATACTACAAGCGGATGATACGAAAGAAACCGCCAGGTTGGCTGAACGATTATTTCATTGTGGTGGCCGGATTTCGTATTGGGAGGTGAGAAGACTTAGAGTAGTTCTGCTTAAGGGAGGCAACGCGTGTCTCAGATTTGGAAAACTTCCAGCCTACAAACAAAGACTGCCAACGTGTTTGAAAAAGGAGGAATGGGAATGCTAAGGGTGAAGCTTACTGCAATACTTGTGCTGATCCTTGCTGGTTCCGCCATGGCGGTCCCTCCGCCAACAATCTGGTTCTACGATGATTTCGAAAGCTATGGTGTAGGAACCAGGCTGAGGCAGTGCACGACCAACTGGCAAGACGGCTTCGACGGTGCCGGACCCGAAAACTTGATCCAAAACACTGCGGGTTGTGCTTACAATGGAACGCAGTTTGTAAAGCTCAAGGGTTCGAGTGGAACCGGTGCGATGAGCAGAGCTCAAACGAAGTACAATTGGGCTTCGCTCGCAGCAGGCAATGTGCAAATACTGCACTTCAGACTGAGAAGAGCATGGCCTGACGAAGCTACCGAACCGTACGACCATGCCAACATTTTCTTGATTGATGCCAATAACAATCCGATTTGCGGATGGACCGGCGGCACGCACAGGATGAAGTCGAAGCTCACACTGACCGGTACGGAAGGTGTCTCTTATAACTTCGACCCCAACGACTGGACTTACCACGATTTCGACTGCTACTACTACCCAGACACGGGAGTCGTGGAATTCTACGTTGACGGAAACCTGAACTGGTCAACTACGACAACTCCTGGACTCGCTGCAAACAAGGTCTACGTAAGGGACTACGTTAAGGCAGCTCTTTGTCCGTCCGACACTCTTTATTTAGACGACCTTGCTGTCGGTACTACTGCCAAACCGATTGTGACGTTCCCGGTTGGTGGCGTGTTCGTAGACACGAAAACCCCAACTGTAACTTGGACGAATGCCAACACTGGTATGACTGGCTACCAGGTGAGAGTGTGCAGTGCTGATGATCCGAGCGGACCGGTTGTTTATGATAGCGGGCAAATCAGTGGTTCTGCGACGAGTCATACGACCGGTGCGCTACCTGAGGGACAGCATCTGTGGGTATTCGTGAATGAGCAATACGGAAGTATGTGGACAGGGTTCTCGGTGAAGGGCAACGGTGGTTTTTACGTCACAACGTCTCCGCCCGCAGCGCCTACGGTGACAAGCCCTAGCGGCACAGTAGTTGGAGCGAAACCGTCGGTTGTCGTTACTGCAGAATTGCACAACAAGATCCAGGCGAAGATAACGACGACGCCTGATGGGTCTGGCACACCAGCATGGGATTCTGGTGAGATTCAAACGATGTGCAATGGTGCTTCTTGCAGTGTGCTATTGAACCCTGGTACGCAGTACTACGCTTTTGCAAGAGTCGGTAATGCTGCTGGGTGGAGCGACTGGAGCGCCGCATCTCCTTTCAAAGTCACTCGCGAAGGCGAGGGCGTAGACATTAGACACTTCGATGAAACTTGGCAAGTTGGCACAACTACAGAAAATATACTTCAGCACAATGCACCTGCTCCGGATGATGGATTCGCCGTAGAAGTGTTGCCAATGGAGTGGCGTTTCATCGAGATGTACCTGACAAATAAGTGCACAGGCGGAAATACCGTTTGGGACATCTATGACTGGCAACCAGTGATCAAATCGGAGACAATGCGGCTGCACAGGGTAGCCAATATCAACTTGGATAATGGAGTTACCCTGGTACTAGCTCATCGCATTGTTTGGGAAACTGGCGACTACGTGGCTCGCAATCAGCTTCAAAAGAGCAACATCTACATAGCTGACGACTACGGAACGGGCAAGTGCCTGGCAGCATTTCGTGTATTCCTTGAACAAGCGGGCATATGCACGGACAGCCTGACCTGGACTACTGCTCCCATCCCACCGAGCAATGACTGGCGGATAATTCGGATCACTGGCAGGAACCAAGTGGTAGGTGATCCGCGAACTGCGCTCTGGAAACTATATATCAACGAGAGTCCTACGCCAATAGTAACCGCTACGGGTTCCGTCGATCAATCTCTTGTCGATAGTCCTCAGTGGATGACCGACGGAATAGTGATTGGTCAAGGCTGCTATGGATTGGCAGGCCAAGTGCAGTTCGACTGGACAGCGGTGAATACTGCTGGCGACTACGGACCCGGTGAATGGACCCCAATCGGTGGAACATTTGCATCAATTAGCGAGGCTAAAGCCGGGGGCGAAACAAAGCCGTGTGTGATAACGGGCAACGCTGTAATCACAGCGGTCCGCAAGGACATCACAGGCTCACAACTTGGCTTCTGGGTACAGGACGTAGACACCAAGGACCATTCCGGACTCTACATTCCGAGTGGCGATCCAACGAATGTGATGGTTGGAGCCGTCGTAACTGGAATATCCGGTATTATCGGACGCAGCGAGGGAATTGGTGCTGTTCTGTCCAACCCGAGTTTTACGGTCACCTCTGACATAGCTGAAGCCAAGCCGTTGGGAATGACGCAGAAGGCTTTGGTTGGCGGCGGCTGCGTTGACGAAGCCGGATGGGGTACAGACAACGTAGGAATGTTCGTTAGGATTTGGGGCGAGGTCACATCGCTTCAAATGACTCCTGAAGGGGAATTGGTTGTCTATGTTGACGATGGCAGCGGGCTTATCGACGGTCGAACGGAGCTCGGCGACCCGTTTGCGAAGGGGATCAGAATTACGGCGCTGGAGTTTCCATTTGATATTGCTGTCGGCAAGTACTATCAGATCGATGGTATTGCCGCTTATGAGACCTGGACTGAGACGCAAGACGACGTAGAGGTTACAAAGACAGTACGGACGATCCTGTGCCCTGTTTTTACGGAGATTCCAAAACCATAGCGGTCCACTAGCTGACGACCTACCGAATCGGACATATGTGCGCGGAGTACTAAATGCTCCGCGCTTTTTTGTTTTCGATCCTGAAGATTCCTCTTAGAACAAGTAATCGTGCCCTTTAACGAAAAGATAACCAAAAAACTTGAGAGAAGTTGTCCAGGGACACCGGCTAATGATAAGCTTTAAGTAGTGCGCTACTGGTTGGACAAATGAAGGAACTTGTATTGTGCGATAAGCAGGTTTACTATATTGCTGAATCGGACTATGAGATTCTGCGACGGCTTTCACCAGGCTTGGCGAGGATGGTTCGGGATTCGGACTCTACAAGCGCTACTCATTTTGTATGTGAGCACTGTGGACAAATATGTCCGTTAAAGCTACGGAAGTTGCACGTTTGTCGAGACTGAGCACAACGGAGGAGTTGTAATCCATGCAGTTTTTGAGACTGAAAAAAGGTTTGCGAAGCTTTGCTGTCCAGTGCAGCTTGATCATCGGACTGGTTTTTCTTGGGTCACTGGTCGTACAGGCCAAACAAATTCCGGATTTTTCATTCGTTTTTGCAACCGACGTCCATGCGCCAAGCTCAAAGAGCCAGGAGGTTATTGGACGAATCAGGTCTCTCAACGAGATCGATATGGCTGCTTTTGGCATCAAGGCTCCTAAGCCTGAATTCGCAATAGTCACTGGTGATCTGACCGAGTTTGGCGGAGGGTCGGGATGGTGGGAACAATTCCTTAGCTACTGGGCTGACTGTGGAATTCCTGTGTACTATCAACTGGGCAATCACGACAACACGTGGTCAGCGCTAGTCAAGCGACTTCGAGATCTCGGATTCGGTCCTTGCTACTCGTTTGACCGAAATGGATGTCACTTTGTGGGACTGATGACTGCTACTATTCAGGACCCGCGACCTTCGATAGGAGAAGAACAGATTAAATGGCTTGAGACGGACTTGGCGAAAGTAGACTTGGAAACACCCGTGCTCGTATTCTTTCACCACCCTTTAGGTGGAACAGAATTTGCCAGTCGATTCGACTATGATAGGTTGCTCGACGTACTTCGCACCCGAAACACTGTTTTTTTGATGGCCGGACACTCGCACGGCTTCGTCTATAGACCATTTGAAGATTTCGATCAAATAACAGGAGGTTCTACTTACGGACCCAAACCCGGATTGACCTTTGTATACGTCCACAACAACGTCATTAGTGCTGCTTACCAAAATGATGGCGAACAAGCTGCTAACGTCAGAATTTTCGAAAAACCCATTCCGGCAAAACGCATTTATGCGACTACGGAAATTGTATCACCGCAGCCACGCACAACTGTGGGACCTACGCTGGAGGTATCTGCCTTCACGGATTATGAGGGTATCATCGGGAAAGCCGTGTGTACGATAGATGACCAGATTAACGTCGACCTGCAAGTGAAGCTTCAGAGCGGCAAATGGACAGCCACAGGCACAGCGGATATCAGTTCGCTTCTACCGGGCGCTCACTACTTAAGAGTAGAGTTTCTGAGCAGCGACAGACAGTTCAAGCGGAGCACTGAGTTCTTCTACGAACCTGCCAACAAGCCCACTGCGTGGCGCGTATACCTTGGGGCATCATCAAAGTGTACGCCCACTATCGCAAACGGTACCGTTTATGTCGGCGCGAACGATGGCAAGCTATGGGCAATAGATGCCGAAACGGGGAAAACCTTATGGGTCGGGGATACCGGCGCTGAGATATTGGCACAACCGCTGGTCGTCAAAGACAAGGTCATTGTTGCAAACGGACTGGGACTGGTACAGGCATACTCGCTCAAGGGCGAAAAACTGTGGACGTTCTCGGCAGGCGATGCAGTTTACTCATCTCCGGTGGAAGTGGACGGACGCATAGCATTCGGTTGCAATGATGGTAAGCTGTATATCCTTGACGCGGCACAAGGAACTGTTATTGCAACAAATGAGGACGCGACCTACGCTATAGAATCCAAGCCATTCGTCCGCAACGGCAGAGTGTACTACGGCGCTTGGGATCAATACATTCGCTGTGTGGACGCGACTGACGGAGCACTGGTCTGGAAGCAACTTGGCGAAGGCAGTCGCACAAAGGAAAGTCCAGGAGTGAGACGCTACTATAGCCCAGCCGACGACGGACCCATAGTGGTTGGAAATAAATTGTTCATCGCCGATCGGGACTATATGCTGACAATAGTCAATGCGGACACGGGGGAACGTATCGATGCCAAGTCGGGAGTTGCTGCGACTGGTTTGTCCGAGGACGAAAGTTTTATCTACCTACGCAGAACGAATGGGAACCTGGAGAAGATAGATAGCAATGGAAACGTAATTTGGAGCACTTCTTGTAAGATGGGTTACATACCAGCAGAACCCACCGAGAAAAACGGCGTAGTTTACGTAGCCAGCGGTCTTGGATTAGTATCTGCGCTGTCTTCAACCGACGGGAAAATCTTATGGCAGTATCAAGCGTCGCCACAGCTCTACGTGATGTCATCGGTTGTCTCGGACGGCAAACGCGCCTATGTGACTTCTTTTGATGGAATGCTGACAGCTATTCGATGTGACATGGGATCGACAAATCAGTAACCAATATAAGAGCCAAAGTGCATACGACATAATCAGAATATGGCTTTCAGTTGGGGAACAAGGTGGGAAAGGAACGCGTATTGGTCATAGATGACGAAGAAGATATCGCACGATTAGTCGAACACCATCTGACTGCCGATGGCTACAAAGTCATTTGCGCTGCGAGTGGCGAGCTAGGCTTGGAGGCGGCGCGTTCTCATCAGCCAGATCTGATAATATTGGACCTGATGCTTCCAGGGCTGGACGGTTTAGATGTATGCCGCATATTAAAAAGAGACCACACTACTGCCAGGATCCCGATTATCATGCTCACAGCCAAAGGCGACGAGACGGACATTGTTGCCGGACTCGAACTGGGGGCTGATGATTACGTGGTGAAACCATTCAGTCCAAAGGTCCTGTTGGCACGCGTCCGAGCAGCGCTCAGGCGAGCGAGGGAGCCTGATGTGGAATCCAATCGGGTGATCGAGATTGCAGGAATACTGATAGATCCAAATCGATTACAAGTCTTTGCAGATGGGAAACCCATTGACCTCACTCTGAGTGAATTTCGTATTTTGCATGCGTTAGCTAAGAGACCTGGGTGGGTTCTAACACGCGATCAGCTCGTGCTCGCATCACGCGGCGAATATGCAGACGTGACGGAAAGATCTATTGACGTTCACGTAGTTTCTTTACGCCGAAAGCTCGGTCCTATTGGAAACAGAATCGAAACCGTGCGAGGCGTTGGTTATCGCTTTACAGAAGAGCCAATCGATGCGTAGAAAACCCTTGGCACGCAAGCTATTCCCAATATTCCTCGCCATTTCCGTCTTCTGTGTGCTCGTTGTAGGACTATCCGCCATACTGTTGTTCAAGAGATACGAACAGGCGAACGCACAACAGGAACTGGTTGCCAGAGCTCGACTCATCGCACACGTTATAAAAATCACCGGGGCAATGGCAGATGTGAGGGCGCTCCAACATACAATCACAAAACTGGCTGCACTGTCGGGTGCACGCATCACCATAGTATCGCCCTCTGGAGTAGTCCTTGCTGATTCGGAAGCAAATCCTTCAACTATGGAAAACCACAGTGACAGGCCGGAGATCCGCATGGCGCTCTCCGGAAAAATAGGGGTATTTTGCCACAAGAGCCCAACTATTGGGCGGGCCATGTATTATGCCGCGGTGCCGTTTTTCTCTGACGGACAGATACGAGCCGCCATCAGAGTTGCCCGCACAGTAAAAGCAGTTGACGCTCCCGCAACTGCAATAGCACTGGAAGTAGGTGCGGTGTTGGGCGGAATTACCTTGCTAGCTGCGGTTCTCAGTATGGTGGCCGCACGGAAGATTTCTAGACCGCTGTCAGAGCTACAGAACGCTGCATTAGCTCTTGCTCAGGGAGATTTGCGATATCGAGCAACGGCATTCGATATAGCTGAACTAGCGAGCCTTGCCGAAAGCCTCAACTCGATGTCTTCGCGTATAGAAGAGCAGATTCGCGATATTGAGAAAAAGTCAGCAATACAGGAAGCTATTCTTGCTAGCATGAATGACGCCGTATTGGTAATCGGCGACGATGACAAGATAATAATCGCAAATGAAGCCTGTAGAAGGCTCTTGGGTATCGATCCGGGAGCCGCTATCGGAAGACGGCTTCAAGAAGCTATAAGGCGACCGGCATTGCACAGATTTGTGGAAGTGGTGCGAACTGAGGCTCAACCTTCGAAGGAAGAGCAGATTTTGGACACGGAAGGTGGGTTGACGCTGCGGATGAGCGGCGCGGTACTTGTCGACTCAACGGGAAGGAAAGTGGGAGGGATTCTGATTGTTCTGACTGATGTTACTGAAGCTCGAAAACTAGACCGCATGCGCAGAGACTTTGTCGCAAACGTTTCGCATGAGTTGAAAACTCCCATAACTGCAATCAAGGGTTACCTTGAAACACTTCTCGATTTCGAAAAAATGCCGCGGGATAGAGCTAGGGATTTTTTAGAAACGGCACTTCGACAAACAGACAGACTCAATGCAATAATCGACGATCTTCTGAAGCTAGCCGAGATAGAGCAAAAAGCTGAGGCGTCTGCAATAGATCTACAAGTAACTCCCATCAGACCCGTGATCGAACTCAGTGTGGCAAACCTTGAAAGTCTTGCCGCAGATAAACAGATGGGAATCGATATCCAATGCCCCGAAGACTTAGTTGCGCCAATCAATGCCCCGCTATTGGAGCGCGCAATTACTAACCTGATAGACAACGCCGTTAAATACTGCCCGGAAAAATCGCATATAAGCGTTGTCGCGGAACGGACCGACAGCGAGGTTGCCATACGTGTAACCGACAACGGGCCAGGCATTGCTCCGGAACATCTTCCCAGAATTTTCGAGAGATTCTACCGTGTTGACCCTGCTAGGAGCCGCAAACTTGGAGGCACGGGGCTTGGCCTCGCAATTGTGAAGCACGTTGCGCAGGCCCACCAAGGACGCGTAGAAGTCCAGAGCAAAGTCGGACAAGGATCCACATTTACTATATACATTCCTGCCGCACAAAATTCCTCACAGCAAGCAACCGCCTACTCTACCGCAAAAAATTCGCATACTGCTCATTAATTCCTAACAGAGGGCTAACATCAAGTGAGTAAACTCGTTTGGGTGTTTTACGATCCGGCAAATGCTATCATTCAAAAGGAGTGTGCAGAGACACCGGAACCTATACACCCAAACATTTTCACAAGAAAAGGAGAGAAAAATGGTCAGACTTGGAATAATTGCGCTAATCCTAGTAGTGGCTTTTTCAGTGATCTTCGGTGGATGCGGAAAACAATCTTCAAACCCTGCAAAGATCACGGGTAATGTCGCAGCTGGCGTTACGATCAACGGTGCAGGCGCTACATTCCCCTACCCTATCTATGCCAAATGGGCTGATGCATACTACCAGCTAGCCGGAGTAAAGATTAACTATCAGTCCATAGGCTCTGGCGGTGGGGTTCAACAGATTAAGGCGAAAACTGTGCACTTTGGAGCATCTGACGCGCCTCTAACACCAGAAGAACTCAATGAGGCTGGACTCTTCCAGTTCCCAATGATTATGGGCGGTGTTGTGCTGGTTGTGAATCTGCCAGGTATCAAACCAGGAACACTTAGGACGTCTCCGACGCTCCTAGCAGACATATTCCTCGGTAAGACGAAAAAGTGGAATGACCCAGCCATTGCGAAAGAGAACCCCGGGGTCAAACTTCCAAATAAAACTATAACAGTCGTACATCGCGCCGACGGATCTGGCACCACCTGGATATTCACAAATTACCTAGACAAAGTCTCCAAGGATTGGCATTCGAAGGTAGGGTACGGAAAAGCCGTTAGTTGGCCTGTAGGAGTCGCCGGGAAAGGAAACGAGGGGGTTTCAGCTTATGTCCAGCGAATAGATGGTTCTATTGGTTACGTTGAGTACGCATATGCTCTGCAAAACGAGATGTGCTACGTCAAGCTAAAAAACCGCGCGGGTAACTACGTTGATCCAAACGTATCTACGTTTCAAGCTGCAGCAGCAAATGCAAACTGGGAAAAAGCTCCTGGGTTCTACCTAGTACTAACAGACCAGCCAGGCAAGGACAGTTGGCCGATTACTGGTGCGTCCTACATACTGATTCACAAAAAACAGGTCGACCCGAAGGTAGCCCGTGCGATGTTCAGTTTCTTCGAATGGTGTTACAAGCACGGCCAGAAGATGGCGTTGGATTTGCACTACGTGCCAATCCCGAAGGACGTTTATGACCTTGTAATTAAGAAATGGAAGTCGGAGATCGTTGTTCGCTAACAGTGGGAAATCGTGGGAAGTCACATGACTATCGGCGGTGAAATCCAGCTTTACCACCACCCAAGGAAGCGCACCCTCACAAGCAGAATACTGGTGGGAACAGCGTTCAGAGTATGCGCAAGTATGTGTGGGGTTGCGGTTGTTGTCATCATGGCGGGAATTCTGATCGAACTTTTACAGAATTCTCGTCAAGCAATAACTACATTCGGATGGCGCTTTCTCGTTTCCGCCGAGTGGGATCCTGTTGCTGGCAAGTTTGGGGCACTGAGCAGCATATATGGCACAGTTGTGTCAACGCTCATAGCTCTTATCATTGCAGTGCCGGCAAGCTTGGTGATTGCACTCTTTCTGGTCGAATTGTGTCCTAAAGCATTGAGTGGTTTTTTCCGCACAGCCATCGAACTTCTCGCCGCGATTCCAAGCATAATATACGGAATGTGGGGACTCTTCGTGTTCGCGCCATTTATGGCAAGGCATATTCAGCCCGGACTAGGTAAATATCTCGGTTTCATGCCCCTTTTCCAAGGTCCTCCGATGGGAATTGGGATGCTAACGGCGGGAGTAATCCTCGCATTGATGATATTGCCATTCGTTTCATCCGTTATGCGCGACGTTTTACAAATGGTTCCTTCGGTACTGAAAGAATCGGCATACGGACTTGGGGCAACCACGTGGGAAGTCACTAAGGATGTGTCCCTAAGGTACGGATTCCCGGGAATGGTTGGTGCGGTGTTCCTAGGACTAGGAAGAGCAATAGGCGAGACCATGGCCGTAACTTTCGTTATTGGTAACGACCACAGTCTCAGCCTATCCCTATTCGCAAGCGGGAACACAATAGCTTCCACTTTAGCAAATGAATTCACTGAAGCTTCGGAACCTCTCTACCTTAGCGCGCTTGTCGAACTGGGGCTTGTATTGTTCTTGATGGCATCAGCGTTTCAGTTGATAGCACAACTTTGGCTCAGAGCAGCTGCAGCTAAAATGGGAGCACAATGAGGGAAAGATCGATAACTTTAAGAAAAGCAGTTAATGGCGTGATCACAGGAGTTGCTGCTGCAACTGCCTTGGTAAGCTTGCTTATGTTACTCTGGATATTGGCAGTTGTTGTACAGCGTGGATTAGCGGCGATCGACTGGGCGTTTTTTACAAAACTCCCATCGCCACCGGGCGAATCCGGAGGTGGTCTGGCAAACGCAATAATCGGAACAGTTGTGATCACATTGGTGGCGACCATTTTGGGGGTACCGATAGGCATTTTGGCAGGCACCTATGTAGCTGAGTTTGGCAGGTACAGTCGATTCGCAGATGCTGTTAGATTCTGTGCCAATATATTGATGGGCGCACCATCAATTGTTATCGGCGTGTTTGTGTATACCATAGTCGTGGTTCCGATGGGCAGGTTTTCGGGGCTGGCTGGGTCGTTAGCTCTAGCAATTATTATGCTGCCCGTGATAACACGAACTACCGAAGATATGTTGAGACTGGTGCCGAATTCGATGCGCGAGTCAGCTTTAGCACTTGGAGCACCCGAGCATAGCATGATAGTGCAAGTGGTCTTCCGCGCTGCAAAGGGTGGTCTACTCACGGGCGTTATGCTTGCAGTAGCGCGGGTTAGCGGGGAAACGGCTCCGCTGTTGTTTACAGCTCTTAACAGCCCATATTGGAGTGTAGCTCTCGATAAGCCAATGCCCAACCTCACTGTGACTATATTTAACTACGCGATGTCGCCTTATGCTGATTGGCAAGCAAAAGCTTGGGGAGCGTCTCTTCTTATCACTTCCGCAGTCCTCGTTATGAACATCGCCGCCAGAGCATTAGCAAGAGAGCGGAGGATGACGAGTTGACAGAGGTATTAGTCTCGAAACCCAAAATATCGGTTAGACATTTGAATTTCTACTACGGCGAGCACCAGGCTCTCAAGGACAACAATCTCGATATTGCCGAAAAGGCTGTAACCGCAATAATAGGTCCTTCAGGATGCGGCAAGTCCACGCACATTCGTTGTTACAACCGGATCTATGAGATGTACAAGGGACAAAGGGCAACTGGAGAAATATTGCTCGACGGCAAAAACATCCTCGACCCGTCGGTGGATTTGATTGAGTTACGAATGCGCGTTGGAATGATTTTTCAAAGGCCTAGCCCCTTTCCAATGTCAATCTTTGACAACGTCGCCTATGGTCTTCGGCTAAAAGCGAAGCTATCACGTAGTGAACTGGAAGGCAGAGTGGAGAAAGCTCTCCGCGATGCCGCGCTTTGGGACGAGGTGGCGGACAAGCTGTACGAGCCTGGGACGAACCTATCGGGCGGTCAGCAGCAACGACTGTGTATTGCGCGAGCTATTGCCGTAGAACCCGAAGTCATTCTTATGGATGAGCCAGCGTCTGCTATCGACCCCGTAGGTACAGCAAAAATCGAGGATTTAATCGGTACACTCAAAAACGATTACACGATCGTAATTGTTACGCACAACATGCAGCAGGCTGCACGTGTTTCTGACTATACTGCTTTCTTCTATAACGGCGAAGTCGTGGAGTTCGGTAGAACCACCGACATATTTACGCGCCCACAGAAAAAACAAACGGAAGACTACATCACAGGGCGATTCGGCTAGAACGATAAACTGCCTATAGCAAAAGGAGTAAAAAAGATGACAACGCATTTGCACAAGGAAATTGAAAAACTCAGGAAGCGAATTCTGCGCATGGGAGCAGAGGTGGAAGAAGCTGTGCGTAAATCGGTGGACGCTTTAATGCTGCGCAACGTTAAGCAGGCTCAGGAAGTAATAGACCACGACGAAGCGCTGGACCACCTCGAAGTGGAAATAGAAGAAGAATGCCTGAAGATTCTTGCGTTACATCAACCGGTCGCAATAGACCTGCGATATGTGATTGCAGTTTTGAAAATGAACAACGACTTGGAACGAATCGGCGATTTGGCGGTGGACATATCCGAGCGAGCGGTTTATCTTTCCCAAAAGCCTCCTATTGATCTCAAACTCGACCTGCGTACTATGGCAGACACCACTCAGCGTATGCTCAAATATAGTTTGGATGCGTTGGTAAATTCTGATTCCTGTTTGGCGAGGCAAGTTCGCGCATCGGATGACGAAGTCGACGAGATGAACAGAAAAATGTTCATTGTCGTTCAGGACTACATACGTTCTCACCCCGACCATGTAGCAGAGGCTATTCATTGGCTTTCTGCCTCGCGCCACCTGGAACGAATCGCAGATCAAGCAACGAACATAGCCGAAGACGTGATCTACATGGTGGAGGGCGAAATAGTGAGGCATCAACCCGAGGTGTTCAAGGAGTAGTGTTTTTCTTTGCTGCTTCAAGTCGCCACCTTGCGCCGCTAAGATTTGCTTCACGAGCCTTAGAGATAAGCCCCCATTTTGGACGATCCGCGACGTCAACAAAGCCGAATGCGTAATGTTCCCCTATCACGGGTCCTATTTCTTTTCCGGCGCCGCGACCGGTAAGCGGTTGATCCCGGTATTCAAACCACATTAGCCCTACACAGTAAGGATTTTGGGCTGCGGCCTTTACACATTCCACATAGAGTCTTCCAGCATCATCGTCGTCCTCTGCCCAGACCTGGTAGCAACCAAAGCCGCGTGTGCCTCCATAAAATGGTGGAAACGAAAACTCCCCGCAGATAATTGGTTTTCCGGACTCTTTGCTGAGGCGTACTAGCTGGCTGTCCATGCATTCGTAGGAATAGAGATCGTACCCGATTGCATCACAATAAGGTGCGATTAAGCGCCAATCTTCCTCATTTTCCCACCAGCCCGGAACAATCCAAAATCCGAAGTAAAGGTGGTTGCGATCAATGGACTTAACGGTGCGGTAAATGAATTCGTAATACGCACGAGCATAACACCTTCTCATCGCTTCAATGTCCCCGTCCGGCACCCGACGGCTAAGTTCCTTTACGGCAGGTGTAGTTTTCGGCTTTTTTAGAATCTCACGTATTTCCTCCGCCGTTATGATTTCGTCGAACTCATTACCCAGGGACCAACCAAGGATCATTGGGTCGTTACGCCGAGGCTCGACTTGCTGCTTAATTACACCTGCGAACTTTGCTCTGATATTCGAGTCAAAGATGTCCGGATGTCGCACAAGGTTTGGAACGCCACGGCGATTTAGAATCGGCACCACTGGCAAACCGCCGATCTCGCTCCACTTGCCTGCGCCAGAAAATCCCCAAGCCCTCAACCTTCTGCGAGTGTTGTCGATGGCTTTATTTATCCAAGCGTCGCCGTATTTTCGTATTAGGTTGACAGTGTGCAGTGCGAGATAATCAATTTCCGAATCGTTACCCCATGCTCCACGCCTCCAAGCAGATTTATAAACACCCTCCTTGGGCGGAAGCCATTCAAAAATATACTCACGTCCGCTAACTGGCGTAACTGGCCAATTAATAGCTGGAACAGTACACATGCCAAGGTAAAAGCAGGGATTTCCCTCGGGAGTCACAAGCCACCAGAAACCATCACGTTTTGTCAGTCGATAAAACCCGGTTGGCTTTTCCTTCCATCCAGCCAATTTCCACCCACCAAATCGGTCGAAGTTCCCGGGAGATCCCCAGCTCCGGAGCTGTTTGTCTTCGCGTAATCCTTCGGCGACGATGTCCTGATCATTCCTTACCTTACCGGGCCACTCGGCGTAACGCAGCTGACCATAACGATCGATTACCGGAGCAATAGAGTGTAGATCCGGATAGCGCGCGAATCTGAACTTCGCCTGTATCACAATGGGTCCTGAAGCGGATGGAGCCCATTTGAGACGCCGAGGCTCCTGTGGTTCCATAGCCAACACTGCAATCGGTCTTGTCGTCATGCGAAAGTTTTCGTATATCGTCGGCTTGCCACCGGAGATAGTTACTGATTCAACCGCCATAATGTAGTCGGCTTGCCCAATTGTCCAAGGCTGAATCCTATTCAAGTATAGATATCCCTTGCTAGGTTTTAGAACAGTCTGTGTCTCCACTGGATTACCGTCCACTTCAAGCTTTGCCACTTGATTTGCCAAGACAGCGCGGACAGTGTAAGTTCTATTGTATTCCCAGCTAGGAGTGGCAACCAAGAATTTCCACTGCTGCCCATCCCCTACTCCCAGGACAAGCTTGGCGTTTTGCAAAATACACGCACGACCATCATTCGCCGTGTTCTCCAACGCTAGATAGAAGCCACATTTGGACTGCCAGTTGTAATGCTCAGCAATTACATGCGTGGCGGCAGTTGCTACGGCAAAGGTTGCAAAGATAGCTGTGAGGCAAAGAATTGTATATGCCATTTGTCCTGATGCTTTCTATACCGCGTTTCTCTGAGAATTTCTTGAACAATAATACCATGGAAACAGATAGCGGCGATTAAACTCGTAGAAAACAGCTCACGGGATTCTGATTTGCTCCGCCGAGTCAGGCAGCAGACAGCAGGACCCCCAGTCTACGCTAACGAATAAGTCGCTGGAGGTGATATATCTTTGGAACAACAATCACTGACCGGGCGTGATATCCGGATGGGCATACTGTATGCCGCCCTAGTCTTCTTGATAATTAAGTTCATATCCCACGTTGCAAACATTTTGCTGATTTTGGGAGTTAGTGCTCTCCTTGCCACCGTACTTAGCCCGATCGTTGATTTCTTGTGCAAGTATAAGGTACCGAGGCAGGCAACAACGGGGTTACTTGTAGTAGCCCTCTTAGGAAGCTTAATATGTGGATGGTACTATGTTACACCTCCTGCCATTCAGCAGATCTCGGAGCTTGCAAAACGCGGTCCCCAATATTACCAAGTGGCACGACAGTGGATGCAACGCGTTGGTCTTGAAAGGTATCTACCAGAAAACTTGGGACATACTAACCTGGGTACTCTGCTAAAGCCCGTTCTGACCGGGGCATCCCGGGCAACGATGTCCGCTGTTGGAGCGGTGGGCAGCGCGTTCTTGGTATTCGTCATAACTGTGTACCTGCTTGCCAATCCGCGACCAGTCATCCAAGGTATCATAGCATTTATCCACCCGCCGGCCAGAAATAAGGTGACCAATGCGGGCAAGAGAATTGTTGCTCAGGTAAAAGCGTGGGCAGCGGGAATATTGATTGGCATGTTTTTCATATTCCTTGTCACATGGATCGCACTATCCATAATCGGACTAGAGCAGGCGTTTCTGTTTGCTGTCATAGCGGGTTTGTTTGAAGCGGTGCCGGTAATTGGACCCATTGTTTCCGCGATTCCGCCAGCTGTTGTGGCACTCTTCTCTGGGGAACCAATAACTGCGCTGTGGGTACTGTTGGCTTTTGCGATTATTCAGCAGTTCGAGGGCAACGTACTCATTCCACTTGTTATGTCAAAACAGCTATCTTTGCATCCAGTGGCGATCATACTCGCTGTTCTAATTATGGGCGGTGTTTTTGGAATTGTGGGGATATTTGTTGCGGCTCCGACTGCCGCAGTTGCCGGCGTGCTAATAGACGAGTTTTACCTCAAGGGGCGCAATTCAACAAATGATTGACTGAACGTTCACAACCGCCCGTAGCACAAAGCTTGGCTGCAACTATTAACACAGGAGGCTGTGAGTTTCGCGGTATCAAAAGAGCGTATCTGCCTTATAAGAATCATTTTCTAGATACCGGTATCCGGAAGAATCTCAATAGCCTCCTCCAACTTGACCCAGATTACTTCGCCGGCGCGCGACACATAGAGAATCTGCGCATCCTCGGCAACATCCAAGAGACGATCTTCTCGGACCTCGTAGTGAACTTCTCCATCTGGCCTATTCACAGGAAAACGATATCGAAGTTTCAACTTTTCTTCTGCATCAAGCCTTGCCGCCACTTCTTTCAAGTCAATCAATGGTCCCCTCCGCCACTTGCGCGCTTTGGTTGAAAGACGCGCGTGATGCCACCCTAAAATTCACGACAAAGGTTATCCAAATGGTACCTTATATCCTTCTTTGTGTTACAATCACAATATGAAACACTTAGACTATCCCAAAGTAGACTTTCACGTCCACGCTTTCCCAGATCAATTGGCACAGCGTGCACTGCAGACTCTAGTTGAAACCTATGGTGTCCCAGCAATAACCGACGGCACAATCTCGGGATTGATTCGCCACATGAAGGGCTCCGGTGTTGACTACTCAGTCGTTCAGCCTGTAGCCACAAAGCCGAGTCAAGTAAGAAACATCAACGAGTGGGCTGCTCAAGTTGCAGACCCGGCTATTGTGTGCTTTGGAGCAATCCACCCCGACTGCGACAGCATCACAGACGAAATTGAGCACATAATCTCGCTTGGTTTGCCCGGCATCAAAATACAATCCAACTGGCAGGGCACATACCCTGATGATCCTAAGATGTATCCAATCTACGAGGCTGCTCAGGGCAAGCTCATAGTAATGTTTCATGCTGGGAATGAGCTGGCATTTATAGAAGACGTTAAGGCAACACCGCAGAGGTTAGCGAACGTTCACCGCGATTTCCCCCGCTTGACTATGATCGCAGCGCACATGGGCGGATACAAAATGTGGGATGAGGCGGAGAGACATCTCGTCGGCAAATCTATTTACTTTGACACCTCAGCCTGTTTTTGCGATGATCTGTCCAACGAACAACTTCTTGCACTCATACGCCGCCACGGAGCAGAGCGTGTACTCTTTGCTACGGACTCCCCATTCGGAGATGCTAAACGAGACATTGCACGTCTTCTGGCACTCGGTTTGACTGACGAAGAGCTGGAGCTGATCTTCTGGAAAAATGCGAAGTTTTTGCTTAACGAACACCTTAATCACTAACTACCAACCCCGGTAAGATGAGTTTTGCTAACTCGAGCCCACGCTGAACTGTTCGGAAGCCGAAAGAGCTGAAACCTGCTCAGGCACTGGTCCGTTCCTTACAAGCAACGTATCTCGTTTAAAGTTAACATCATCTGTTTCCGGATAATCTAGGTTGTAATGGAGTCCCCTACTCTCCTTTCGCCAAAGAGCTGAAAGTACGATAAGTTCGGCAGTTTGAGCCATGTTCCTCAACTCAAGCAACTTGGGTGAAAGTCTACCTCGTTCGTACAAACGTTCTGCGCGCTCTTTGACCTCCCTGATCACGGATAATGCCTTCTGTAAGCGTTCATTACTCCGCACGATACCAACGTATTTCCACATCGCCGTACGAAGTGTCAAAGTGAGCTCATCCAGCTCGTCTTCTGAAACCGGCAATGTGTGATTTTCAATCGGAAACTCTTGAACTTCATCTGGAACGACGCTGTGGATGCTTTTCTCGGCATCTAGCGCGGCTCTACGTGCAAATACAATGGCTTCTAGCAACGAATTACTTGCAAGACGGTTTGCTCCATGAACTCCGGTGCAAGCTACTTCGCCGCACGCGTATAAATTAGCGATTGTGGTGCGCCCCTCTGTATCGGTAAGAACGCCGCCGCAGGCATAGTGTGCAGCAGGAACGATTGGTATCCAATCTTTCGTGATATCTATTCCGACGCTTAGACAAGTCTCATAGATGTGAGGAAAATGCTCTTTGATGAAGTCCGGGGGCAAATGCGTCACATCGAGATACACGCATTCTTCGCCACTCTTCTTTAGTTCAGCATCAATAGCTCTTGCCACGACATCTCTGGGTGCAAGATTTCCCATTTCGTGGTATTTCTCCATAAAAGTCTCACCGGTAGAAAGGCGCAAGATTCCGCCCTCGCCGCGAACTGCCTCCGAGATCAAAAACGACCGAGCCCCTGGATGGTAAAGCGTAGTTGGATGAAACTGTATAAACTCCATATTGGCTATTACGGCGCCGGCGCGGTATGCCATAGCTACGCCGTCACCTGTCGCTATTTCTGGATTTGTAGTGTGAAGGTAAACCCTGCCCAACCCTCCAGTTGCTAGCATCGTGACCTTAGCTCTGAATGCTGTAACATCACCTGTTTCAGAGTCCAAGACGTATGCGCCTCTGCATATTTTCTTCTCATTAACCCTCTCAATTATCAAATCAATGGCATGGTCGTGCTCGAACAGCCGAATATCGTGATTAGCTTTAACTTGCGCAACGAGCGCACGTTCTATCTCGCGCCCAGTTAGATCCGCAGCGTGCACGATCCGCCTAGCAGAATGGCCGCCCTCTCGGCCGAGATGAAGGTGCAGAGGGTTTTTGGCTTTGCTGTTTCGCGTAAATCTAACACCCAGTTCAATGAGCTCGCGGACGCGATCAGGTCCTTCCCGCACGAGTATCTCAACTGCGTCCTCGTGGCACAACCCAACACCTGTCGTCAAAGTATCACGGATATGCGCCTCGAAAGAATCGTCTGGATCTATAACTGCTGCCACGCCACCTTGCGCATAGTTAGTATTCGACTCAGTGTCCCGTTTCTTAGTTACAAGCGCGACTCGTCCGTATTGTGCAGCGCGAAGCGCAAAGCTAAGCCCAGCTATACCACTGCCCAGAACCAATACGTCCACATCAATTATCACGCCTACTCAAGTCCTCTCTTCCGTTTTTACTGAGCATGCTTTTGCCCGATGATTCGTGAAGAAGATCCGCTGCTGGCGATGCCAGAAACCTTTCGGCAAGGCGCGCGCCAAGTGATTCAGGATCAAATAGACTTCCGACTTCCGAGTACCGGAAAACTCTTGAACCATCCAAGGCAGCGATTAACCCATCCAATCGTAGGGTGCTTCCGTGTACCGCAGCCAGAGCTCCCACCGGAGCCAAACAACCAGCCCGAAGAACCTTGAGGAAAGCACGCTCGGCTGTCACGCACGCTCGGGTAGCCGAGTCGTCCAGTTCTGCAATGAGATGCCTAATGTCGTCATCTGCTCGGCACTGCACAGCAACGGCGCCCTGTCCTACTGCAGGAAGCCACACATTGGGATCCAGGATTTCCGTTACAAAGGACGTTAGACCTAATCGAGCCAATCCGGCGTACGCCAACACAAGAGCATCGCAGTCATCGCGGTTGAGCTTCTTGATACGTGTGTCCAGATTTCCGCGAACGCTGAGCGGCACCAAATCTCGCCTGAATGCAAGCAATAGGGCGCGGCGCCGAACACTACTAGTTCCGACTCTGCTACCGGCGGGTGCCGCACTCAGCGGACCAACGCGAGAAACCAACACATCCGCCGGATTCAGTCGGACGGGGTAAGCAGCTATGCAAAGCTCTTGAACCATTTCAGACGGCAGATCCTTTGCGCTGTGAACAGCGAAGTCGATGCTACCCTTTAGCAGGGCGTGCTCTATTTCTTTTACAAAAACGCCGCTTTGACCCATGTGGCTCAAGGGTACATCCTGCCTTTTGTCAGCTGTCGTATGAATCACTTGGATGCGACAGGATAATTGAGGAAATCGGTTCTTAAGCTGCTCCAAAATCTCTCGCGTCTGAGCCAGCGCCAGGGGACTTCCTCTTGACCCAACAATCAATTCGCGCATTGTCAAGGTTCATTATACAGAAACCCCAAACTGTCAACAAGGCAGGTCCGGGTTGATTTGATAGAGGCAATTGCATTGGCCGATCGTGAGCACGAATGAGGGGTGTGGAAATAAGTAAAAGCCCCAATGGTTGAGCGTGCCTGAGGTGCCGGAGGGTCAAAAAAGGCGGAAATCTACCTCAAGAAG
>Ga0123519_10005484_pt1 | contig 20220 bp, 19 predicted proteins | sample YelNatPaOPRAMG02_FD_87396 | JGI IMG/M metagenome (GOLD analysis project Ga0123519, IMG submission 87396) | Hot spring microbial communities from Yellowstone National Park - Yellowstone National Park OP-RAMG-02 (version 2) | ecosystem: Environmental > Aquatic > Thermal springs > Hot (42-90C) ...
CGGCCTGGCATGGAGTTGTGCCCGGGCAGCGCCCAACGGCCGGCAAGCGGGGTCCGGCCAACGGAAGGGAGTCAATGGGCCTGAGGCATCACACCTTGCTCACGAGCGCGCCGGCCCAGGAGCGACAGGCCTCCCGCATCCCACGGGCCGCTCTGGGCGCCCACGCCCCCACCTGTCGCGCTTCCTGGATGGGCAGCCTGCCGAGTCACGTTTGTGCACGCAGCAGGCCATCCACCTCGCGCTTCAAATCCTCCAGGTCTGTAAACGAGCGGTACACCGAGGCAAAGCGCACATAGGCCACCCCATCCAGGTCCTTCAGCCGCTCCATGACCATCTCCCCAATGACCCGGCTGGGCACCTCGCTCTGCCCCAGATTGCAGAGCCGGTTCTCGATCTGGTCCACCACCTGATCCAGCGCCTCAGTAGAAATGGGCCGCTTGGCGCAGGCCCGCCGCAGCCCCTCGTAGAGCTTCTCGCGGTCGAACTCCTCGCGGCGGCCATCGCGCTTCACCACCATGATGCTCGCCTTGGCCACGCGTTCATAGGTCGTGAAGCGCTGGCGACAGGCCTGACACTCCCGTCGCCGACGGATCGCATCGCCCACCTGGCGCGTGTCGATCACCCGCGTATCTTCGGCCCCGCAAAAGGGACAGGGCATCCCACCCTCCTGAGCGCTGCGCCACAATATGTAGTGTCGAACCAGTCAATCCGTACTACATGTTGTAGCCTGAGACAAGCCCTATACTAGCACATTTGGGGGAGTGGCGCAAGAGCCTCTGCGCCCCCCCACCTTAAAAATGGGGTTAAAAATGAATCGGGGGTTGTGCCGGGCCGGGCAGGCTGACGGCCTGCCCGGCCCGGCACAACCCCCGTTCCTGCTCCTCAGAGGGAAGCGGAGGCAAGTGGTCGCTAGCCCTGCCGCCTGAGGAACGCCGGGATGTCCAGATCGTCGGAGTCGAAGGTGCGCACCGGGAAGTCGATCACCGTCCGTGCCGCCGCGGGGCGGCCGGCAGCCTCGGGCGCTTTGGCCGCCATAGCCGGCTGGCTGAAGCCGGTAGCGATGACGGTGATCTGGATCTCGTCGCCCATTTCTTCGTCGATGACAGCCCCGAAGATGATGTTCGCCTCGGGGTGGGTCGTCCGCTTGATGATCTCGGCCGCCTCGGTCACCTCATAGAGCGTGAGGTCGGAACCGCCGCGGACGTTGAAGAGCACGCCTCGCGCCCCATCGATCGTCACGTCGAGCAGCGCGTTGGAGATGGCCCTTTCGGCCGCCTCGGTGGCCCTGTTCTCGCCCTGCGCCCTGCCGATCGACATCAGGGCCGACCCGCCCTGCGACATGATCGCCCGCACGTCGGCAAAGTCGAGGTTGATGAGCCCTGGCACCGTGATCAGCTCGGAGATGCCCTGGATGCCCTGGCGCAGCACATCATCCGCCAGGCGGAAGGCATCGCGCACGGAGGCCTTGCGGTCGACGATCTGCAACAGGCGGTCGTTGGGGATGACGATCAGGGTATCCACTTCCTGGCGTAGGGCGGCCAGTCCCTGCTCGGCCGACTGGGCACGCCGCGAGCCCTCAAACCCGAAAGGCTTGGTCACCACGCCGACGGTCAGCGCCCCGGTCTCCTTGGCGATGCGCGCGATGACCGGCGCCGCCCCCGTCCCGGTGCCGCCCCCCATACCCCCGGTGACAAAGACCATATCGGCGCCGCCCAATGCCTGCATCAGCTCATCGCCCGACTCCTCGGCCGCTTTGCTGCCCACGGAGGGGTCGCCACCTGCCCCCAGCCCCTTGGTCAGCTTGTCGCCGATGCGCACCCGAATGGGCGCCTTGGAGAGCATCAGGGCCTGGGCATCTGTGTTGACGGCAATGAACTCGACGCCACGGAGCCCGGCATCGATCATCCGGTTCACCGCATTCGAGCCGCCGCCCCCCACGCCAACGACCTTGATGTGTGCGAAATTCTCACCCATGGGGATTTCATCCAACATTGGCCACACCCTCCTTGAGGCCTCCCTCAGCCGCTACGCCAACTGACGACTCCCTCTAGAAACGGTGCCAACCCCGCGACCGCTGCTCCCAAGGGGCCGGCGTCACAGCCTACGAGCGCGGCAACAGCTCGCGCAGCCAACCCAGGAACCCCCTGCGCCGCTCGGGGGCCGGCTCGGGCGCAGTGTCGTGGCGGATCCCCCAGAGCAGCATACCCACGCTCGTGGCGTAGGCCGGGCCCTCGATGGTCTCCACCAGCCCGTCGATATCGTTGGGCGTGCCGATCCGCACCGGCAGGTTCAGCACCCGCTGGCCCAGCTCCACCAACCCCTCCAGGCGCGCCGTGCCACCGGTGAGCACCACCCCGGCAGGAAGCAGCCCATCGTAGCCCGAGCGCTTGATCTCCCGCAGGACCATCTCGAACATCTCTTCGGCACGGGCCTCGACGATCGTCGCCAGCTCCTTGCGCGCGACCACTCGCCCCGGCCCCTGGCCAAAGCTCCGCACATCGACGACCTCGTCAGGGTCCACAGCCTCGGGCAGAGCGTGGCCGTACTGCAGTTTGAGCTCCTCCGCCAGGTCGAAGGGGATGCGCAGGCCGATGGCGATATCGTTGGTCAGATGGTTGCCGCCCACCGGCAGCACCAGGCTGTGCCAGATGCTGCCCTCCATAAAGATCGCCACATCGACCGTCCCCCCGCCCGCATCCACCAGCACCACGCCCATCTCCCGCTCGTCGGGCCGGAGCACGGCTTCGGCGGAAGCCAGTGGCTGCAGCACCATCGCAGTGATGCCGACCCCTGCCGCCTGCACACAGCTTGCCAGGTTGCGCAGCGAAGTGCTGGCGCCGGTGACGATGTGCGCCTCCACTTCCAGGCGATAGCCCATCAGGCCAATGGGGTCGCGCACCCCCTCCTGGTCATCCAGGGAGAAGCTGCGCGGGATGGCGTGGATGATCTGCCGGTTGTGGGGCACTGCCACTGCCTGGGCGGCCTCCATGGCGCGGTTGACATCCTCCTGGGTAATCGGCCGGTCGCCGCGGCCGATCGCCACCACCCCACGAGTGTTGAGCGAGGCAATGTGGTTGCCTGCCACGCCGACATAGGCATTCTCGATCTTGTAGCCCGAGATGCGTTCGGCCTTTTCGATCGAGGCAGCGATGGCCGCTGCTGCTTCATCGACGCTGACGATCACCCCTCTGCGCAGCCCCCGCGAGGGCACCACGCCCACCCCGACGATGCGCAGATGGTCGGCATGGTCGATCTCTCCGACGAGCGTGCAGATCTTGGTGGTGCCCACATCGATGCCAACGACGGTGCCGCCCACTTGTACTTCCCCCTGTCAACCAGAGCGCGGATTGCTCCAGGCGGCCCCACCCGCAACACAGGCCCCCTCTCACACTCCAGGCTCCGACCGGTACGGTGCTCACAGGAAACGACGACGGATGATGGCGAGGTTGTTGAACAGGCGGACGCCAAATGCCACGATGGCCGCCAGATGTAGCTCCACACCCAAACGGTCGCCCAGGTAGGTCAGGAGCGCCGCCAGCAGCGCATTCGTGACGAACCCGCTCAAGAAGACTTTGCTGCGATAGGTCCCTTCCAGCTCGGAGCGCACCGCCCCCAGGACGGAGTCCATCGCAGCCAGAATCCCCACGGCGGCATACCGGGAGTACTCGATGGGCACCGAGAGTGAGAGCACCGAGCCAACGAGCAGCCCCAAGAGCAGCCCCACAGCCGGCAGCCACACCATCCCAATCCGCAGATCCCGCCGCACGAGTCGCTCCTTCATCGATAGAACGGCCGGCCGGGCACGCTCACATCCAGGAACTGGGGCTTGACGCCCTGGCGCGCCAGGTCCGCCGACAGCGCACGCATCACGGCGACCTTTTGGGCCAGGTCGCCTCCCAAGCCAAAGTAGACGGGCCAGCCCTGCTCAGAACGCCAGCCGACACCCTGTCGCGGCGAGTACTCGAACGACCTGGCGCCCCCCAAGAGGTCGCTCAGGCCCCTCACCGTATCGAGCACGGCCACCTCGAGCGTTTGACCGGCAGCAGGCGCGGCCCCCTCACTGGCGCGAATGTGCACGGCATCGGGCGCAGTCCCTCTGCCGATGATCACACCCCGTTCATCGGCCAGGTACCCTTGGCCCTCGACCTCCCACACAAAGCGCACGTTCTTTTCGACCACGCGAATGTGGAGCTGCGCCGGCAGCCCCAGGCTCACCTTCACCTGTTGCAGGGCGGGCAGCGCCTCCAGGAGCCGCTCCTCCATGGCCGCCGGCGAGAGGAAGAAGATGCTGGTCATGTCGGCCCCCGAGGCCTGGAACACCTGGTCGGTCGACAGCAGCCGCGTCCCCACCACGTCGGCACCATACACAAAGAACTGGGGGCTGGCGAACAGATACATCAGCAGCACAAAGGCCGACACCGCCAACGCCAGCCCGGGCACCCTCTGCACATTCAGGGTCGTCCACGCGGCCCCTTCGTTGATCACCGCCACAATGTTGGGGCGTTCCATCTCGAAGCGCCGCACGCGCCTCGCCTGCACGGGGCGCCTCCGCGTCGCCATAGCCCGCTGGGGCATCACTTGCTCCTCGCGCCCGGGTACTCGCTCCGCAGGCGCCTGCGCTCCTCGTAGCGCTCCATCGCCAGTTCGATCAGCCGATCGATCAACTTGGGATACGCCAGGCCGGTCGCCTCCCAGAGTTTCGGGTACATGCTGATGGGGGTGAACCCCGGAATGGTGTTCAACTCATTGATGTACAACCGGCCAGTGTCCCGGCAGAGGAGGAAATCGGCCCGTGCCATGCCCGCGCAGTCCAACACGACAAATGCCCGCACGGCCAGGTCGCGCACCTCGCGGGTCAGCTCCTCCGAGATAGGCGCCGGGATCAGCAACTTCGACTCGCCATCCAGATACTTGGCGGCGTAATCGTAGAACTCGTTGCAGGGCACCACTTCACCCGGCAGCGAGGCTTCTGGCTCGTCGTTACCGAGCACGCTCACCTCGATCTCCCGGGCGTTGACCCCTCGCTCCACCAACAGCCGCCGGTCGTACTGGGCAGCCTCATCGAGGCCACGCTCCAGCTCTTCCCGGTCGTGGGCCTTGGTGATGCCCACGCTCGAGCCCAGGTTGGCCGGCTTGACGAAGCACGGGTAGCCGATTTCCCTTTCGATCCGCGCCAGCCACTCCTGCCGGTGGGCGCGCCAGTCGCGGGCCAGGCATGCCACGTAGTCGACCACCGGCAGGCCGTGGGCCCGGAACACATCCTTCATCGCCACCTTGTCCATGCCCAGGGCCGACCCCAAGACCCCTGCGCCGACGTACGGGATGTCGGCCATCTCCAGCAGGCCCTGGATGGTGCCATCCTCGCCGTACGGGCCATGCAGCACCGGGAATACCACATCGACCTCAGGGAAGCCGGCCTCTCGCGTGCCGGGCACAAGCTCCCGGGAGCCCGTCATCGATGCCAACTCGCGCCCTGTTGCCGGCTCGGCCGGCCGCCCCTTGCCCAGAACGGCCGTGTCGGCCTGGCCCGCCTGCAGGGCCAGCATCGGCTCGCCACGGGTCAGCCAGCGGCCATTGCGGGTGATGCCCACAGGAAAGACCTCATAGCGCTCTCTGTCCATCGCCTGCATGACCGACGCCGCCGAAACCAGCGATACCTCGTGCTCCCCTGAGCGCCCGCCAAAGACGACGGCTACCCGCAGTTTTCTACGGCCCTCGCCGCCCATTACCACTCTCCAACTAGCTCGATTTCGAGTTCGAGGCCCACTCCAAAGCGGGCCGCAACAGTCTCTTGAATCTCCTCGATCAGCGCCTTGACGTCGGCAGCCGTGGCATCGCCCAGGTTCACCACAAAGTTGGCGTGCTTGGGCGATACCTGCGCCCCGCCCACACGCCTGCCCTTGAGCCCGGCCTGCTCGATCAAAAAACCGGCCGGATACTGCTCGGTGCGCTTGAACACCGAGCCGGCGCTGGGCTCCAGCGGGTGGCGTTCGGCCCGCCACTGCAACAGCTCAGCCATGCGCCGCTGCAACGCCTCTGCATCGCCCGGGCGCAAGCCAAAGGTCGCATCCAGGATCACCGGGCGGCCGTTGCAGGTCGGGATCGCCTTGAACAGGCTGGTGCGATAGCCCAGGCCCATCTCGTCGCGAGCCAGTGTGCGCACACGGCCGTGGTCCAACACCGTCACCGCTTCCAGCACATCGCCCACGTAGCCGCCGTGCGCGCCAGCATTGCCGACCACTGCTCCACCCACAGAGCCCGGGATGCCCACCGACCACTCCAGCCCTGCCCAGCCACCGGCAGCAGTGCGCCTGGCCACCTCCGACAGGGCCATGCCACTTCCCACCCTCAGGCTGCCCGAGGAGCTGAGGGTCCAGTCGCTACAGCGGTTCAGCACGACCAGGCCACGCACCCCGCGGTCCGATACCAGGACGTTGGACCCACGCCCCAACACCAGGCAGGCAACGCCGCAGTCGCTGGCCATCTGCCACAGCTCCTGCAACTCGGCGCTGCTCGCGGCCTCTACGGCCAGGTCCGCAGGGCCACCAAGCCGGAAGGTCGTGTATGGGGCCAGGGGCATTCGCTCGCGCAGCCGGTGTCCCCACCCGGCCGAACGCAGCTTCTCAGCCAGACTTGCCATCGCCGGCTTCATTTCACCCTCTCCCGCAGTATTGAGAGCACACCTTCGCCCACGCGGTAGGAGTCACCGGCCCCCATGGTCACGAGGACGTCTCCGGCCCTGAGACTGTGCACCAGCACGTCGGTCGCCGCTTCCAGGTCGGCCACGCAGCGCATATCGGCGTGATCCGCCCCACACACCAGGTCAGCGCTGGAGACCTGGTGGTTATCGCGCTCGCGGGCGGCATAGATCGGCGTAACCAGCACGTGGTCCGCATCGGTGAAACTATGTCGATAGTCGTCAAGCAAAGCCTGTGTGCGGCTGAAGGTGTGCGGCTGGTAGACCGCCCAGATGGGGCGCCCCGGGAAGCACGCCCGGGCAGCAGCCAGGGTCGCCCGGATCTTGGTCGGATGGTGGGCATAGTCGTCGATGACGGTGATGCCGCCCACCTCGCCCTTGAGTTCGAAACGCCGCGCGACGCCCCTGTAGCTGGCCAGCGCCCTGCTGAGGCTCTGGTGCGGGACGCTGAGGGCTTGGGCCACCGCGCAGGCGCCCAGCGCATTGCGCAGGTTATGCCACCCTGGAACCGCCAGCGACAGGCGGCCGCGGTGCTCGCCGCCCACCACCAGCTCAAAGCTCTGGCCCATGCCGCTCTGCTCGACCTCGACCGCGCGCACATCGCACCCTTCGCCCAGCCCGTAGCGCAGCACCCGCCGCTCTGCCAGGCCGGCCACCAGCGCGCGAGCACCGGCGTCGTCGCCACACGCCACCACTACCCCGCCGGGCTGGAGCCCAGCCAGAAAGGCACCAAAGGCAGCCTGCACCTCGGCATAGGTCGGGTAACAATCCGGGTGGTCCCATTCCACGTTGGTCACCACGGCAACCTGGGGCCGCAATGCCAGGAAGGTCCGGTCATACTCGTCAGCCTCGATCACCAGGTGCGGCCCACGCCCGGCATGGGCATTGGTCTCGGCACCGGGCAGCACGCCGCCGATGATGAACGATGGATCGAGGCCGGCCTCCTGCAGCAGTGTGGCGACCATGGCGGTCGTCGTCGTTTTGCCGGCCGTGCCAGCCACCGCGACCACCTGGTACCCCTGGGTCAGCCAGCTCAGGAACCGGGGCCGCTTGACTATCGGAATGCCCCGTGCCCGCGCCGCCTGTACCTCGACATTGTCGGCCGGCACAGCCGAGGAGGCCACCACCAGGTCCGCATCCCCCACCTGCTCGGCCCGATGCCCGTCGTATACGGTGGCGCCCAACCCGGCCAGGGCCCGGCCCACATCAGAAAGGCTCCGGTCGGAGCCCGACACCCGGTAGCGGCCCTGTTCGAGGAGCACGCGTGCAATGGCCGACATGCCACTGCCACCGATGCCCACGATGTGAATGTGTGCACCGGCCGGCAGTTCCGGCATCTCCGACTCACCGCCACGCACAACCATCTCGCCCCTCACTCAGCGCACCACCCGCATAAAGATCAGAAAGACCGCCACGTAGAGCAGGAACGGAGCCAGCAACTGCGGCGGCATCATCGGCACCAGCATACGCGCCGTCGGCGACAGGGCATCGCGGCTGATGTTCAGCAGCGGGTACCCCAGCCGGTCCAGATAGAACCAGATGCTCCCCGCGATCAGGTAGCCATTGACCAGCCCCGTCGCCAGGTTGAAAAAGACCCCCAGAGCCCCCTTGACCGCCGCCCCTTCGAAGGCCAGGGTCTGGCCCTGATACGACACAAAGGCCGTGACCGTGATGAGCACCACCCAAAAGGCCGCCTGGAAGGCCGCCAAATCGTTGGGCGCCACTCGCACCGCCACCTTGGTAAGCATCGGCGTGATCTTGCCCTCAAAGAAGGTCACCGCAAACAGCATGATGACCATCACCGTCGTCACGCCGAGCTCCTTGAGGAAGCCGCGCACAACTCCGATCAAACCAAAGAGCAAGACGATGATGAGCCATACGAGTTCGATCGGGACCACGCTCTACCCCTGGGCGACTATTTCTTCTGCGCCCGTTGCAAGGCCAGCACGACGATGGCCATGAACGCCACGACCAGCACCGCCGCAGTCTGCGCCTGGAAGAGCTGCGCCAAGCTGCCCATGGGCACCACGATCTCCACGAACTGGGTAGGCCATACCTGGTCAACCAGGATGCGCACCAGCAGGAACCCATTCACCGTCCCCATCACAGCGCCAAGCAGGCGTACGATGCGATCGGCCGGCTTCTTGATCCACCACTGGCCCAGCAGGTACCCCAGCGCGATGACGGTCAGACACAGGAGCACACCAAAGCGTATCAGGCCCACCTGCGTGCCGATCAACGGCGGCACCTGCCTGACCCTCTCCATGACCGCTGCGAAATCGTCGGTCGCCAGCCCTCCAAAACGGGCGAACAGGAACAGTTTGTAAAAGCGGTTGACCCAGGGCAAGAGTGCCACGGCCAGCCATGGGGCGAGCCAAGGCCCCAGGATGATGAACGGCGCCGCCAGCAGCTCCCGCAAGATGCCTCGTTGGTAGCCCATGGCAGCAAAGATCGCCACCACGACGACGGCCAGGGTGAGTTGGTCGAGACGGATCGGCTGCGACACCGGCCTACCTCCTGGTGGGCCGCCCACGCGCTCGAGAGTGCCCGCCGGCGCTGCGGCGCCCGCTGGCACCCATCAAGGCCCCTGCGGTGGCCCACTCCGGCCGCTACGGCTCCTTCCCTGGGCTGCTCTCTGCAGCTCGGCCACGATCGCACGGCTTGCCTGCGGGTTGGCCAGCCGCCTGGCGGCCGCTGCCATCTCGGTCAGGCGCTGCGGGCTCTCGAACAGTTCCCTCACTGTGGGCAGGAGCGCGTCTGCCAGCCTGTCGTCATCGACGATCACGGCGGCGCCATGATCCCGAAGATAGGTCGCGTTCAGCGTCTGGTGTCCTCCGGCAAAGCTTCCGGGCACCAGGATGCTGGGCACCCCCACCGCCGGGAACTCGCCGAGGGTGGCCGCTCCGGCCCTTGCCACCACAAGATCCGCAGCCCGCAGCAAGTCTGCCATTTCATTTTCAACGTACGAGTATATCCTGTATCGCCCATCCGCACAAGTGAGAGGCCGATTGGCCGGGGCCCTTTGCGCGCCCTCTGCCAGCCCGTCGCCAGCGTGGGCGGTGACCTGCGGGGAGGCCCCCTGGTGGCTGCCGGGCGCGAGGCTCGACGGCTCCGGCGATCCCGGATCGCGGCCCTCAGAGCCATCGCCCACGCCTGCGCTCGTCCTGCCCGCCAGCCTCGCCTCGGCAGCCGCGCGCACCCGCTCATAATCCAGCCGGCCAGTGATGTGGAACACCTTGGCGAGCTCCGCCAGCCCGGGCAGGGCGCCCAGCACGGCGTTGTTGATATTGCGGGCACCGGTCGAGCCACCCATCACCACGAGCAGCCGCTCCGCAGGCGCGACGCCCAGCCGCGCCCGTGCTGCGGCCCGGTCACCGTTCACGAACGAAGCCCGCACCGGGTACCCGGTGACCACCGCTTTTCCCGCCGGCAGCGCCCGCTGCACCTCGGGGAAGGAGACGGTCACCCTGTCGGCAAGCCGCGCCAGCGCCCGCACCGCCAGGCCCGGTTCCACATCGGGCAGGCACACCACGAGCGGCCGCCCGAGGAGCCGCGCCGCTATCGCCGCCGGCACCGACACGTAGCCACCGGTCACCAGCACTGCGTCGGGCCTGAAGCGGCGCATCGCCCTCAGGGCGCTGCCCACGCCCGCCGCCACACGGACCATGTTGGTCACCAGGCGCCACGGTGCCATACCCCGTACGGCTGCAGCAGGCATGGCAGAGAAGGGCACGCCATGTGCCCGGGCCAGCCGCTCTTCCACAGAGCCGCCCCGGCCCAGGTAGAGCACCTCCATCTCCGCCGGCAGTGCTTCCAACACCGCCAGCAGCGGGTACACGTGCCCGCCTGTGCCTCCGCCAGCCAGCATCAGCCGCTTCATCGTGCCCGGCCTCCGCCAGCCTGAGCGGGCGCGCCCCGCGACACGCTCAGAAGCAGACCGATGGCGGCCATCGACGCCACCAGCGACGAGCCGCCAAAGCTCACAAAGGGAAGCGTGATGCCCGTGAATGGAACCGTGGCCGTCACCACGGCGATGTGCAACATGGCCTGCAGGATCAGCCAGCTCGTCACACCAGTGGCGACCAGAGTCCCGAACGGGTCATTGCAGCGCAGCGCAATGCGCAGCCCCCGGTACGCCAGCGCACCGTACAGCGCAATGATCCCCAACGCCCCGAGCAGGCCCAACTCCTCGCCGATGATTGCGAAAATGGCATCGGTGTGGGGTGCATAGAGCGCCCCCATCTTCTGCACGCTGTGGCCCAGCCCCACCCCCAGCGGGCCCCCTGCCTGCAGGGCATAGATGGCACGGACCGTCTGGAAACCGCGGCCCAGCGGGTCGCGCAGAGGGTTCTCGATAAAGGTGACCACCCGGTTCCAGCGGTACGCCGAGGTGCGCACCAGCGCTGCCAACGACGCCCCGCCGACCAATCCGCCGATCAAGAGCTGGCGGATGTCGGCGCCGGCCACAAAGAACATGGCGACCGCAGTACAGACGATCAAGAACGCAGTGGAAAAGTTGGGCTGCAGGATGATCAGGCCCGTGATGATGCCCAACAGGATGGCGAAGGGCACCATGCCGTAGGTCAACTGGCGGATCTTCTCGCCCTTCGAGGCCAGCCAGTCCGCGATGTAGATCACCACGGCGAGTTTCACCATCTCGCTGGGCTGCACCGAGTTGCCCAGAAGCCAGCGCTGGGCGGTGGGCTGCTCCGCCTCCAGGTCGCCCCCGCCGCGCACGAAGAGCAGCACCACCAGAATGCCCAGGGCCCCCGCCATGATGGGGATCGAAAAGCGCCTCCATGTGCGATAGTCGATGAGCGCCATCGCTACCAGCGCCACCGCTCCAATCGCTGCCCACTCGGCCTGCCGCACCAGGTATTGGGTCGTCGGCCGGCCTTCCGTCGCCATCTGCACGCCAAAGGAGGCACTGTACACCATGACCAGGCCGATGACCAGCAGCACCGCCACGGTCAAGAGCAGTGGGTAGTCGATGCCTCGCAGGTTCAGTGTCCTCACTCGTGCCGCCATGCGTCCCCCGCGCCCCTCACGCTTTGCCCAGCTCGCTCACTGCCGCCCTGAACGCCTCGCCCCGGGCCACAAAATCGGGGAAAGCGTCAAAGCTCGTGCCCCCCGGCGAGAGCAGCACTACGTCGCCCGGCTGCGCCACCCGCGCCGCAGTCTGCACGGCCTCTGCAAGAGTGCCGCAGGCGTGCACGCGGGGACCACCCCCCGCCTCTGCCAGCGCGCGCTCGAGCAGGGGCACCATCTCGCCGAAACAGACCACCTCGCGCACCCGCCGGCACACCAGCTCGGCCCACGCCTGCCAGGGCAGGTGCTTGTCGCGCCCGCCGGCCAGAAGCACCAGCGGCTCGCTGAACGATTCGATGGCGGCGATGGCCCGCTCCGGCGAGGTCGCGATGGAATCGTTGTAGTACGACACGCCATCCAACACGCGCACCAGCTCCAGCCGGTGCTCCACACCCGCAAAGGTCGTGGCCACCGCGCGCATGGCCTCGGGGCCAGCTCCCGCCGCGCCGCTGACGGCACATGCCGCGAGCATGTTCGCGATGTTATGTCGCCCCCGCAGCTTGATCTCGCCCACCTGGCAGATCGGCTCAGCCGCCCCGGCCCTCGGCGCCCACATGAGCGTGTCGCCCTGCAGCCAGGCCCCGGCTTCCACCCTGCCCCGCAGGCTGAACTCCCACACCTGGCCGGCGCACTGCCCGCGCAGCGACTGTGTCACCGGGTCATCGGCGCCCAGCACGGCCCAGCCCCCCGGACGCTGGTAGCGCAGGATATTGGCCTTGGCCGCGATATAGGCCTCCATCGACGGATGCCTGTCCAGGTGGTTGGGCGTGATGTTCAGGATGGCTGCCCCCTCCGGGCTCCAACCTCCGGGCGGAAATGCCTGCTCGGGCGGTGTGGCCGGCCCAAAGCCCTCCAGTTGGAAGCTCGACAGCTCCATCACCACAGCGTCGCCGGCAACCATCTCGCCCAGGCGCCCGATCAGCGGCTGGCCGATGTTGCCGCCCACCCACGTGCGCCGGCCTGCAGCCTGCAGCATCTGCCCCACCAGCGTGGTCGTCGTCGTCTTGCCGCTCGAGCCGGTAATGCCGATGATCGGCGCCGGGCAGAGGCGGGTGAAGAGCCGCGTCTCACTGCTGATGGCCACGCCGCGCCGCCTCGCCTCGACCGCCACCGGCACGTCGGCCGGAACGCCGGGGCTCAGAAAGAGCACGTCGGCGGCCAGGATCCAATCGGGGTGCCCGCCCAGAGCGTAGCGGATGTCGAGCCCCCGAAGCTGCGAGATGGCGCCGGCCAGAGCTTCCGGCGGCTTGATATCGCTCACGGTCACCCTGGCCCCGTGCTCCACCAGGAAGCGCGCTAGAGCCGTTCCCTCACGCCCCAGGCCGATGATCGTTGCCCTCAGGCCTGCCAGGCGGAGTTCGGGGCCGCCTCCCCACTCTCCACTCACTCTCTTGCCTCGACTAGCGGACCATGGCCAGCGCCACACCGAGGGACCCGAGCACGATGGCAAGGATCCAGGCGCGCAGCACAATCTGCGTCTCGGGCCAGCCGCACACCTCAAAGTGGCAGTGCAGCGGCGCCATACGGAAGATGCGCCGGCCATGCGTCATCTTGAAATAGGCCACCTGCAGGATGACCGATACCACTTCCAGCACAAAGAGTGCCCCCACCAGAGGCAGGAGCAGCCATTGGTCGGTCATCAGCGCCACCGAAGCCAGCCCGGCGCCCAGCGCCAGAGCCCCCAGGTCACCCATGAACATCCGCGCCGGGTGCACGTTGTACCAGAGAAAGGCCAGGATGCCCCCCACAAAGACGGCACAGAGCAGGGCCAGCGCCGGGTCGGGTTGGGGGCCGGTGAGCGCAATGACCCCAAAGGCCGCGAAAGCTGCGGCCGTTGTGCCCCCGGCCAGCCCATCCAGCCCGTCGTTGAAATTCACGGCGTTGGCCATGGCCACGATGACAAAGGCCGCCGCCGGGATAAAGCCCCAGCCCAGCTCGACGGCACGGCCCGTGAGCGGCACGGCCACCCGGGTAGGCGCGCCGGCCAGGTAAAGGAGCACCGCTCCCGCCAGCCCCAGGGCGACCTGCCAGGGGAACTTCCAGCGCGCAAGCCACCCCACCCCTTGCCGGTCCTTGAGACCCCGCAAGTCATCCACACCGCCCAGTGCGGCAAACATGAGCGTGACCGCCACCGGCCCCCAGAGCCGCGGCGCGTGCCAGGCCAGGAGGCTGCCAAAGATCAGCACCGGCCCCAGGAAGAGGATGCCCCCCATCGTGGGGGTGCCCCGCTTCACCTCGTGGCTCTGCGGGCCATCGACCCGGATCTGCTTGCCGATGCCGTGCCCCTGCAGCCAGAGGGTCAGCCCGTGGCCCCAGGGAACGGTGGCCAGAAAGGTCGCGATGGCGAGTGCAAGTGCGCTGCTCACGCGTCCTCCCTCTGCAGCATGGGCACCACCTGCTCCAGCGCCATGCCGCGCGACCCCTTGACCAGCACATAGTCGCCCGCCGCAAGTTGCGAGCGCAGCCAGGCCGCGGCCTCTTCGCGGTCATGCCAGGCCCTCACGGCCAGCCGGGGGTTGCAGCGCCGGGCCTCCTCGGCGATCCGGCTCGCCCTGGGCCCCACCGTCGCCAGCACGTCCAGCACCTCAGCCGCGCGGCGCCCCACCTGGCGGTGCCCCTCCTCCTCATAGGCTCCCAGCTCCAGCATATCGCCCAACAACGCCAGGTGCCGGCCATTGAGCTCGGCCAGGAGGTCCAGGTCAGCCAGCACCGAGGCGGGGCAGGCGTTGTAGGTATCGCCCAGGATGGTCGAGCCGGCATACCCCGCCAGAACGGTCATTCGCCCCAGCGTGCCCGCCTCGGCCAGACCGGCAGCGATTTCCTCCCACACCAGCCCCTCGGCCAGGCCCACCGCCGCTGCCGCCAGGGCCACATAGACGTTGTGGCGCCCCACCCAGGGCAGTCGTACCCGATGCACCCGGCCGCCATGGTGGAAGCTCGCCTCCAGGCCGGCCAGACCGTGGCTCTCCACGCCGGTGGCGCGCAGGTCGCAGCCGGCCCCAAGGCCGAAGGTGATGACCCGGGCCCGCGTGGCCTCCGCCATGGCGCGCACCCGGTCATCGTCGCCATTGAGGATGGCCACCCCATCGGCGGGCAGGCCCTGGGGGAGCTCGGCCTTGGCCCGGGAGATCGCCTCGATAGAGCCCAGCCGCTCCAGGTGCACCGGGCCCACATTCGTCACCACCCCCACCGCCGGCCTGGCAATCTCGACCAGGCGGGCGATCTCACCGGGGGCGTACATGCCCATCTCCACCGCCGCCCACCGGTGCTCGGGCCGCAATTGCAGCAGTGTCAGCGGCAGGCCGATCTCGTTGTTAAGGTTCCCCTCGCTCTTCAGCACCTGGCCCCGCCGGGCCAGGACCTGGGCAATCGCCTCTTTGGTGCTGGTTTTGCCCACCGAGCCGGTCACCGCGATCACGCGACAGGGGAAGCGCCCGCGCCAGGCCGCCGCCACATCCTGCAGCGCCGCCAGCACATCGGGCACCTGCAGGCAGATGGGGCCCTCTGCCGCCGCCTCGGGCCACATCCCACGCACCGGCCATGTGGCCCAGCTCCCTGCGACAGGCCGGCTCACCAGCGCGGCCACCGCGCCGCGGCCAAAGGCATCGGCCACATAGTCGTGGCCATCCTGCCTCTCGCCGCGGAGGGCCACGAACAGGCTGCCCGGCGTCGCCCTGCGCGAGTCGATCACCACATCGGTCAATTCACGGCCTGCCAGAGACCCCTCTGCCTCCGGGCTGCCGCTCAACGCACTCCACAACGCACCGAGAGAAAGCACCTGGCATCCTCCTCGAAGGTCTCTTGCCAAGATGCTGATTATACCATCATCGGACTGCTCGCCAACTCTATTGCCCAGTCGCCTCTGCCTGGTCCGGCGGGATCCCCAGGTAGGCACACACCTCGCGCGCCAGGCTGCGGTACACGGGGGCCGCAGCGCGCGAGCCCCAGGCCTCGCGCTTGGGCCGGTCGAGTTTGACCAACACCGCCAGGCGCGGGTCCTTCGCGGGGATATAGCCGGCGAAGGATGCGATCACCGCCTGGTCCTCATAGCCGCCCTGAGTCGGGATCTGGGCCGTGCCCGTCTTGCCTGCCGTAGTATACCCGGGCACCACAGCCAGCGACGTCTCGCGGGGCAGAGCGTCGATCAACATCTGGGTCAGGGTGTCGGCAGTTGCCGCCGAGATGACCCGGCGCACGGGCTGGGGCGTCGCCTGCCATACCACCCTGCCATTCTCCACCATGTGATCGACCACGTAGGGGCGCATCAGCACCCCTTTGTTCGCTACGGCAGCCACGGCGGCCAGCATCTGCAGCGGTGTCGCCGCCAACCCTTGTCCAAAGGAGTTGGTAGCCAGGTCGGCGGGCCACCAGTCTGGCGAGCCCGGCTCTCGCACGGACCCGGTGACTTCGGCCGGCAGATCGATGCCGGTCACCTGGCCGAAGCCGAAGCGCCGCACGGCCTCATAGAACCGGCTGGCCCCCAACCGTTGCGCCACTTCGATTGCGCCGAGGTTCAGCGAGTGGGCCAGGATGTCGGTCATCGTCGAGACGCCGTAGGCCCTGCCATCCCAGTTCTGGAACACCCGGCCACCCACCACCACCCGACCCCGATCCTCATAGGTGTCGTCGGGCCGCACCGCTCCCGCATCCAGGGCCGCGGCCATCGTCACCACCTTGAAGACCGAGCCGGGCTCGTACTGCTCGCTGATTGCCTTGTTAACATAGGCTGCGTCGGATGGCGCGCTGGCATAGGCGTTCGGGTCATATGACGGCGAGACGGCCATCGCCAGGATCGCGCCCGTTCGCGGGTCCATCACGATGATGCACCCGCTCTCGGCCTCATAGTCGCGCAACGCCTGTTGCAGGTCCTTCTCCGCCGCATACTGGATGGCGCGATCGATCGTCAGCACCAGGTCGGTCCCATTGCGGGGCGGGCGGTCGAAGGGCAGGTTGAACAGTACCTGCGGCCCACTGGCCCGCTTGGTGCCATCGGTTCCACGCAGCCGGCTGTCGTACTGCTGCTCGACGCCGTAGAAGCCGTGCTGCTCGCCATCCACAAAGCCCAATACGTTCGCTGCCAGGGTCCCTTCCGGGTAGTAGCGCCCCGGGCGTGGGTCAAGCTTGATGCCGGGGATGTTGAGCTCCCTGATCGCCTGCCCTTCGAGCGCCGAAAGGCCCCGCGCCAGAGGCACATAGCTGAGGTTTTGGCCGAGTTCAGCCACAATCTTGGGTTCGGGCACATGGACAAGGGGCGCCAACAGGCCCGCGACCCGCATGGAATCGGTGATGAGCTGGGGCGACGCCCCCACATCATAGACCAGGGAAGGTACCGCCAGGCTGTGGTTGTTCCGATCGTAGATCGTGCCGCGCCAGCCGATGGCGCTGATATCCACCTCGTCGGCCACGCTGCTCTGCAACACTTCGCTACGGTGCAGCACCTGCCAATAGAAGAGGCGTAGCGAGAGCAGAGCGGCCATCCCGGCGAAGCAGATGGCCAGGAATGCAAGGCGTCCCGGTTTGATCTTCTGAAAATCCGCCGACACGGCGCTGCCTCCGCCCTGGGTCCGGACCGGTGTGCCCCAGTCGGGGGCCGGGAGCCCTACCGCCGGCACCCGGCCTGGCTGCGCACGCCCATCCGCACCCCGATCAGATCGCTAGGGATGCTCCACCCTGGCGGCGGCAAGCTCGTCGGGCCGCGACGTCCAACCCAGGCTTCGCGCCACCAACTCCCACAGGCTTTCGGAGGCGTCGGCTTCTTGAGAAACGCCTGCAGCCGGAGGCTGGGCCAGCGCCGGCCCCGGCCGAGGAACCACACACGCAATGTAGGGACCACTCGTGGGGGCTTCGACCATGCCCAGGCGCGTCACCCGCTGCTCCACCGCAGAGAGCCGGCCCAGGTCGGAGATCTCCTGGCGCAGCGCCAGATTCTGCTCCCAGAGGCGCTGCGTCCGATCCTCAGCATCGGCCAGGCGGTAGCGCAGCTCTGCAGCCACACTGGCCTGAGACAGGTACAGGACGCCAGCCAAGGCCACCAGCGTCAGGAGACCGAGAATCAGGACGAGGGAGTGACGATCGATCCGCGTCACACTGCGCGGGCCCGCCACGCGGCTGGGATACGCGAGCTGGGCCACCAGACGACGACTGGCCATTGTACTGCTCCTTTTGCACCACACAACCAACAAGTCCCCTATGGCAGCTTCTCCGCCACCCGCAGCCTGGCGCTGCGGCTACGCGGGTTACGAGCACACTCCTCGGGTGTTGGCTCGATGGGCCGCCGTGTCACCAGGCGCACCCTGGGCTTGCGCCCACAGGTACAAACCGGTGCCTCTGGCGGGCAGATACAGCCTACGGCCTCGCGCCGTAGAAACCCCTTCACGATGCGGTCCTCCAGCGAGTGAAAGGAGATGACCGCCAGGCGCCCTCCTGGGGCGAGAAGGGCCACCGCCTGCGGCAGCATCCGCTCCAGGGCGCCGAGTTCATCGTTCACCGCGATGCGCAGGGCCATGAACGTCCGCGTGGCCGGGTGGATGCGCCGCCTCGGCCCGCCGACTGCGCGCGCCACCACCTCGGCCAACTCGCTGGTCGTGTGCAGCGGCCTCTGCCTCACAATCGCCCGGGCCACCGCGCGCGAGCGGCGCTCCTCGCCGTAGCGGTACAGGATGTCGGCCAGCTCGGCCTCTGGCAGCGTGTTCACCAGGTCGGCAGCGGTGGTGCCCTGCGTTGTAGGGTCCAACCGCATATCGAGCGGTCCTGTCATCTGGAAGGAGAAGCCGCGCTCCGGCGCTGCAAGCTGTCGCGACGATAGCCCGAGGTCGGCCAGGATGCCGTCGGCCGGCACAAAGCCTTCCTCCCTGGCCAGCGCCTCTACATCATCGAAAAAGCCGTGACGGACAATCGCCCGCTCGCCCAGGTCGCGCAGGGCAGAGCGGGCGAATCGCACCGCCTCGGCATCCGCATCGACAGCCAACAGCCTGCCGGTGGGAGAAGAGCGCTCCAGGATGCCCCGCGCGTGCCCCGCCGCCCCAACGGTGAGGTCGATGTACTTCTTCCCGGGCGCCGGCCGTAGCGCATCCAAGACCTCCTGGTAGAGGACCGGGACGTGCTCGGCTCCCGGGGTTTCGATATCGGTCATGTTCGCATCGCTCTATATGCCCAGCCCGGCCAGATGCTCCGCGATCAGGCCACCGCGCTCGACGGTCATCATCCGCACCTCTTGCCAGCGCGCCGGGTTCCACAGCTCGGCCCGCGAGGCGAGGCCGGTCACAATCACATCCGTCTCCAACTGGGCATACTCGCGCAGGTACGCCGGAATCAGCACACGGCCCTGGCGATCGGGCATACTATCATCGGCATTGGCGAACATGAGCCGGGCAAAGTTGCGCGCGTCGGGGTTGGTAATGGGCAGGGCCTCGATACGTGCGGCCAGTTCTTCCCACTTGGCACGAGGGAACGCAAAGAGGCAGCCGTCGAGGCCGAGGGTCACCACAATCCCCGCCTCGAAGCCCGGCCTGAATTTCGCGGGCAACGTCAGGCGCCCCTTATCGTCGATGGTGTGCGTATACTGGCCGAGGAACATCGCGCCCCCAAACCCGCAGAGCGACCTTCTCAGCATCGGCACAGCGCCCGAACCGGGAGCCGCTTCAGCGCCGCGTGCGATGGGTACCAAAAGGCCCGGATTCAGGGTGTAGGCTCTGTCCTACCCTATCTCCCACTGTGCCCCATTATACACCACTTTCCACCACTTTGCCAGGTCTGAAGGCCCAGAATCGCCCACTTTTAAGGTTACAGAATCGGTAGGAGATTGTTATGAGGTGAACAGGAAAAGGCAGCGCCCCCCCGCTGCATGAGCGGGGGGGCGCCTCGTAGCATACCCCGAGAGGGCCGATAAGCCGAATTCTGTGCCGCCGCGAAAGCCACGGCGGTGGTGATCATCTCTCTAGGGCGGCGGTTGCCCGCCGCCTCAAGCGACCAACCCAAAGGCCAGAGCGAGCAGCCCTGTGACGCGGCTCGCCGCGTCGCGCCTTCCTACTTGGTCTTGCTCCCGATGGGGTTTGCCTAGCCGGCCCAGTCACCTGAGCCGCTGGTGGTCTCTTACACCACCCTTTCACGCTTACCGGTGGGCCAGGCCCACCGGCGCCCTGCTCTCTGTTGCACTTGCCGTCAGGTCACCCTGCCTGGACGTTATCCAGCATCGTGCTCTGTGGAGTTCGGACTTTCCTCAGGCGGATCGCTCCGCCCGCGATCACCTGGCCCTCTCAGGTGTACGCCCCGAGTCTAGCATGCCCCCAGGCGGTTGTCAAGAGCCAATGGCGCTGGCGCAGGGCCTTTTCAAAGTCCCGTTATTGTCACCCTGAGCAGGTTCTGCGGGCTTCACAACGCGGCGAATGCTGGCCTGCGAAGGGTCCGGACTACACATAACGCCGACTTTGAAAAAG
>Ga0123519_10005485_pt1 | contig 20219 bp, 18 predicted proteins | sample YelNatPaOPRAMG02_FD_87396 | JGI IMG/M metagenome (GOLD analysis project Ga0123519, IMG submission 87396) | Hot spring microbial communities from Yellowstone National Park - Yellowstone National Park OP-RAMG-02 (version 2) | ecosystem: Environmental > Aquatic > Thermal springs > Hot (42-90C) ...
GGCAGTCATGTCCTCCTCCTTTGGGGTAATGGCTATGGGATGAAACCATCTTACCCGAAGAGGGGACTGACTGCCATGCAATCATCCTGGGAACTGTAGGGGGAGATCCTAACTTTTACAGATGATGGTCTCCTTGTGCCTTGCCTGATCCCCGCCTCCTTGCGGGCCGATCAGATCCTCGAACCTCACCACCATCACCGAATTCTGGTTCAACCACGCGCTGGTTAGGGCCAGCTTCTCCTGGATTCCCCAGGATTTGCGGCTTCCATACCGGCGCTGAATCCCTCGAATCGAGGCAAGCAGCATCTCCTTTATCGTCGCTTGCCTCTTGTAGTCTCGGCGCAAGAAATGATGCGGTCTGCGCAGCACATTGGGAGACCACGATATCCCTGGGATCCCGGATGACAAAGAAGATCCGGATCCCCAAGTCACTCAGCAACTTCTCGACTCGGGGATCGTAGGGGAGGTGGCCCATGCAGTAATGGTCTTTCTCCAACCGCCTCAAGCTCAGATCGAGAAGGCTCAATCGCACCTCTTTCGGTTGATCTACCCCGCAGAGGCAGGTCTCTCCCCTCCCCAGGCGGGGGATTAGGTTGAGGGGATGAAAAGCCAGCTTTCGGTTCAAAGTCAGCTTCTGATAGCGCATTCCGGGGAAGGAAGAAACCGCGCTGGACACCAGGTTTGTCCCCGACTTGGGGAGGCTGTTGATAAGAACTTTACGGTTTTCGGAATTCACTTTCCCTTTCTTCCCGATTTGCCGGCCAAAGGATGTTAGATGCCGGATCGGCTCTCAATCCAAATAACCGAACCTCCGGTTCAGGGGACCTGCAATGCGTTCGAACACTCGCAGGTCTTCAGCCGAAAGCTCATTTTTCCACCGCTCGTCCAACTCGATCCCCGTGCCCGAGGATCGGAATCGCATCGGATTCCCGCCTATGTTGTGTCGGGGCCTACTTAGGTCAAGCATCTGGGGGTGGAACTCGATGCCCAGTTGGGCACATACTCGACTCAGCTCCCTCTCCGGATTGCGGCATAGATCCTCGTACTTCATCCACCATACACGGTCTTTGGGCACAGTCAGGAGGGCCAACCGCTGCTTTCGGTGCTCCCATATCCAGCACCGGGCGCAATATTCCATGGGCATGCCCATTCGTCTCATCCGGGAGTTGGTCACCGCGCGGCCGTCCCGGATCAAGTAGAGGGCTCGGAAGCGAGCCTTGTCCATAAGGTAAAGACCCTTCATTCGTGCCGGGTTCTTGGTAGAATCCACGACGATGGGCGTTCCCCAAGCCCTTCGCACCGCCTCGAATACCTTTAGGCTGTTCGAAACGAAGGTACGATTCAATCCTACTTCCCTGCTGAAGGTTCCAACGACAGACCAAAGGGCGGATGATCCGATAAGAAGTAGGAAACAGTTCAGTTCCAGAGGGTAGAATCTTTTCTTCTCAGGTTCATCCAATGTGTCCCCTTCTGCGGATTTCCAGGAAAGGAATGCAGGATTGGTGGTTGCCATCTTTTGAAAGAGCCCGGCGTCGTCCGTTCCTTCCATTTCCTGGAGCTTGGCCAGAACCCCTTGCCAGAAGGGGCAAGCCCTTACGCTTTCCCCACAGGTACATCGGAACGGCCCGTCCTCCCTGATGGCGGCCAAGGAAAGGCGGTGTACTTCCCCCAGAGAGGATATCAGGGGATGGCCTCCGAGCAACATGTCCAGGAGGGTAGAACCGGAATGGCCGCTGCCACATATATAAACGAGGGCTGGCGCGACTGATCTCAGATTTTCTCACCTCCGAGTGCAAATTGGGGGGCCGTCATTCCAGGAGCTGCGGGCGCCTGTCGTCTCCGGGACAGGAGGTTGACCAGGAAGATGAAGGGGAGGGAGGGGATCACGATCTCCGAAAGCAGCACCGTACTTAGGTCGGCAAAGTTGACGCGAAAAGATGCATACAGGAGCAAAGCGTAGATAGGCTCATGGAGAGGTGTTTTGCGCTTTTTCGCGGTGAAATATACCTGCAGGAATTGAAACATGAAGGCAGTAAATAGGGTCTGGAGGACCAACCCCGGCCATCCGAGCTGAGCATAGAAATTCCCGATGCTGGTAGGCGGGGCATCATTGTATTCGGGCTGCCCTTTGTACAAGGAGATGAATTGACTCAGGTCGATGTATTTGAGGCCGAAGAGCTTGCACACCCGGTAAAGGTCCGTGAAGTATGTGAAATCGTGCTTCTCGGGAAAGACTTCGAAGGCGTAATAAGAGTTGGTGGCTGGCGTCAGAAAGATCCTGGCCAGTATGCCCCGTAACAGGATGTAGGTCACCGATTCCTCTTTCCCGAAGGGTTTGAATTTGAAGACGAATATGGGATAGGCGAAGACCATAACTGCCAAAAGAACTGCTGCCACCCAATGGCGTCTGCTGAAGTTACGGACCTTTTGCTCCTGATGGGACGGCCTCATACCTCTGCGGAAGGCGTGGATTATGAAGCAAACGAGAAAAAGGAGGACTACAGGTGTCTTCCTGGAGGTGTAAGAGGCATAAAAGAAAGCCATTCCCATGAAAAGGAGAAGCAGCAGTCGGCTGGCAAAAGACCTTAGAAACCGCCACATGGCGAAACTGGATCCGAAGACGAAGGGCATGAAGAAGAGAAGAGTAGGTCCATAAAGAAAGCCGCGGCTCGATTGCAGCCGCAACTTTACTATCTCAGAGTTCGATAGCATACCCAGAAGCATGGCCTTGAAAGGGTAAGCGGGTTGGGTCTTGGCATAGACAATAACCAGGGCAGTAGCTAAGAAGCCACAGCAATAAACGAAATATTTACAGCGTCGCAGCGTTACCCCGGAGCTGTCCAGGGGAAGCGAGTTATACGCTTGAACATTGCGGAAGTATGGAGCGAGCACGAAATAGGCCAATAGTCCTCCCAAGGGAATGAGGAAGCAGGTGATGATACAGGCCCAGAAATACCGGTGGGCGTAGTTGTAGCCCGGCGTAAGCAAGAAGTAGAGGGAGGGGGACAAGTGCATGACGATATGGAAGACATAGTAGAGGCCGACGAAAGTGGGGGCAAGGAGCCCGCCTTTGAAGAAAAAGTGCAGTACCAGGAAAAGAGAAATTAAGAAAACAATCGAGGCCACGATTAGTTCCAAGGTACCCATTGTAGTCAGTTCTCAGCAGGTTACAGGTTGCCCTCCCAAAGTCTCCCCGGGAAGGCACCGACAGCGAGCTTGGAGGTGTAGATCTCGTCGAAGGAAAAGGGAATCATTGCTATCCACGGCGCTTGGGGATACAACCTCTCGACTCCTTCCAAGGGTGCCTACCCGGAAACTGTCTCGGATGGGCAGGTAATGGGATAAGGGCTCTTCAGATGGTATCCTCGGAAGCAGCGCTTGCCTTTCTCCTAACAGATGAATCTGCACTCGGTCGGGTCTAGGTCCTGGCCACTAAACTCCTTCTCCAGGCGGAGGAGTCCATTATAGAGGGTCTCCAGATTCTCCTTGATCCAGAGGTTGCGGATTATGCTGGGGCTCACGAAGACGCCCTATAGCTGAAGCTGATTGGAGGTCTGCACCGGGCCCCAAACAGGATGCTCCAAGGGGTTTCATCGGGAAAGCTCTGGGGGATCGGCGGCCGATCCACCAAGCCTTGGAAGCCCTGTTCCTGAAAGGCCCGCTTGTACTCGTAGAACTGGCTCCGGGAGATGCTGTGAAATTGGCAGGCCTCGGAGACATTGCCAAGCCTCTTTGCAAGTTGTAGCAAGGTGATCCTCTTTTGTGCTAACTTCTGCTCGGCAGTCATGTTCTCCTCCTTTGGGGTAAGGGTTATGGGGTGAGACCATCTTACCCGAAGAGGGGACTGACTGCCATGCAATCATCCTGGAAAAACTGCAGGGAAGTCCTAACTTTCACATTTTACACATCACACACAGCAAACTCCTTTTTCAGTTTGACATACCTGTTTCAGTTGCCCATTTATTTTTTCCTGAGAATCATTGCAATGCGGTCCAATGTGATCTCTTCCAGGAATGGGAAGCGAGCGAATTTCTGATTGATGGAACTAATGAGCTTGGCGATTCTTGATCTCTTTACTGTTTCACCCATATATGGAAAGCCATGGATCTTGTTAACGACGATCTCCCAGTTTGCATCTGCAATTAATTTCCTAAAATTACGCACAGTGATTCCGTTCAAGTAGGGGGAGCGATATCCGTCCAAATCGCCTAGCAAGAGATGCTCATACTCAGCTCCCCATTTGTTAACAATGAGCTCATTCTGTATCCTTCGTAATACCTCTCCGTGGAATATCCAATGCAAGCACGGCGTGCGCGTTACTTTAAGATGGTGCGCCATGGGATGATAGTACGGTGGGAAAATAGCTAACAAATGCCCATTGACCTTTAGGACCCTTTTGCATTCGGCAAGGCATCTCTTCAAGTCTTTTACGTGCTCAAAGACGTCAAGAGAGATAATTGCATCAAAGCTTTCGTCATCATAGGGTAATTCTTCACCAAAAGCTGCACAGAACTCAGCATTCGCTCCTTTGCGTTTGGCAAATAGATTTGCCCCGTCTGCAAATATCGAGTCCGTATCGATTCCGTAGGCCTTCTTGAATCTATACATTTCTAGCCAAGCGATTGTTGTACCACCCATAAAGCAACCAAAATCTAAGATGATTTTATTCTCAAGGAGAGGAATCAATTCCTCACATGGCCCGAAGATATACTCCAAAGTCCTATTTCTGATTTCATAATTGTAGCGCTGCTCGGCACTTTTAAGTTGGTATTCCACGAGCTCTGCCGAGCTCATCCGAGCTACCCTTATCGAGCGAAAGAAGTAGCAGTCCCCGTAATTGTCGAAAGTTAGTTTACGGGGTATTAGTCTGGCTAAAAACTTGGCCGCTGCAATCTGGATTGACATACATCCTCCTGAAACCTTTTAAATTCTCTTCCCTTATACCACTAAAGTGCCCGCCAAGTTGTCGACTGGAATTGTATGTATGCGTAAGGACTTTCAATCAAACAATGGATTGACTCGGCTTACTAGTTCTCTTCTCCAATTCAAGAAATTATATATGACCCAAAGTTGGAATGCCTCTCTGGTGGTCTTGGGCCCGTGATCAAGTCTGCTAATAACCGCTGGTAAGTTAAAAAAGGCATCTGCCTCTGTGCGTCTATCGTCCAGCATTTCCTTGAACCGGATTTTGAGTTCTCCCTGAAACCATTCCCTGATGGGAACGCCGAACCCCCTTTTGGGCTTATAGATTTTTTCCGCTGACACTGTTCGGGAAGCCAATCGTTTCACGGGCTCCTTTGGAATGGCATTCCTCAACTTGAAGGACTCGGGTACTGATAAGGCGAATTCGATCAATCGACGATCGAGAAATGGTACGCGCAATTCCACAGAATTTGCCATTGACATCTTGTCGGCCCTCATGAGGAGGAGTTCAGGCAAGCGCAGGTTTAGCTCGATGAAGGTTATGCATTGCAAAAAGGTTGCTGTAGGTAGAGCAGAGCGGATCCTCTCATATAACGGCCGAACTACCTCAAAGGAGTCCACTCCCGACATTCTATTCTTGAAGTCCTGCGAGAGTACAGATTGCTTTTCCGACTCGTAGTACGCTACTGCGGAAGATATGAAGAATTCTTGATTGAGGCCTCGTCGCCGGAGAGCGTCTGCGATTTTGGCCACCATTGCATCTCTTGGAAATAACTTGAGACCCCAGTAGAGCAACCTTCCGACCATTGGGGGAAGGCAGCTCACTGGTTTCCATAACAAGCGGTTATCCCGGATTAACCTTGACCATTTAGGGTACCCACAGAAAATCTCGTCGGCTCCCTCGCCAGCATGAAGAACGATAGTACCCGTCTCTCTGGCGAGCTTGGTCACAAAGTAGAGCGGGATAGAAACGGGATCGCTGATTGGTTCATCCTGAAACCTTACCAAATTGGAAGAGCCGGCCATCGCATCCTTGACATTAATCTTTGTCTCGTAATGCTCAGTACCGAGGAGGCTAGCCATTTCTCTGGCGGTTTCGCTCTCATCGTAATCCATTGCGTCAGAAAACCCCACACTGTAGGTTCGAACCTTGGCTGGAGTGATTTCTCTCTGAAATGATAGGGCATTCAGAGTAGAGTCAACCCCGCCAGAGAACAGGACTCCTACAGGGACATCAGCCAACAAGCGCTTTCGGACCGACTGGTTGAAAAGATCTTCGAACTCCTCATCAAGGTTATTTGCATCCGTTTCCATAAGACCTGGAAGAGGTTCCCAGTAGCGCCAAAAAGATACCTCCCCTGTTTCTTGGTTCACCGAGAGGGCACTTCCGATAGGAAGCTTGAGGATGGACCGCACCAAGGTTTTTGGTGGAGGTGCGACTAGGTAGGTGAGATAGTGATAAACAGCCTCTTCATCAATCTCCGGAGTTGCCAAGCCACTATGGAGGAGCGCATTGATCTCCGAAGCAAACAGAAACCAGCCTTTCGTTTGCATGTAATAAAGAGGCTTAACGCCGGCTGGATCCCTCGCTAAGAGCATTCTCTTGTTCCGAGCATCCCAAATCGCGAATGCATAGTCTCCATCGAGTTTTGTGACGATAGACTCCCCTTCCTCCTCATAAAGGTGAACGAGGGTCTCGGTATCCGTTCGGGAGCGAAATAAGTGTCCTTTAGTGGTGAGTTTCTGTCTTAATTCCCTATAGTTATATATCTCGCCATTGAACACGACGATGACGTCGCCGGTTTCGTTGCCCATGGGTTGTTTGCCCAGCGAAGAAAGATCAATAATGGCAAGTCTACGGTGACCCAGCCCTACGGTTTGGTCTTTCGAAGTCCAAATTCCTTCGTCATCAGGGCCACGGTGGGCCATAGCTGCCATCATCCGCTGGATGATGGCTGGGTTAACTTTGCCAGCCTGGTCAGTTCTTATTGCTCCACAGATCCCGCACATGATGCGCGCTCTATATGTAATCCTGTTTTTTGTAAAAGTTCAGATCTTCCCCTACAGTCTTGGCCCATGATTGCTTGGCAGTGCGCTCCTCTGTCAATAATAGGCGCCGGTCCGACGGGCTCCTATCGTTCGAGGAGTGCATCCCAATCGGAGGCACGGTATCTACCTGAACGGGGGCGATGCGGAAGAAGAGCTCCTGATCGGACGCCACCTGGTTGGTCAATATCAGCATCGCGCTAGCTACTTCCTGGCCGTAGTTTTCGCTTACCGTGGTGCTCGCCAGCTCCGCCTGGGCCTGCTCGTCCCAGGTGGCCTCGAAGCTCACCTCCCTCGAGGTGAGGATCAGCTTTCGCCCGCGCAGGCTAAGTCCCAGCCCAGGGGCGAAATGGAAGAACCGTTCCACCTTATGAGCCGCGCCACAGCGTAAGCGATCGCGGACGATCATCCCCTTGCCAGGGCGATACTGCCACTGCCGCCGGTATTTGACCGGATCGGCCAAACGCAAGTATCCGTCGTGGCTGGCCGCCAATTGAAACCCTTCTTTGTCCCACTCCAGCTCCACCTGGTAGGGAGTGGCCTCGTCCCCCAAACGCCACAACTGGCGCGGGAAAAAACTTCCCATCTCCTCCCCATCCACCCGCACCACATTGTGGGCCGCCGTGGATCGGAAGCGGTTCCGAGCGGAGGGATCGCCGGTATAGATGTAGCTTCCCGGATCGATTATGAGGGCAATTCCGGCGAGACTCAACTCGAAACTGAGGGAATCGTGGTGGCCGTGACCGCCTCGACCGCGCAGACCCACCTCGCCCACATCGGCGACGAAGTGATCCCGGCCATAGCGGGCGCACACCATTCCACCCTGGACGAAGTGCCTGACCGAGACCGGGCATTCAGTTTCCGGGCTGCGGGCAGGCGCCTTGGCCTTTCCCGTCAGCAAGGGAACCTCGATGGCGTTGCAATTCCCCGCCAGGGAGGGATCGTCGAAATAAGCCGCACCCAGCGCCAGCAGGCCCCGATGGTCCCGCAGGGACCGGGTATCGAACCAAAGGGCCCGGGCATCGTCGTTGTCCCCCCAAAGGGGTGCCAGGCCATCGGGGCGGGTGTAAGCCTGGACATAGCGGCAGGCCATGCGAATTCGTTCCCGGGCTTCTGCTGAAACGAAGAGGCCTGCCTTTTCCCGGGCCAGGAGGGAAACCAGGAACAACTGGGTTACCAACCGATGGTAGGGGATGGTCTTTTCGAAGTGGACCCCGTCTTCACTGTATTGGGTCAGGATTTCCTCGTCCATGTGTTCCTGAACATAACCCACCCAGCGTCCTGCCTCGGCCACGAATGGGCGGAGGAGAATCCCCAGCAACAGCAGGGCAGTCAGATTGGCGGCATAGTGGTTGCCCCGAATATCGGAATACTCGACGGTACGGAAGATGAACCGACCGTGCAGCTCACATAGCGGGAGCAAGGTCTGCAGGGCGGATAAGGGAGGTTTCTCGACCTGCAAGCCGAGCATGAGCACGAAGCAGAGGTTGATGCTCGCCATGGAGCATTCCATCGGACACCAGTTTATGGACCGGGCCACCGGGTTGTCCTGGCGCCACTCCTCCAAGACAGCCTGCAGCGAAGCCCACCATCCCTCGTCCTCCTGGTCCTCGATGACGGCCAGCAGGGAGGGAATGAGCAGGAAATTCATTCGCGAAAGCTCCCAGGGGAATTTTACATCGTAAGGGACCTTCTTGTCGAACTCGTAGAAGTCGTAGCTGAGAAAGAGTTGCTTGGGCCAAGTGTGCCCATAACGCCAATCGGTGTTCCAGCTCAGTCCCTTCAGACCAGGAAAAAGAACGGTAGTCCCGAAGATGGGGATCCTTCCCGCCACTATCTGGTCCCGGGCCGACCTCAGGGTAGCCAGCTCCTGCGGGCAAAGCTGGAGGAACTCCCGCACCGCCTCCAGCTCCTTCCTTCCCACGATCAAGTCCTGCGCTTGCTGGTGGTAGAGGCGGAAGCGTTCCACCTCCTCCAGGTTCCACCGCTGCCAAGCTCGCCTTTCATACAGGGACCAGATCCCGAGCAGAGAGTGGATCAGGATATTGGTCGCCTGCTGGGCCTTGAAGGCGATGACGGACAAGGGCCTTCCCTGTAGGCGCCTGGCTTGCCGCAATATCTTGCTCAGGGCCATGGGCCTGGTCCTCCTTCTTCGCGCCAAAGAGGCCTCGCCCCTCCTCTTCTCATGACCTATCCCCTCCCTCTGCGAAGAGGTTGCGCAGGGAAGCCACCACCCGGGGAGCGGTCTTGCCGTCCCACAACTCCGGAACCCGTCCCTGCTTCCAGTTTCCAGCCAGCAAGGAGGCCACCTGGGCAGGCAGGCGGGAGGGGTCGGTCAAGCAATTGGTCCCCTGCTCGATGGTAATCGGTCGTTCCGTGTTCTCCCGCAGGGTGAAGCAGGGTATGCCCAGGTAGGTGGTCTCTTCCTGAATGCCGCCGGAATCGGTGAGGGCGAAGCGGGCGTGAAAGAGAAGGTTCATGAACTGGCAATAGGGAAGGGGTTCGCACAGGTAAAGGTTGGAGGTCTTCTCCAGGGAGGACATCAGGCCCCATGCCTCCAGGTTCTTCCGGGTCCGGGGATGGAGGGGGAAGATGAGGGGCACCATCTGGGCCACCTCGGCCAGCATCTGGCCCAGGGCCTCCAGCTTGGGCATATGGTCCACATTCGAGGGCCGGTGGAGGGTGACCAACCCATAACCGCGTGGATGCAGATCGAATTCTCGATAGGCCTTTTCCCTTTCGATTCGAGGCCGCAGCATCTCCAGGGAGTCGATCATGATGTTGCCCACCCGCTGGATCTTGTGGGGCGGTATGCCTTCCCGTAGAAGGTTCTGGTCGGCATCCGCTGAGGGCGTCCACAGGATGTCGGCTAAAGCATCGGTGACCAGGCGATTGATCTCTTCCGGCATGGTGCGATCGAAGGAGCGCAGGCCCGCCTCCAGGTGGGCGACCTTGATCTCCAATTTGACGGCGGCCAGGGTGCAGGCCATGGTGGAGTTCACATCCCCCACCACCACGGTCAAGTCCGGCCTTTCCCCGAGGCACAGCCCCTCGTAAGCCATCATGACCCGTCCGGTCTGTTCGGCATGGCTGCCGCTGCCCACCCCCAGGTGGAAGTGGGGATCCGGCAGCTCCAGGTCGTGGAAAAAAGAATCGGACATGTTCACATCGTAGTGCTGGCCGGTATGCACAATGAGGGGCTCTGCCCAAGGTTCCCTTTTAAGGGAATGATAGAGGGGGGCGATCTTCATGAAGTTGGGGCGAGCCGCCGCGATCAAGTGAATCCTGCGCTTTCCTTTGGGCATAGCGGATATGGGCATGGCCGCAGAGGTGGCATCCGGTCCTAACATACCAGGAAGGAAGGGTTACGGAGCAGTTCCCGGTTGTAGCGGAGAGCATCAGCCTCTCCCCATACCAGCACCTGGCGGCCGGCGGCCTCGGCGATGGCCTGGCCGGCGGCGGTGTCCCACTCCATGGTGGGGCCCAGACGGGGATAGAGATCGGCACTTCCCTCGGCCACCAGGCAGAACTTGAGGGAGCTGCCGGCGGAGATGAACTGCACCTCCCCGTGCCTCTTTCGCAACTCCTCCACATAGGCGGCCAGCTCGGGGGTGGCATGGGAGCGGCTGCCCACGACGACCAGGGGGCGGGCCGAGGCCTCAGCGGCCAAGGGAAGGCGTGCCGAGCGGGCCATGACCTCTTCCAGCGAGGCTGCCTCCTCCGTCTTCCCCCCGAGGTGACTTCCTCTCCCCTCTTTACCTTCCAGGGCGAGTGCAAGCTTGAAGGCGCCCAGGCCGCGGGCGGCGAAATAGAGCAGGCCCAGCGCCGGGGCGTAGACCACCCCTAGTGCCGGCTGGTTTTCCTCCACCAGGGCGATGTTCACGGTGAACTCCCCGTTCCTCTTGATGAACTCCTTGGTCCCGTCCAGGGGGTCCACCACCCACAGGCGCCTCCAGCCTTTCCGCGTCTCATAAGGGATGTCCTTTCCCTCCTCGCTCAGGATGGGGATGCCGGTCCTCTCCAGCCTCTGGCAGATAATCGCATGGGCCCTCCGATCCGCCAAGGTCATGGGGGTGCGATCGTCCTTGGTCTCGATGGAAAAATCGGACCGGTACACCTCCAGGATGGCCCGGCCCGCCTCCAGGGAGGCGCGGATGGCAGCCAGCAGCAGATCTGCCAGATCTTCCCGGGGGCCTCTGGGTAGATCTTTGCGGCTGTTGGTATCGCTGTCTCGCTCCAGCTCAACTGTTGCCACTTATATATCCTTCCCGTTCCAGGTGGAGCAGGATCAATTGGGCCGCCTCCATGGGGGTCAGGTCGGTAGTATCTATGATCGTGTCCGCATCGTCTGGCTCTTCGTAAGGATCGGAGATGCCGGTGAACTCCTTCACCAATCCCGCTCGGGCCTTGGCATAGAGGCCCTTGCGGTCCCTCTGCTCGCACACCTCCAGGGGGGTGGAGACATAGACCAGGACGAAGCCCCCGTGCCGTTCGATCAGGGCCCGTACCTCTTTTCTGACCGAGTCGTAGGGGGCGATGGGGGCGCAGATGGCGATCCCCCCGTTCTTGGTGATCTCGCTGGCCACGAAGCCGATGCGACGAATGTTGAGGTCCCGATGCTCCTTGGAGAAGCCGAGCTCGGAGGAGAGATTCTTGCGCACGATGTCCCCGTCCAGGAGGGTGACCGGCCTCCCCCCCATCTCCAGCAGCTTCACCAGCAGGACCTTGGCGATGGTGGATTTGCCCGAACCGGAAAGGCCAGTGAGGAAGACGGTGAATCCCTGCTGGCTGCGCGGGGGATAGGTGCGGCGCAGCTCCGCGGCTACCTCCGGAAAGGTGAACCAGGACGGTATCTCCCGGCCCTCTGCCAATCGACTCCGGAGCTCGGTTCCCGAGATGTTGAGGGTGGCCGTTCCCGGCGCCAACTCCTGCGCCGGGAAGTAGGCATCCCTTTCCGGCACATAGAGCATCTCCGAGAAGGGGACCATCTTGACCCCGATCTCCTCCTGGTGTCGCTGGAACAGTTCCTGGGCGGCGTAGGGACCATAGAACTCCCTGCCGTTCGAATCCCTGCCCGGGCCGGCATGATCCCTTCCCACGATGAGATGGGTGCAGCCGTGATTTCGGCGGATGATGGCGTGCCAGAGCGCCTCCCGCGGGCCCGCCAGCCGCATCGCCAGGGGGAGCAGAGAGAGCATGGCGGTGTGCTTGGGATAATGGGGCAACAAGGCCTGATAGCAGCGCACCCGAGTGTAGTGATCCACATCCCCGGGCTTGGTCATCCCCACCACCGGATGGATGAGCAGGTTGGCCTCGTATTCCCGGATGGCCCGGACCGTCAGCTCGAAATGGGCCCGGTGCATGGGGTTTCGGGTCTGGAAGGCGATCACCTTGCGCCATCCCAGGCGGGAGAATTCCTGGCGCAGTTGGGCCGGGGTCAGCCTCAGGGGGAGATAGTCGTAGTGCTCCGGCAACTGAATCCCCTCCAGACGCCCGCTCACATACCAGGGATGGGTATCTCTCAGGATGGCGCGGACCCCGGGATGCTCCTGGTTGGCGGTGCCGTAAACCGCCTCCACCTCTGCCAGCCGGTCGGGCTGCCAAACCTCCTTTACTTGGAGGGCGGCGAGCATCACCCCTTCCGGATCGCGCAGGGCGATCATCTGGCCGGCGGACAGGCCCTGGGCGAACTCCTCGGTCACATCCAGCACCACCGGAATGGGCCAGAGGGTGCCGTCGGCCAGGCGCATGGAGGAGCAGACCGATTCGTAATCGGCCCGCGAGAGGAAACCCTGCAGGGGGGAAAAACCGCCGTTGAGCAGAAGCTCCAGGTCGCAGAGCTGACGGGGGGTGAGGTCCCAGGAGGCCCACCCCTTCGATTCCGCCTTCAGCTGCGATGCCCTCTCTTGGTCCACGATCAGGTTGATCAAGGTCCCCCCGTAGGGGGGTATCAGGCGTTCGGGCATATCTTCCTCCTCGTCGAACGAGCTATGGGTGCGAACTGCCTTTGCTTTAGGGGGAGGAACCAGCGGCCGCCATTCCGATCCCACCCCTGGCTATCCGGATGGACCTGGACTGATCTGATGAGCGATGCCTCAACTGATCTCCCCCGTGATGTAGGCCCGGGTCCGCGGATCGCGGGGAGAGCTGAATACCCGCTTGGCCGGCCCGTGCTCGACCAGTTCCCCCAGGTAGAGAAAGATCACATAGTCGGCGATTCGGCGCGCCTGCCTCAGGATGTGGGTGACCACCACGATGGTGTAGTCCTTCTTCAGGAGCTGGAACTGCCTCTCCACCAGTTGGGCCGATAGCGGATCGAGGGCCGAAGTGGGCTCGTCTGCCAGGATCACCCGGGGCTCGATGGCCAGCGCCCGGGCCAGGGCGAGCCTCTGCTGCTGGCCGATGGAGAGGCGGGAGGCGGGCTCGTGGAGGCGATCCTTCACCTCCTCCCAGAGGCCGGACAGCTTGAGATAGTACTCCACCACGAAATCCATCGCCCCCTTCTCCCCTTCCTCTGGGGTCGCCAGTTTCTGTCCCGGGTCCTCCCCGTTCTGAAGGAGGATGGAGCGATGGAGCTGCTGGATCTGCTCCACCAGTTGCCTTCCCTTCATGCGGTGGATGCGGGGTCCGTAGGCGATGTTGTCGTAAATGGACATGGGAAGGGCGAAGGGTCGTTGGGACAGGAAGCCCACCTTCTTGCGCAAGGCCAGCACATCGGCTCGGGGATCGTAGATGTTGACCTCATCGATGAAGACCTCCCCGGAGACCGAGATCTCGTCGTAGAGATCCACCAGGCGGTTCAGGCTCTTGAGGAAGGTGCTCTTGCCGCATCCGGAAGGACCGATCACGGCAGTGATCTGCCCGTCAGGGATGTCCACGGACATCTCCTTGAGGGCCTGATGGGAGCCGTAGGAAACGGCCAATTTGCGCACGCTGATGTGGGGCATGACTCTTACCTCACCAGGTTGCGGGAGAATCTGGAGCCCAGCAGTCTGGACACCAAGATCACGGCCAGCACCATGAGGAGCAGGATCAGGGCGGAGGCATAAGCCCGCCGCTGCACCTCGGGGATGGGGGTGCCCATCTGGAAAAAGACGGCCAAGGGAAGGGAGGCCACCGGATCGAGCAGGGAGCGGGGGATGCGGTCGGTGTAGCCGGCGGTGAAGAGGATGGAGGCGGCATCCCCGATTCCCCTGCCGAAGGCCAGCAGGATAGCGGTCACGATCCCCGGCAGGGCCTGCCGGAAAACGACCCGGAGGGCGGTCTCGATCCGGGTGGCACCCAGGGCGTAGGAGGTCTCCTTCAGCTCCAGGGGGACTATCCGGATCACCTCCTCCATAGAGCGGCTCATGATGGGCAGCATCAAGAGGGTGAGGGCGATGATGCCTCCCAGGAGCGAGGCGGTGATCCCCAAATAGGCCATGATGATGAAGCCCACCGCCCCGTAGACCACCGAGGGTATCCCCCACAGCACATCCAGCATGAGGCGGGTGAAGTTGGCCAGACGAGGGCTGGCATACTCGCGCTGAAGGGCGAAGGCCACCGGTAGGCTGAGCAAGATGGAGAGCAAAGAGGCCCCCAGGGAGAGATAGAGGGAGCCCACGATGGCATTGGCCACCCCCCCTCCCTTGCCCAGATAGTAGCCCCCGCTGGGGGTTTCGATCAGCATGGAGAGGCTCAGGGCGGAGACGCCTTTCCAGGCCACGACGCCGACGATGGCCAAAAGACTTCCCAGCACCAGGCCCAGCGACCCCAGCATCAACGATTTGGCCACCGCCTCTTCCATCCTTCTTTTCCGCATCTTTTCTGCTCCCATGGTCCCCTTTAGCTCCTCTCCAGGCTCAGGATCATGCGGTGGGCCAAGAAATTGAAGGTTCCCACCACCAGGAGCAGGATCAGGGCCGCCAGCAAGAGGGCCGCATCGTAGCGGGGGATGGACATCATCTCCCCGTAGTTGTTGGCGATCAGGGCGGGGAGGGGATAGGCGGGATCGAAAAGGGAACGCGGCAGGCGGGGGACATTGCCCACCACCATGAGCACGGCGATGGTCTCTCCGAAGACGCGGGCGAAGGCCAGGACGATGGCCGAGAGGATGCCCCGCCGGGCCGATTTGAGCACCACCTGCTTCACCATCTCCCAGCGGGTAGCCCCCAGGGCCAGGGCCGTCTCCCGCAGGCCCAGAGGCACTGCCCGCAATACCTCCAGGCAGACCGAAATGATCACCGGGCAGGCCATGATGGCCAGGATTATGGCCCCGGCCAGCAGGCTGTAGCCGGTGGTGGGACGGGAAAAGGCGGATCCCAGGGCCCGCACGAAGGGTACGATCACCACCACCCCCCACAGGCCATAGACCACCGAGGGTATGGAAGCCATGATGTCGATGAGTTGTCGAGCTACCTCGCGGAACCGAGCCGGGGCATATTCGGAGAGGTAGATGGAGCTGAGCAGGCAGATGGGCACGGCCAGGATCATAGAAAGGAAGGTCACCTCGATGGTACCCACGATGAAGGGGGCGAAGCCGAATTGTCCCCGCAGAGGATGCCAGGAGGTGGAGAAAAGGAGCCGGAGGATGGACTCCTGGGAAAGGATGGGCCAGGAGCGGAGCAGCAGGCTGAGAGTGATGAGGAAGGCCAGGGCGATGACCGAGACCGCTGCCATCCGCATGATGAGCTGGGAGATCTCATCCCACCGCCGGCGGGCCCCGACCTTGGCCAACCCCACCCTCATCAGGGCCTGGTCAGTTCCCCCCATCTTTCCCCGCCCCTCCCCCTTTTTCCTCATCGGGAGGGGATTTCCCTGGACCTTGCTCATCCCTCCAGCCTCTTCAGGTGTTCATCCAACTGTTTGCGGGGAAGAGGGATGTAGCCCACCTCGGTCACCAAGCGCTGGCCCTCGGTCAGGATCCAGCGCACGAAATCCCGGGCCGGGCCCTTGAATGGCCCCTTGGAGAGGAGGTAGAGGCTGCGGGCCGGGGGCGAGGGATAGGCCCCGGAGCTGACCGCCTGGATGGCCTTCTCCTTGGTATCCAGTGCCTCCTGCGGGTCCACCCGGCCGTTCTCGTTGACATCGATGGGGAGGATGATCAGGCCAGCGATGGGGGATCCGGTCTTGGCATCGTAGGCGAAGTTCAGGTTGTTGTAGCCTATCCCGGCAGGATCCTTCCTCACCGCCTCCGCCAGTCCCGGATCGCCATAGACCCCGATCCCTTTCAGGTCCTCCTGGTGCGATCTGCCCAGATAGCTAGCCCAGGTCTCGGCGGCCCCGCAGGAATCGGAGCGGGTATAGACCTGGACCTTCTCCCGGGAGGAGGTCCCTGCGATCTGGCCCCAGGTCAGATCGCGGCCCTCGATCCAGAGGTCGATGAAGACCCTCTTCTTCAGCCCCTTCTGGAGCAGGGTGGCGATCACCGGATTTCTCTGGTTGACGGTGGGAAAGACCGCGTCCTTGACCACCGGCACGAAGAAGGCACCCTGGGCGATCTCTTCGGGCTTGATCTCCCGGGAGACCATGCCGATTTCCACCATCCCGGACAGGGCGTCCGCTGCTCCCTTTCCCGCGCCCCCTGCGGACACATCCACCCTGATCTCGGGGTGGAGGCGGGAGTATTCCTCCGCCCACCTCACCATCATGGGATAGAGGGCCCAGGCGCCGGAAACGCGGATAGTGGCTCGGGAGGACCCCTCCTCTTTGGAGCCGCAGCCGGATAGACAGAGGAAGGATCCCAGGGAAAACAGGAGAAGAAAAAGGAAAAGTAGGAGCACAGGAAATGAGATGAAGCCGGCAAGTCGGTCGACCCTAGTGCGGTCGTGGGCGAAGGCGAGATGAAGCATCCTCCATACTGTTTTGTTCATGGCGGAAATATCCTTTCTCTGGGATAGATGATCGAGAAATCAGAGCGGAGAGGGAGCTCGGGGAGCCTTCATCCCGAAGGGACAGGCGCGGGAGCGGCTCGACCTTTGATCCGCTCCAGATAGTGGAGGAAGAAGGCCAGGAAGATTCCCAGAAAGAGGGAGGAAAGCCCCACCAGGATGGTGTTGAGCAGGGGCTTGGGCTTGTATTTCAACTGGGGAGGGACCGCCGGGTCTATCACCTGGAAGGAGATCTCCTCCTTGGCCTCCTCGGCCTTGGCCACCTCGTACTGAGGGACCAGGACCTCCAACATCTTGCCGTAGAACTCCACATCCCGCTTCAGCCGCTCATAGGAGAGGGCCAGTTGGGGGGCGGAGGCCAGGGAGAGATCGGTTCCCCCTCCCGGGTTCTTTCCCGATTCCAGCTTGGCCAACTGCCGCTTCAGCATGTTCACCTGTTCCTGCAGCGTCTGCACCTCGGGATTGTCGGAGGTGGCGTAGCTCCGCAGCACCCCCAGCTGCACCTCCTTGGAGATGATCTCCGCCTTCAGGTCGGCCAACCCCTTGATGGCGGCCTCGGCCTGAAGGTCGGGAGCGGGAAGGCGCTTGCTCTCCGCATATTCTTTGAGCTTCTCCTCCGCCGCCTTTATCTTCTCCTTGGTCTCGTTCACCTGCTTTTCCAGGAGGAGCCTCTTCTTCTTGGCCAGGGTGAGGGCGTTACTGTTCATGAAGCGATCCAGCTCCTCGATGAAGGCGTTGGCGATCTGGGAGGCCTTCTCGGGGTTGCGATGCTCCACCGCCACCGTGATCAGGTTGCTCTTGGAATCGGAGCTGACGGTCACATAATCATCCTGGAGCCTTTTCACCGCCCCGTCCATGGTAGGCCGGGAGGCGAGAAAAGGAATCAACCGGCCCAGCCAGGTGGGGCGGGTGAGCTCGGGGAACAGATCCAGCTTCTTGATGACCGCCTCCATCACGGTCCGGCTCTCCAGGACCGCGACCAGCTTCTCGGCCGGGGTGGCCTGCCCCAGGCCGATCCCGGCCAGGCCGCCCAGGGCGGAGAGGGCGGTGGAGAAGGAACTGGGTGTGGACTCCAGGGGGATGATGGTGGTCTTGGCCTGATAGGTCTTGGGCAGGATGAGGCTGATGACCAAGGTGGCCACCGAGGCCCCCAGAAAGAGCAGGACGATCACCTTCCAGCGCCGGACCAGGACCCGCCAGAGATCGAGCAGATTGATCTCGTCCGAATCCGAGGGCATAGGGTGCATGGTCTGGTCAGTGGGGTTGGTTGGGGTAGTCTGCATGATCTCCTTGGTTGCCTTCTCCTTGGTTGCGCTCTGGTTGGTTGCTGTCTCGTTGGTTGCAATCTCGTTGGTCGCGGTCGTGGGGTTCATGCGGTGGGTGGACCCAGACCGCCTCCTTCATCACCCTTCGGTGGAAAGGGCTCTCCTCACCCAGGGCCTGCCACTCCTCTTGGCTATAGACCAACACATCGGCCGGCAGCGGAAGCTCAGTCGCGTCCCATTCCGCCCCGCGCCGCTGGAAGGGGACAGTAGTCTCTCTCACCACGATTAAGAGATCGAGATCGCTGCCCACCCCCCAATCCCCGCGCGCATAGGAGCCGAAGTAGCCGATCCGCACCACCTCCGGCCTTCGCCGGGCCATCCGCTCCGCCCACACCCGGACCGCTCGATCTACCGCTGGGGCATCAGGCCATTTGAGAACGGGCGAATTCCACGATCTCACGGGCATATCCGATCGCTTCCTCGCTTTGCAGGGGGCCGTAATGCTCGAAAGGTGCCCCCTCGGGATGGCTGTTGGGATAGCGCGGCGGTATGTAATAGCCGTCCAGGACGCGCCCCTTTTCCACTAGATCTGCTGGCGCCGCCGCCGTTAGGGGAAGCTCCATCAGGAGTCGCGCCACTGCATGTCCCCAGGCTTCCTGTTTTAGATGAAGATGGAGGGCTTTTACCGCCTTTTCTGCTGCCTGCTGGGCAGCGAAGCAGGCCCATTCGTGGCGGCCGGCTCTGCGGGAATCCTCTGCCTGCTCCAGGTCCCTCACTGCTTGATTCAGCCAATCGCGTGCCCGATTGGGCAACAGATTCCCCTCATCTGAAAGTTAAAGGAGGTTCAGGCCGCTTCCGGCTGCCTCCGGTTCTGGCTCCGGTTCAGGTCCGAGAAAACAGCCTTATTGTATACATTGTATACGATAAAATTGGAGGGCCGTCAAGGGGAGGCGATGGGGGATGGCTGACATCCTCAGGATGGGTCGGTCTGGGCTCGATACCAGGCGATGGTTCGCCTCAGTCCTTCCTCCAGGCTTACCTTAGCGGAGAATCCGAACTCCCTTTGAGCCCGGCTGGTATCCAGGCAGCGGCGGGGCTGGCCGTCGGGGCGGGAGCGGTCCCAGACGATCCGTCCCGAAAAGCCGGTGAGCCTGGCGATCAAGTCCGCCAGCTCGCGGATGGAGATCTCCACCCCCGTGCCCAGGTTGACCGGCTCCGGCTTGTCGTAGCGCTCGGCGGCCAGGAGGATCCCCTCGGCTGCATCCTCGACATAGAGGAATTCCCGGGTGGGCTCGCCAGATCCCCAGACCTCGATCTCCGGCCTGCCTTCCCGGATTGCCTCCAGGCACTTGCGGATGAGGGCGGGGATCACATGGGAACTCTCGAGATCGAAGTTGTCCCGGGGACCGTAAAGGTTTACCGGGAGCAGGTAGATGGCGTGGAAGCCGTATTGCTGGCGGTAGGCCTGGGCCTGGACCAGGAGCATCTTCTTGGCTAGTCCGTAGGGGGCATTAGTCTCCTCGGGATAGCCGTTCCAGAGATCCTCCTCCCGGAAGGGGAGGGGGGCGAATTTGGGGTAGGCGCAGATGGTCCCGATGGCCACGAACTTCTTCACCCCGAAGAGGCGCGCCTGCTCCATCATCTGGACCCCCATCATCAGGTTCTGGTAGAAGAACCGACCGGGATTGGCCTGGTTGGCCCCAATGCCCCCCACCACCGCCGCCAGGTGGATCACCAGGTCGGCGCCGGAATCGGCCAGGGCCCGCCGGCAGGCCTCCATCTGGACCAGATCGTAATCGCGTGAGCGGGGGACGAAGATGTGCTGGCAGCCGCGTTCCCGGAGCTTTTCCACCACATGGCTGCCCAGGAAGCCACCCCCTCCCGTCACCAGCACCCGCTTATCGGTCCAAAATCCCCCGTAACACTTCATCCTTGAGAAGAAATGGGTAAGAAGAAATGGGTAAAAGGCGAGCATACCTCGAGAAAAGATCCGGCATTGCTTCTCGCAGGTTCGCCGTGGCGGTTTGGAGAAGCAGATGAACGTGATTGGGCATGAGGCAGAAGGCCATGATCTTCAGTTCATAATTGGATGCCACCTCTTTCAGGATTCCCAGCA
>Ga0123519_10005488_pt1 | contig 20211 bp, 19 predicted proteins | sample YelNatPaOPRAMG02_FD_87396 | JGI IMG/M metagenome (GOLD analysis project Ga0123519, IMG submission 87396) | Hot spring microbial communities from Yellowstone National Park - Yellowstone National Park OP-RAMG-02 (version 2) | ecosystem: Environmental > Aquatic > Thermal springs > Hot (42-90C) ...
AAAAGGCTTTGTAAGATAGTCATCAGCACCTCTTAAAAAACATGTCTCTTTATCATCTATGCTTTTTTTGGCAGTAGTAACCAGAATTGGGGTTTCAATGCCTGCTTTTCTTAATGCAGCAATTATTTCTTCGCCAGATGTAAATTTAAGTATCAGGTCTATAACTATTACATCAAACTCGTATTTTTTGATTGTTTTAGGAAGTTGTCTTTCATCATAAAGCCATACTGTTTCTATAGCTTCTATTTTGAGATAATCTTTTAGTGTTTCTCCCAAAATTCTATCATCTTCTATGAGAAGAATCCGCATTACTCATACTTTAAAATTCTTGGAGTCACAAAAATCATAACTTCGTAAAGTGTTTCATCTCTGCCACGACTTTTAAACAGTTCACCAAGCAAAGGAACATCTCCAAGTCCTGGAACCTTAGATTCTGTCAAGCTGTCAGTCTTTTTATATATGCCTCCTATAACAAGAGTTTCACCATCTTTTAAAGAAACCTTTGTATTTCCTTCTATTTTTGTGGTTCTCGGAGCATAAACTCCACCTATATTTACAAATTCCACAAGGTCTTCTTTGATAACACTTACATCAAGAAGCATTGATTTATCATCAATAAGATGAGGCGTTGCCTCAACTGTTATTGCAACATCTTTAAACTTGGTTGATATTTGTCCGCTTTGAACATCTTTTTCTCCGTAAGGAATACTTGCTCCCTGAACTATTTTTGCTTTCTGATTATCAAGAGTAATAACCTTTGGATTTGATATAACTTTACCCTTTCCTGATTGTTGAAGTGCTGAAATCCTTAAATCAAGTGCAATTGTTTGACTTGGATTAAGATATCCGATTGTAAATGCAGTTGTTGGCGAAGTTACATTCCCTGTTGAAGCAGGTAGATTTATTGCTAATGGTGCAGTTCCTCCTGGAACACTGCTTGCTGAACTACCTGCTGCTGCTCCTACAGAGCCAACTATCGTTGTTCTTGTGCCCGGAGGATACCACTGAATACCCCATTCAAACCCAAGACTTTTTGAAAAGCTGCTTGACATTTCTATAATTCTTGCTTCAAGAAGTATCTGCCTTGTTGGTTTATCAAGGTCTGCTACAAGCCTTGCAATATGCCCTAAAACAGAAGGAATATCTCTAATGATTACTGTTCTTGTTCTTTCATCAGTTGATATTGTTCCTTTTGGGGATAGAATTTTTGCTGCTTCTATTGTCCCTTTTACCTTATCAACAGAAGCGTACTTCAAAACAAATATGCGAATTTGTTCATCTTCTGCTTTTTTGAAAAGATCTTTTGTCTCTGCTTCAAGTTTTTTTTCTTCCTGAAAAATTTTAACAGGAGCAATTCTTATTATATTTCCTTCAAATGTTTTTTCAAGTTGAAAGGTTTTACATATGACATCAACTGCCTGTTGCCATGGAACATTTATTAGCTTTAATGTTACCTTACCTTTTACATCAGGATGGATGACAATATTGTATCCACCTATGTCTCCAAGAAGTCTGAAAACCCCTACAATATCAGCATCTTGAAGGTCAAGTGAAATAGTCTTTTCTTCATTACCAGCCTTTGGCAGAGAGGTTTCTATGGATTTAGTTTCTTGTGATTCAACTATTTTAGTTTCTTTAACTTTTTTCATATCAAGAATTATTTCATCTCCGAGATAAACAGGCTCAACATCAAATTCTTTCCCGTAAAAGAAGCTCAATATGAGTTCGTCTCCCTGCCTTTTTATAGAAACAGGAATGTCTTCTGATGGTTCTGTATCCAGATTTATACCCTGAAAACCAACATTAATGTAACCATCAATCTTGGTTATAGAAGGCTCTGGAAGTTCGCCATCTCCCTGAATTGATATCTCAAAACCTTCCTCTGTTTCATCAACTGTTATTTCAATAATCTTTTTCGCCTTCATCTGTTGAGATATTGAATCAGACGGAGAACTAAAAGAAATGATCAAAATATTGTTTTCCATTTTTATTTCAGGCTTAGCAGGTTCAACCAAAAGCATATCTACAATAGTGGTATCTCCATAAGCTTGAGCTGAGATCTCACTTACAATTCCTTCTCTGAAAAACATTTTTTTATCTAAAATTCCAGGATTTGTGTTTTTAAACTCTACTTTTATCTTAAAGGGATCTTCCTGAGGAATTACTTTATATTCTGTTTTTTCTGTAAGTTGTATTTTTAGAATATCTCCTTCAGGAATTATCGCTTTAATCTCACCAGCTATTAAATTTGATGCAAAAAAAAGTATAAAAATTAAGATAAAAACAATTTTATTTATCATTTCTCTTCCTCCGCTCCAAGCTTTAAATATTTAAGCTTTCTATTATCTTCTTTAATCTCAACACCATCTTTTAGAATCCTGATTACTTTACCTCCACTAAACCCTATTCTATCATTTTCTCTTACGATATAGAACCTTCCATCAGGTGCCTGAATAAGTGCAAGACTACCTTTTTTATCCTTTGCAACTCCTGTGAGCTTAAGTTCTTCTATGTCATAACTTTCAAGAGGAGAAGCCCCTTTTTTCCGCTCCTCTCTTTTTACGATTAATGGTGCAAAGGGATCTCTTAATTTTTGAGCATCATAGGAATATGTAGGGAATGTAATTTCTTGTAAATTTGTTTGGATTGATTGTTTTTTTACAGATTGTTGGACTATTTCTTCATGTTTTAAGGTGTTATTAAATAGATAAATTACTAACAGTAAAACTATGAATAATGTAACTATTCCGATAAATAAAATATTTTTTCTATTCATCATTTTTTCTTCTGTTGTATTTTCTTCTTTTCTTCTTCTGGTATCAATGAGTATGTTACAGCAATCAAGTTCATATTAAGCATTGTTGGATCCTTATCACCTTTTTTAATTTCCATCTTTTTTATGTTGATTATTCTTTCTATTTTTGTAATATCAGCGAAAAATGTTCCAAATGTATGATATTTACCACGCATTAACACTTCTACAGGAATTTCATAAACTTCATTTGATGAATGTGGCTTTTTATCTTTTGGTTTCCATGAAGTTACAACTAATCCTTTTTGAAGTCCTATCTCAGAAACTTTCTTTAATACATCAGAAACTTCTGTTTCCTTAGGAAGAAGATTTGCAAGAAACTCCATCTTTTTCTGAAGTTGTTCATTTAAAGCTTTCAATTCTTCATACTTGTTAACTACCATATTTGCTTTTTCTATCTCTTCTTTTAAACTATTTTTTTCTTTTTTTAATTTATCAATAGCTTCCAGATTTGGTAATAAATAAACAGAACTGAAAAGAATAAAAAGAACAAGACATGGAATCACCATTAAAAGAATTCTGTTAGTTTTTGAAAGGTTTTCCCAGTTCATTTTTACACCTTTAGCTTAAATTTTATAATAAATTTATATACTGCCTGTTTTTCAAACTCAGTTTGCTGAGATTCTACAAGATAGACATCCTGTAACTCTGGTGTTGCTTTAAGATTGTCAACAAATGCAACTACATTTAAGTTTGAAAATCCTATGCCTTCAACTGTAACTGCCTCATCAAACTGTAATCCTGTAAGCCATACTCCATCAGGAAGTTTTTTTACAATAGTGCTGAGAATACTAACAGGTGCTGATTGCATTTTTTTCAAACTTTCAATTAATTTTGTTTTTGCTTCTATATCTTTATTCATTGCTTCAAATTTTTTAACCTCGGCAATTTTTTTCTGTAGCCCTGAAAGCACTTTTTTCTGGCTTTCTATATCTTTTTGATATTCTGATTTTATATACTCACAATAAGCAAAAATAACCATCAGAATCACCAATGTTATTCCTGCTGGAATTATAAACTTTTTAACAACTTCCCAAGATAGTGTGACTTGGAACTTTTTGCCTGTTTTTTTTACCTCTTTTTTGGGTAAAAGATTTATTTTAATCACTTTATCTTCTCCGTTCCTCTCAGAGATAAACCTATTGATATAGAGGCAATGTTTACATATTTATGCATTTTGGATGAGATTTTTTTATTAATCTTGATTTTTTTGAAAGGATTAAATATAAAAATTTCCTGCTCCAGCCTTTCCTCAATTGATGAAATAAAAAAAGGAGAAATTACAGGAAATCCTGTAAGATATATCTTTTTTACAGATTCTTCGGACATAAAAGCCTTGAAATACTCAATCTGTCTATAAATTTCTGCAGAAACTTCATCTGCGAAGTTTCTTATTTCTTCATCGTGAGCTTCATTTATATTAATATTTAAAGCAATAGTGCTATCTCTAATATAAATAGGCTTATTTTTCTTTGCGATAGCAAAGTTAATAACATTTTCTCCTATGTTAATAACTGCGACAGTATCAACATCGCTATAATTTACCTCGTATATATTGTAAAGAGCTAAAGCTCCAATATCTATAGCTACCAGTGTAATGCCTGCTCTTTCAAAAATATTGACATATTCATCCACTATTTGTTTGTTAGCGACTGCTACAAGCAGTTCTGCTGAATTTCTATTTTTTGATTGTTCAAGTATATGAAAATCATAATATACTTCTTTCACGCTAAAAGGAATGTATTTATCAAGTTCTAAGGGAAGATTTAAAGCAATTTCATCTTTATTTATGTAAGGAACTTGGAGTATTTTTACAGCTGTATATGTGGGTCCTGAAATTGCTAATGCTACTTTGAGATCCTTTATATTAAACTTAGGAGGAATTTTTAAAAGAGTTTTTATAAGAGTATCACTATCAACAATGCCTTCTGAACCGAATACACCATTTGGAAGTTCAAATATCTCCCATTGAACAAGCTCATATTTCTTGCTCATCTGAGCTATTCTAATAGAAGAAGGCTCTATTTCTATCCCAAGAACCATTTTATGTTTTGTAGCAAAAAATTAATCTTTTGTCAATAGTTTATTCAAAGTTTTTTTCATAATTTCAATAGGAGCTTCAACTTCAGTCCATATTTTAAAGGCAAATGCAGCCTGCCACAGAAGCATTCCAATCCCTCCAACAACCTTGCATCCGATTCGTTCCGCTTCTCTCATCAAAGGTGTTTCAGGATAAACAATATCACAATAAACATGTTCAGGTTTTATTAATTCAGGATTTAAAGGCATAGGGTCATCCTTTTTTAAACCAAGTGATGTGGCATTTACTATAACATCTATTTTTTCAGTAACTGATTTATCCATTTCCACAATTTCAATAAAACCAAATTTTTTAAACTTTTCTTTTATTGCCAATGCGTTAGATGGCGTTCTATTGTAAATATAAACTTTTCCACCTTCTTTTAAAATCCCGTAAACTATGGCTTTTGCAGCCCCACCTGCTCCCAGAATTAAAAAGTTCTTATTTTTCATTGATATTCCTTCATCTTTAAGGGATAAAATAAAGCCGTTTACATCTGTATTAAATCCTTTTAATATTCCTTCATTATTTAAAATTGTATTGACTGCACCGATATTTTTAACTTCATCTGAAAGCTCATCAATGTATTGGATTACTGTCTCTTTGTGAGGAACTGTAATATTAACACCCCTTATATTCAGAGCTCTTATAGCTTCCACAGCTTCTTTTAGTTTGTCTTTTTTTACATTAAAGGCTACATAACAATAATCAAGTCCAAGATATGAAAAAGCTTCATTATGTATTAAAGGAGAAAGTGTATGTTCTATAGGATCACCGAATATTCCTATTATTTTTGTTTTTCCTGTAATCACGGAATTTATTCTATCAGATAAATCAATTTAATCTCAATTTGTTATAATTATGAGGATAAAAATACGAAGCTGTTTAATAATAAAGAGAGTTTAAACTGTTGTTCTGAGAGACGAGACTCTGAGGAACTTGGACTTAAAGAGTTATCCTGAGGGATTATCTCCTTAAAAAAGTGGAGGAGATTCTTCGTCGCTTACGCTCCTCAGAATGACAGAAAGCATCAGATGGCAGAAAAAGATTTAGAAGGGCAAAAATATAATTGGAGGACCAACAAAGCCTTAGCATGATAGAAAGGAAAGAGGAATGATATTTTTATGCTGTCACCCTGAGCGAAGCGAAGGGTCTCCTCTTTTGGATGCATAGGGGAAGTATAGGCAGACAGAAGAAAAGGGCTCAGAATGACAGATTGCGGCAAGTGAAAAATTACTTTTATTATGTGGTTTGATTTTTAAAACTTAAAACATTGTTAAGAGGTAGAACTAATGGTTCAATATGAAGATTTAGAAAAAGGTAAAGAAAAAATTCTCATCATAGGGCTTGGATATGTGGGATTACCCTTGGCAGTTGCCATGGCAAAATATTTTAATATTGTTGGCTTTGATAGGAACTCGCAAAGAATCAAAGATCTTAAAAAAGGGCTTGATTCTACAGGCGAAGTAACAAAGGCGGAACTATTGAATTCAAATATTGAGTTTCAGGATAGGTTGTCGGATAAGAATAAATTTAAATTTATAATAGTTGCGGTTCCAACTCCTGTTGATAAGCTTAAAAATCCTGATTTATCTTTTCTTGTTTCTGCATCTGAGGTAGTAGGTAGGCATATTTCAAAAGGTGGGGTGGCTGTATTTGAGTCTACTGTTTATCCAGGAGCAACTGAGGAAGTATGTGTTCCTGTTATTGAAAAAGAAAGCGGTTTAAGATGGAAAAGAGATTTTTGGATCGGCTATTCACCTGAAAGAGTAAATCCTGGAGACAGGGAGCACAACATAGAAAGAGTAGTAAAAATCGTATCAGGAGACACTCCTCAGACACTTGAGCTTGTGGCATCGGTTTATGGGAAAGTAATCAAGGCAGGTGTTTACAAATCACCAGACATAAAAACAGCAGAAGCTGCCAAGGTTATTGAAAACATTCAGAGAGACATAAATATAGCTTTGATGAATGAATTAGCCTTGATTTTCCATAAATTGGGACTTGACACTAAAGAAGTTCTCAATGCTGCCAAGACTAAATGGAACTTTTTGCCATTTGAACCTGGGCTTGTAGGTGGGCATTGCATACCTGTTGACCCTTATTATCTTGCCAGAAAATCCGTAGAGGTAGGACACGCTCCAGAGTTGATTTTAGCTGGTAGAGGTGTAAATGAGTTTATTCCTCTTTATATAGCCCATGAAATAGTGAAAATTTTGATAAAAGCAGGAAAAAAGGTAAAAGGTTCTAAGATTTTAATTTTGGGGGCAACTTTCAAAGAAAATGTGCCTGATTTAAGAAACAGTAAGGTAATGGAACTAAGCAAAGAATTAGAGGATTTTGGCATGCAGATTTATCATTACGACCCTGTTGTGATGAAAAATGACCTAAATCACGAATACAGATGGAATTTTATAGATGATATAAATCATCATTCACCCTATGATTGTGTTGTTTTAGCTGTTAAACATGAAGTTTTTATTAAGAAATTTAGCCTTGATTTTTACAGTAAAATTATGAAAACCCCTTGTATACTTATTGACATAAAAGGCGCTTATGATAGAGAGGAAATTTTGAGAAAAGGATTTCTTTATTGGAGATTATAAAGTTTTGTTTGAATATTGCAAATATAAATCAAGCATACTTTTGCACATATGTTCTAACGTATATTTGTTTTCCACTTTTTTTCTTCCTGCCTGTCCCATCTTATATGCTAAATTTGGCTCTTTAAGAATTTCCAATATTTTGGATGCCAATAAACGAGGCTCATTCGGAGAAACAAGATATCCATTTACCCCATTATCAATGACTTCTCTTACTCCATCAACATCTGAACCTATAACAGGTTTGCCCATTGCCATTGCTTCTAAGAAAGATGTCCCCAAAGCTTCCTGTAGGGTGGGAAGAATAAATAAATCAATGGAATTAAGTATCTGAGGAATATCATTTCTGTGTCCAAGCATAATTACATTTTTTGAAAGTCCATACTGCTTAATTTTTTCCTCAATATTTTTTCTTTGAGGACCGTCTCCGACAAAGACAAAAATTGCTTCTGGGATTTCTCTTAAAACTTCAGGAATTGCTTCAAGCAGAATGTGATGACCTTTTTTCTTTCTTAAAACAGCTACAGTGCCGATTAAAGGAGTGTTTTTGCTAAGTCCTAATTTTTCTCTTAGCGAGGCTTTCACTTTATCGGGATTAAATTTTTCAATATCAATTCCTGTAGGAACTGTAAAGACTTTTTCAGGCTTGATACCCCTGCTGATAAGATAGTTTCTCACATATTCGCTGACTGTTACTATAATATCTGAGAGATATTTATATGAAAAAGTAGAGGTAATTGGTAAAGCAAGATGTCGGGTTCTCACAATTAGGGGATGTTTTTTTGAGAGCTTTCTTGCAAATCCTGCAATATAGGTGTCCTTACCACTATGAGTGTTTACTACATCAATGTTCAATTTGTGGATGAGTCTTGCTGTATAGTAGATTGCTTTGATATCGTAACTCTTTCTCATAGGATGCATAAAAACTTCTATACCAGCATCTTGGGCTTTTTTGGCAAGTCCACTCTCAGGTTGGCAGAGAATAAATACCTTAGCGCCTAATTTCTGAATGCCTATACATTCATTCAAAATTCTATTTTCCTGTCCACCCCAGCCTGGTGAGGATTCAGTGTGAAGAACCTTGATAGTCATTTACTGTGTTATCTCCTTAACGAATCTGACAATTGCCTCATATACTGGTTCAACATCTACATCATCTGCTTTTTTATTAATACCTTGAATAAGAACATTTTTTACTCCCCAAGGTCTCCACCTTTCAGGGTCTGTGGAACCCCATATGGTAACAATAGGTTTACCAAGTGCTGCTGCTATATGCATAGCTCCTCCATCAAGACAGACAACAAGATCTGCGAAACTCAATGCAGCAATAAGCTCTCCAAGACGGACAGTCCTACAAGGAATAATCTCAGGAACTGCTTTTGATATAAGCTCAGCTTTCTCATCATCTCCTGGATGGTAGGGGTTGTTTTCTGAACCTGGAGACCACAGTAGCATTATATTGGCATTATGATTTTTTAAAATAAGTCTTGCGAGGCTTATAAACTTCTCAGTAGTCCATCTGTTTTCAGGCTTTCTGCTGCTTATGTGGAAGGCTATTTTTCTGTCATTCTGAGGGGTCTCAATGACCCCGAAGAATCTCTCCTTTTTAAGCAATTCATTTACCCTTTCAATCTCGTATGATGATGGATATACCCTCATTTTGTCTGGTTTTTCATTTATTCCCAATGGTAAAAGCAAGGTAAAAACTCTTTCTACTTCATGCATAGGTTTTTGAGGCTCTTTGAGAGGCATATTATAAAAAAATGATTTTTCAACATTTTTTGGTAGATAACCAATTTTCAGCTTTGCTCCTGTTAAATATGTATATCTTGCAAGTCTTGGCGAATATGAGCCACAAGCAATTGCAACGTCATATTTTTCTTTTCTGATTTTCATGAGAATTTTGGTATTGTTGAACCAAACAGAAAACTTGTTTTTCTCAGGAACATGTTTAGCTTTTTCATAAATATATATCTCATCAATATCTGGATTGTTTCTAATCGCCTCTGCATTGTAAGAATTTACAAGGATTCCAATTTTTGCCTGAGGATAAGCCTGCCTAACTGCATGTATTGCAGGAGTTGTGCATACGAGGTCACCAATATTGTCCCGACGGATGAAAAGGATTTTTGAGATCATTGTTGATGTACAATTTCCCTTTCTCTTGGTATTCTATGCATAACAGCCATTCCTATTCCGAGTAACATCATGAAAAGCAATTTTGAATCATCTCCATCAAAACTTCCAAAGAAATTATTAACCCAATAGCCTACCATCATAGTCATTAATGAAGCAGAAAAATATTTTATTAACGTATCTTGAGATTTTAGCCAATATTTTAAACAAACTATAAAAAATGCTGTTATCATCCATAAGAAAACTATTAAACCTTGAATCCCTAACTCAAAAGCAATTCCTATAAAAGTATTGTGAGTTTGAGGATAAATAAAATGCTTATTATTTTCATTTCTTACAGTTTTACCGAATAAAAATCTTCCGTATCCATGAGGATAAAATGGATTTTCAGATATTTTATCAATTGCTGTTTTCCACATGGCAAGCCTTTGCTTCATCGAAGATGGATTATATCCTGCTATTTCCTCAGGTTTCATTTTGAAGTATTCACTTATAGAGGGAATCCGCTCTGTATGCATTTCTCTAAACATCTTCTTTTCAATATATACAAAAGTTAAAATAGATAGAAGTATAACCAAAAGCAAAGAGATAAAAAATTTTTTCTCTTTGAGTAATAATAAAGAGCTAAAAAACACATGTAAACCTAATGCAATTATTCCTGCCCTTACGAAAGTTATATGAAGTGCTAATAGATTTATGACTAATGCTAATATTAAGAAAAATTTCTGCTTTTTATCTTGAAGATAAATCAATCCCCAAAATATAAAAGGGATGACCATAGTATGATAAAGAGCTGCTACTTCTCCACCTCCAGGGTCTCTGAATCCACCAGCTTTATAAGTTACAGAAAACCAATTGCCTCCGTTTCTATAAAAGTCATAGAATGAATAAAGACTGAATATTATACTACTAAAGAATAGAACTCTCATTAAAAGAAGAGCATTTTCTTCCTTTTTAATAGCATAGTAAACTAAATAAAATAGCAAAATTGGTGTAATTAACTCGCCTCTAATTTCTTTTATTGTTTCTTTGGGGTTGACTGAAGTAAAAAAGGAAAGTAATGCAATAACAAAAAAAACTAAAAATGGAACTTCAAATGAGGTCTTAATGAATTTAAAATTTTTCTCACGATAAAATCGTAAAATTAATAAAATAAATGGAGTCCATAAAGCAATAGAACGAATAGTAGCAGTGTGAGCAACAGGCAAAACTAAGATGAGAATACTCAGAAATATAATAATTATTTTATCAACTTGTTTCATAACAATTAGTATTCAGACTATAGAACTTTTTGATCTTCTCAACTATCTCATCTATCTCAATTAATTCAATACAGTCACGATTTTTTGTCTCACAATCATAAGGGGATTTAAAAACATGTGAGCATGGCACACAATGTAAGTCTGTTTTTTGAATTATCACGACCTTTTCTCCCAAAGGTCTTTGATCTTCCATGTTAGAAGGTCCTGCTATATTAATCAAAGGGATATTTAAAGCATCAGCCATATATGTTATACCTGTATCTACACCAATAAACAATGATAGTTTTTCAATAAGTACTGGGAGTTCTTTAAGATTAAAAATTCCAGCGGTATTAATTACTCTGCCCTTATTCTTTGAAGTTACTTTAATTATTTCAGCATTATTTGTATCTTGAGAATTTCCTATTAAAACAATTTGAGCATCGAGATTTTCTAATAACTTATCCACCAAATCTATTATCTTCTCAACTCCCAATTCCTTTAGTTTATTAGCACTACTGACCGCAATGCCTATCAAGGTTTTATTTGTCTTACCTAAAATCTCTTTAACTTTCATTTCAGCTTCTTCAGATTTGTAAACTTCCTTTCTTAAATCGTATTTATCAATATCTATAAATCTCAGCATTTTCATGTAAGTTTCAATAACAAGTTGTCCTGAAACATGTGGTTCAACATAGGTAAAGAGCTTTGAAGCAAGTTTAAAAGTTAAACCAGAAAAATTTGGCATTACTGATAATCTTATCGGGACTAATCCCCAGAACAGAGAAATAGCATACAGAACACTTGGATTTAGAGCAATTCCAATGTCATACTTGCCATTATAAATTAATTTTGCAAGCTTAATCTTACCCCAAAATCCTTTATAATCTTGAGGTTTTATTGCTATAATTTCATCTACATGTGGATTTAATTCTAACAATTCCTTTGTAGTTGGAGTTACGATAACAGATAATTTAATATGAGGAAAAGTTTTTTTTATTTCTCTAAAAACAGGCGTTGAACAGATTAAATCACCAATTTTTGCCGTTTGTATAATTAATATTTTAGAGACTTTATTTTTTCCTTTCAAGGAAGTCAGAATATAAATAAAAGGGTAGAAAATATAAGTTAAAATCAGATATATCAATCTTTCAACACCTCTTCAAAAACATTTTCAACACCTTTTATATAATGATCAATTGAAAAATCTTTTATAACTCTTTCTCTTCCCTTTTCACCCATCTGATTCCTTAAATCAGGATTTTTTATTAGTAATAAAATCTTTTCAGCAAAAGCTTCAGGATTGTTAGGTGAAACAAGAAAGCCTGTCTCTCCATTCACGACGAGTTCGGTAGGACCTGATTTATTTGAAGCAACGACTGGTTTACTCATAAGCATTGCTTCAATAATAACTCTTGGTAATCCTTCTTTATCTGAGGTCATTACAAAAATATCAAATGCATTGATATAAGAAATAGCATCATTTTGAAAGCCTGTAAAGATTATATCATTGATTAGGTTTTTTCTTTTTGCTAATTCAACCAAATTTTCTTTTTCAGGACCTTCACCTACAATTATGAGTTTGATTTCATTATCAATTTTACTTCTAACTATACTGAATACCTCTATTAAAGCTGATATTTTTTTTCTTTTCATAAGGGAGCCTACTGTTCCTATTGCTATTTCTTTTTCTGATACTTCTAGTTTTTTTCTTATTGCTTGCAGGGATTGCTTGGGTAATATAGCAATGTCTATGCCATTATAGACTACTATGCATTTTTCTGTGTTAATGTTCTGCTTAATAAGTTCATTTTTGACACCTTCTGATACGCATATTATTTTATTGACTGATGAATTTGTTAATTTTGCTTCAAAAAAATTAAGAACTGGCTCTACTCGGCAATGTAATATTGAGGGAATTCCTGTAATTTTTGAGGCTATTATCCCCTCAAGATTTGATGATGGTTGATTATTCATATATAATAAGTCGATTTTCAAATCTTTTATTATTTTGGCAATTCTTTTTGCGTTAGGTTTTATTTTATAAAAATAATCAATCCAGAAAATGATAATTTTTTTAATTTTTTTACTATAAAAAAATAAGATCCTGCTCACTTCCTTTATTATCTTTATAAATATCGCCTGAGATTTTTGTGGTAACAAAACAAACTTTATTCCGAGTTTTTCAATTTCTTTTTGGATATTAGAATCATTACCCTTATTATAGTTGTAGTAAAATAAAACAGTAAAATTGTATTTTTTTCTATCAATTCTCTTGAGAAGTTCAATAAGGCTATTAGTGCCTCCTCCCCATTCTTTGCCTGTATCAAGAATTAATATATCATAAATTTTTTTCATAAATTCAAAAATTTTATTATAACTTTATAAACTTCTTCAACACTTATACTTTCCATACATACGGGATATTTACATTTTTTACTTATACATGGTTCACATGTTCTATCTTTTTTGATAATAAAATGCTTATCTAAATCATAATATGCTCCAGACCGATTAGGATCAGAAACAGCAAATAATCCAATTATCGGCGTTCCCAAAGCAATTGCCATATGCATAATTCCTGTGTCTCCTGTAACTAAAACTCTTAATTTCTTTATGAGAGATGGGAGATATTTTAAAGGAATTTTACCTGCCGAAACAACTGCTCCTTTTCCTATACTTTGAGCGATTTTTTGACAGTATGAATATTCACTGGGAGAACCAGTTATTATAATTTTTATTTTAGAGTCTAATTGGATTAATTTTTTCCCTAATTCTATAAATCGTTCCGGCAACCACATTCTACTTACAGTTGAAGCTCCCACTTGAAATCCTATGATTGTGTTATTTTCATCAATATTGTTTTGTTTTAAAAATTTTTTTACAAAATCTTCTCCCTCATTTTGAATTGGTAAAACCATTCTTTTATCTCTAATATTACATCCTATCAATTCTGCTGATTTTAGCCTAGCCTCAACTCCATGCGTAAAATCATCCCATGTATACAGCTCATTTGAGTTAGAAAGCAGAAATTTAAACCTATTAGAATTTGGCACTTTAACGATAAATCTTGCTTCTCCGAGGTATGCCATCGGAGTTGCCTGAGGTTCGTTGCCATGAAGGATTACAGCTACATCAAATTTATGTTTTCGGAATTCTCTGATTGTTTTAAAAAACTTTTTCCACCCTCTGTAGTAGGGAATTATTCCGTCAATATGGGGATTGTTTTCGAAAAGTTCCATGTTTTTTACATTAAAATGGGCAATAATTTTAGCTTTAGGATATTTCTCTCTTATAGCTCTTATTGCAGGAGTTGACATAAGTGTATCTCCGATAGCGGTTGAAGACACCACAAGAATATTCCTTACCTCATCTGGATTAAAATATTTCAGTTCTGTTTGCCTTTGGTCCAATTTTTTAATTATTTTTAATAAAAAATACAAAAGATTTTCTCTTATCCTGAGTTTCATCTGCCTCTTTGATTATGAATTGTCTAAAATAAAAATAATTATTTTAACAACTCATCAAGAAATCTTAGAAATTTATTTATTTCACTTTTATATTTTTTCTTTATTTTCAATGCTTTTTCAGCAACAATTTTAAATTTTTCTCTATCAATATCAACATCGTAGGCATGCCTGAAAAAATGCATGAATGCTTTCTTTCATATACAAGAATTCCCTCTTTTCTTATTTTTTCCCTAAAAGGAAGTTCGCTGAGTAATCTTATGTCTACTTCTCTTTTAGAATATCTGTTTATCTCAGAATAAAGCTTGAGAAGGTTTTCAAAATCTAAGTCTGGTTCCACAGCAATATCAATATCTGAATACTTATTAAACGAAAACTCTACCATTGAACCATAAAGGTAAACCCTTTCCACTCCATATTTTTCCCATAGCTTTGAAAGTCTCCTTATCATTGACAATATCTCATCCCGCTCTTTTGTTTTAATAGCTAATTTTTTTTCATTTTTTTCTAAAAGATAATTTTTGACTGATTGAATATCTATTTTGCAGCCTTTCATGTTTTGATTATATCACATAGTTTTCAAAAATCTCTTTACCTCATCAGGATTGAAATAAATTAATTGAGGCTGTTCAATCACCAACGGTCATTCCGATGGGTCTTCTCCTTAAAAGAGAAAAGGAGATTCCTCACTTCGTTCGGAATGACATGGACGAACAGAGGAGATTCCTCGTCGCTAACGCTCCTCGGAGTAACAGAAGAGGAACGCTCATTGGAATGACAGGAAAAAGGTGCAATGACAGAAAGCGAATCCGAAGGATACATATATTCTCTTACCCTGAGCGAAGCGAAAGGTCTCATCTTTTAGAGCGGAGAAGATTCTTCTTCCGCATACACGGCATTGGAATAGCAAACTTTTTGGGCAACTCATATTAGAAACCGAAGTAGACAAAAGAAATCAAAATTATATAAGGATAACAAGATTATCTCTGTGGACTATTTCATCTGAGTATTTATATCCGAGAATTTTTTCAATTTCTGAAGATTTTTTGCCTTTTATGAGTTTTATTTCACAGGAGGAATAGTTAACCAATCCTTTTGCAATTCTTTCTCCTTTTTCATCAACACAATATACTGCATCACCAACATCAAAATCTCCTTCAACTTTTTTTATTCCTGATGGTAAAAGACTTTTCCCGTTTTTAAGTAATGCTTTAACAGCGCCTTCATCAATATAAAGATTACCTTTTGCTCTTGTTGCATAGGCAATCCAGCCTTTTCTGGATGTTACTTTTTGAGCTACTGGTTCAAAGTATGTGCCTATCTGTTTTCCTTCTATTACAGCTTTAATATTTCCATAGCTTCTTCCGCTTACAATATGAACAGGGATTCCAAATGAGGTTGCTTTCTTTGCAGCCATAACTTTTGAGTACATGCCACCTGTTCCGTATCCTGTGCTTGTTGGTTTGGCGATCTCTATAAGTTCTTTTGAAACCTCTTTAACATGTTTTATTATCTTAGCATCAGGGTCTTTTTTAGGATCAGATGTATAGAGTCCTTCAACATCTGATAAAATTATCAAATGATTTGCTTCAATAAGCCCTGAAACAAGTGCTGCAAGCTGGTCATTATCACCAAATTTTATTTCATCTGTAGCAACAGTGTCGTTTTCATTTATTATAGGAATAACATCCATCTCAAGAAGTGTAAGAATCGTATTTTTTGCATTAACATAGCGAATTCTATCACTGAGGTCATCTCTTGTAAGAAGAATCTGAGCTATATGTTTTTTATATTTAAGAAAAGACCTTTCATACATCCACATAAGAAGAGGTTGTCCAACAGCAGCTGTAGCCTGTTTTTTTCTTATTTCTCTGGGTTTAGTTTTAAGTCCGAGTTTCCTTAAGCCAGAAGCAATTGCTCCGGAGGAAACCATCACAACTTCAATTGATTTATTATGAAGTTCGGAAACTTCCTTTGCCAAAGAAAGAATTCTTTTTTGGTTAATGCGTCCTGCTTTGTCAGTTAAAAGATTACTCCCTATTTTTACAACAATCCGCATTTTTTACCCACTTTCTCTGAAAGATAATGTAAAAGTTTATCAATACCTTCTTTTTTTACTGCACTTATTGGGAAAAAATCAATACCTTTTTCTTCACAATATTTTTTAAGCTTTCCAAGTCTGTCCCCTTTATAGGCAATGTCAATCTTAGTTCCAACAACTGCAAATGGCTTTTTTGTAAGGGCTGGATTATAAAGTTCAAGTTCTTTCTGAATTTTCTCAAAGTCTTCCCGAGGGTCAGACTCAGAAAAATCTGATACATCAACAAGATGAAGGAGCAAAGAGGTTCTTTCAACATGCCTTAGAAATTGATGTCCAAGTCCTGCTCCTTTATGAGCACCTTCAATTAATCCTGGGATATCAGCAACAACAAAACTTTGATAATTTTCATATTTTACAACTCCAAGCACAGGTATAAGGGTTGTAAATGGATAATCTGCAATCTTTGGTTTGGCTGAGCTTATTACTGAAATCAAAGTTGATTTGCCAGCATTGGGAAGACCTATTAACCCTACATCTGCAAGGAGCTTAAGCTCAAGAATTACCCATCGTTCTTGTCCTTTTTCTCCTGGTTGAGCATATCTTGGAGCTTGATTTGTTGGAGTCGCAAAATGAGCATTTCCGAAGCCACCTCTGCCACCCTTTGCAACAATAAAATATTTTTCTTCTTCATCAAGATCTGCGAGAACTTCCTCTGTTTCAGCATCTTTAACTACAGTTCCAACAGGCACTTTTATTATCAGGTTTTCTCCATCTTTTCCTTTCATATTACTTCCTTTTCCATGTTGTCCTCTCTGGGCTTTATAGACTTTTTGATATCTATGGTCAAGAAGTGTATGAAGTTCTGAAGAAGCTTGAATTATTACATCTCCGCCTTTTCCACCATCTCCGCCGTCAGGACCTCCTTTGGGAACATATTTTTCCCTGCGGAAGCTTATACAGCCTCTGCCACCGTCACCAGCTTTTACATAGATTTTTACATAATCAATGAATTGCATGGAAGAAGAAAGGGTGGTTTTAGCCACCCTTTGATTTATTGGGCAGGTTCAATTACTGGATAAACGCTTACTTTAAGTCTCTGCTTGTCTTTCCTTTCAAATTTAACAATTCCATCAATCAAGGCAAACAGGGTATAGTCAGAACCAACCCCTACATTTGCTCCAGGATGAAATTTTGTTCCTCTCTGACGAACAAGAATATTTCCAGCTTTAACAAACTGTCCACCGAATCTTTTTACGCCAAGTCTTTTAGCCTGGCTATCTCTTCCGTTTCTTGAACTTCCAACTCCTTTTTTATGTGCCATTTTTATCCTCCTACAATTTCTTTTATCTTTATTTTAGTATACCATTGTCTGTGTCCTTTTAGCTTGTGGATAGCTTTTTTTGAAGGAGGACTATAGACAAGAACTTTCTTGTCTTTTTTCTCATCAATAACTTCAGCTTTAACTTTTACACCTTCAATATACGGATTTCCTATCTTAAGTCCCTCATTCCCTTTAAAAAGTAAAACCTTATCAAAAATCACTTCCTGCCCTGGTTCAATATTGAGTTTTTCAATTTTTACTATGTCTCCAGATTTAACTCTGAATTGTTTTCCTCCTGTTTCTATAATCGCGTACATGAAACACCTCCTTATGGAATTACTTTATTCAATGGATACTCAACAAAACCTGATGCACCTGCATCTTTGAGCTTAGGTAAAAGTTCTCTAACTTTTTTCTCGTTTATTATAACTTCTACTGCATACCATTCTTCATCATAAAGCTGAGAAATTGTTGGCGAATGTAATGAATTAAGTAAACATAACACTTTCTTAAGAGAATCCTTTGGAACATTCATCTTGAGTCCTACTTTTTCTTCAGCCAATAAAGCACCCTGAAGAAGCATTGCTATATCCTGCATTTTTTTCTTTTTCCATGAGTTTTTCCATGCATTTTTATTTGTAATAAAACGGGTGGTTGATTCAAGAATTGTTTCAATAACGCGTAATTTATTTGCCTTTAAAGACGTCCCGGTTTCTGTTAAATCAACAATTGCATCAGCAAGATAAGGTGGTTTAACCTCTGTTGCTCCCCATGAAAAATAAACTTCAGCTTTGATGCCTTTTGATTTTAAATATCTTTTTGTGTATCCAACAAGCTCAGTAGCAATCCTTTTACCCTGCAAGTCTTCAACTGTTTTTATCGGAGAGTCTTCTGGAACAGCTATAACCCATTTGACAGGCCTAAATCCTTCTTTTGCATATCTCAATTCAGCAACCTCTATTACATCAACATTTTGCTCAAGAATCCAATCATATCCTGTAAGTCCGCAATCAAGATATCCTTTTTCAACATAAACTGGTACTTCTTGGGCCCTCAAAAGCATACCTGAGATTTCTTCATCATCAATTACAGGATAATATGACCTGTGTGAAACATGTATATTGTATCCTGCCTTCTTAAAGAGCTTTAATGTGGTTTCTTGAAGACTTCCCTTAGGCAATCCGAGTTTTAAGACTTTATCCTTCATTTTATTTAGATGTCCCTCCTAAATAAATTTAGAAATTTTAGTTTAAAATTTTTATTAATTTTCCGTCAACTTTTTTGCCATTCAGGGGCTGCGTATGCGGAAGAAGAATCTTCTCCGCTCTAAAATATGAGACCATTTACTTCGCTCAGGGTGACAGAATATATGTGTCCTGCGGATTCGCTCTTTCTGTCATTCCACTTTTTCCCTATCATTTGAACTTTTCTTGTCATTCCAATGCACGTTCCTTTTCCGTCATTCCGAGGAGCGTTAGCGACGAGGAATCTACTTTTTTTTCCCGAGTATCAAAGACTCCTCGCACCCATTGAGGAAGTTAGGAATGACAAAAAAGACTGCTCAATTATTAAGGGGTATTAAAACCATTGAAATAACCGTTAGTATAAGTTTCTGAATTTAAAGGCTTTAAAAATCAAGGGGTTATAAAATGCCGAAGGCGGGATTTGAACCCGCACGGCGTTAACACCACCAGATCCTGAATCTGGCGCGTCTGCCAGTTCCGCCACTTCGGCATATAGTATTTTAAACTTTTTTATTATCTTTTCTTCAAGAATGAATTCAGAGGGGTATGATTTATATAAAAAATTTATTAAACTATTTAAAAGTTTTAACAAACCTAAGAATTAAAAATTGATATTATATTTTTGATGAGTCAAATATATCACAATTTTGATTGTCCATCCCCTTGATTTCCTGTCTCATTAATGTTTGACAATACTTTGATACTTAAAAGGAGGAATTATCATGAAAATTTCAAAACTTATTCAATTAGTAAGTATTACAACACTTTTTTCTTTTATATTTCTTTTTGTTATTTTTTACTTTACTGGGAAAACTTCTCAGGATAATGTCAGGGAACTTGTGGATAAGGATATTCAGCTTCTTGTTGCGTATAAAGATATTTATGGACATGGTTCTCAGACATTAGCTTCGGTCAGAAATGTTCTGGCATCTAATGATGAACAGTCAAAGAAAAATGCTGAGAAATACTATAAAGAGTTAGTACAAACGATTGATGAAACAATAAAAATAGCACCTGCTAACATACAGGAAGAATTGAAAAAACTTCTGAAAATGTGGCAAGACAATCATGTTTTAATAGCAGAAATAATTAAACTTACAGAACAAGGTAAAAAAGAAGAAGCCCTTAAGAAATCACAAGAACTTACAAATGGATTCAGAAAAGCAAGAGATATAGTTTTTAATCTTAGTGATTTGCAAAAATCTAAGTTTTTAAAAGCAAAAGAAAATATGGCAAATACTATGAAAAGAAACTTTTATCTCTTTG
>Ga0123519_10005497_pt1 | contig 20192 bp, 23 predicted proteins | sample YelNatPaOPRAMG02_FD_87396 | JGI IMG/M metagenome (GOLD analysis project Ga0123519, IMG submission 87396) | Hot spring microbial communities from Yellowstone National Park - Yellowstone National Park OP-RAMG-02 (version 2) | ecosystem: Environmental > Aquatic > Thermal springs > Hot (42-90C) ...
AGTGGTGTTGTTTCATGGTATTTCCTCCCCCGGAAGGTATTTCCGGGGATTAAGACGATGTGACATTTCAAATTGGGAATAAAATAGGACATTTCAAATTGGAAACCACAACACCCTCCAGTAGATTGACATCTCCTCGCTCCCTTTGATATACTGCTTAGGGACTTCAAGGAAGACAGGAGGTTTGTTTTCTTGATAGACACCAGCGATTTCCGCAACGGTCTACATATCATCGTAGATGGCGACATCTACACCATCATCGAGTTCATGCACGTCAAACCCGGCAAAGGCGGAGCCTTCGTACGCACCAAACTGAAGAACGTGCGTACCGGCGCCGTGCTGGACAAGACCTTCCGTGCCGGAGAACGCATGGAGCAGGCGTTTCTCGAGCGCAAGCCCATGCAGTTCCTTTATAACCAGGACGATGAGTACTATCTGATGGACATGGACACGTACGACCAGATTATGGTGCGTCGTGAGCAGTTCGGTGAAGGCATCAAGTACCTCAAGGAGAATATGGAAGTGACGGTACTGATGCACGAAGGGCGCGTGGTCGGCGTGGAGATGCCCTGGTTTGTGGAACTGCAGGTGGTAGAAACCGACCCCGGCGTGCGAGGTGATACCGCCTCTGGAGGGTCGAAGCCCGCTACGCTGGAGACTGGTGCAGTGGTGCGCGTGCCGTTCCATATCAACGTGGGCGACATCATCAAAGTGGATACCCGCACCGACCAGTATCTCGAGCGCGTCAAAGCGCAGTAGCTCCAAACGAAGGGGGGCGAGCCTATGGGACGCCCGGGGCGTTCCTTTCATGCCCGTAAAGCAGCCGAGCTGATGGAAGACTTGCTGCAGCTTGCCGGTATTGTCGCGACGGCGGGCGCGGTGCTCGCAGTTGCCTACCTGCTCTGGGGCGTCTTCTCAGGTGTGGCAACGTCATGGGCAACGCTGCCTACACCGGAGCGTCTGCGCGTGGAGCAAAATATACACCTCGCCGGTCGGGCACTGCTGGCAACCACAGCCGTTGCTGCAGCCAGCTTCACCCTGCTCTATCTCCGCGAAACGAGCATCGGATACCTTTTTCTGTTGCTCGCCGCTTTGCTGGCTTTGGGCGTCCCTCTGGGCATCATTCACCTCGCACCCCAGAACGGGCGAGAACCCACCCTCTTGCCCGCGGTAGTGGTTGCTTTCCAGCAGGCGGGTCTGCTGTGTCTTGTGCCCGGCATCATCTTCGCCGTACTGGATGTTTGGGTGCGGGTAACGTCCGGCTATTTCCGCGAGATGTTCAGCCGGGCCAATTTGCAATATGGCGCGAACGTCGTCAGAGAGAGCCAGCCGACCAACCGGTTTCTCGGTTACTGCTGGCAGCTGCCCTTCTGCCGTCCAAGCATCCGTAAAAACTGCCCCATTTATCACGCGCGACGTACCTGCTGGCGTGAAGGCGTCGGATGTATGTGCGAGGAACGCGTCATCTTGCAGGCTTTAGAGGGTAAGGGCGCGCCCGGTCCCGACCCCCGCCAAAACGTGCGCTTCATTCCTTATAACAGACACCTCTCCAAAGAGGAGAAACAGGAGCGCTGCCGCAACTGCATCATCTACAACTACCGGCAGCAGCAGAAGTACCAGGTCATCGCCCCCATCGTGATTGTGGCTGCCGTTGCCATTGTGGTTCATTATGCACAACAGACCCAGCAAATTCTCTTCCAGGCGTTGCGTGCGGTGGATAACTTCGTGGCACGGTTCGCGTTCTTGCCCTCTTCTGGCGAGGTGCAGTATATGAAGATCGAATCGCTGGCCCGCTCCTCTGAGTTCGTGACGTGGATGATGATCGGCATCATCGCGGTCATCTTCGTGAGCTATGTGCTACGCGTCGTAGAGTACTTCATCTTCCAGCTAAAGGTGTAACCGATGGTACATACCGAGGTAGAACGGATTGAACGATTACTGGAACTGCTCCATCAGAGCGATGCCAGTGAGCTGGAGGTCGAGACGAGCGGCTGGCGATTGCGCGCGAGGCGGCAGGTGCCCATTGCCGTCCCGACGAGCCCGGAACCAGAGGACGAACAGGTTCAATCGCCTGCCGAGCCCTCGTCCGTGTGGATACGCTCCCCGCTGGTGGGTTTCTTCCAGCCACGTCCCAAACCACTACAGGTGGGCGACAGGGTGAAGAAGGACGAAGTCGTATGCATGATTAAAGCAATGGGACTGATGAATGAGGTGCGAAGCCCCTCAGACGGTCGCGTCGCGGAGGTATGCGTGGACGAGGGAGTTGCGGTGGAGTACGGACAGCCCCTGTATCGCCTCGTGGAGGAGAGCGGCGATGAAACGAGCACGTGAAGCATGGAGCCTGATAGAGATACTCATAGTGCTTGCGCTGCTGCTCCTACTGGCAATCTGGCTGTTGCCAAAGTATACCGGCAGGGGCGCGGAACCGTCGGGACAACCGCGCAAAACGCCCGAGAACGCCGCGCTCGCAGTGCAGTGCCGGAACAATCTCCAGCAGATTCGCCTTTCGATTCGCATGTCCCGCCCAACCGGGGAAGAACCCCTGCCGGCTTCATTGCAGGACCTGCGACTACCTGCAGAGATGCTGTACTGCCCGGTGAGCAAACAACCTTACTGGTATGACCCCCAGACCGGGCGCGTGCAGTGCCTTACTCCGTCGCATGAGGGATTTTGAGCATGTTCCAGAAGATACTGGTAGCAAATAGAGGCGAGATTGCGTTGCGCGTGATTCGCGCCTGTAAGGAACTCGGTATAGCCACCGTGGCGGTGTATTCTGAGGCAGACGCGGATAGCCTGCACGTGCAGGCGGCGGATGAGGCAGTGTGTATCGGACCGGGGCCCGGCAAGGACAGCTATCTCAACATCCCCAACGTGATTATGGCAGCCATCATCACCGGCGCAGAAGCCATCCATCCGGGCTATGGCTACCTTTCGGAACGCGCCAGCTTCGCCGAGGCATGTGAGGCGAGCGGGCTGGTGTTCATCGGTCCACCGCCATCTGCCATCGAGAAAATGGGCGACAAAGCGGTAGCACGTGAAATCGTGCGCCACGCCAAGGTTCCCGTAGTGCCCGGCACACACGGCGCGGTGCGCAGCGAACAGGAAGCACTCAAACAGGCACAGCGCATCGGCTATCCCGTATTGGTGAAAGCGGTAGCCGGCGGTGGAGGCAAAGGCATCCGTCTTGCCGAGAACGCGGATGAGCTATCTCGCGTCTTGCAGCTGGCGCAGAGTGAGGCTCAGGCGGCTTTTGGTTCTCCAGAGGTGTACGTGGAAAAATTCATCCCTGACCCCCGTCACGTAGAGGTGCAGGTGCTCGCTGACTCCTACGGCAACGTCATCCATCTGGGCGAGCGCGAATGCTCCATCCAAACCGAACGGCGCCAGAAAATGATAGAAGAGGCTCCGGCTTCTGTGGTGGCTCCGGCCCTGCGCCAGAAGATGGGTGAGGCAGCGGTACGCGCTGCGAAAGCGGTTGGCTATGTCAACGCGGGTACGGTAGAATTTCTTCTGGATAGCAAAGGCAACTTCTACTTTATCGAGATGAATACGCGCATTCAAGTAGAACATCCCGTTACCGAGCAGGTCACCGGGGTGGACATCGTGCGCGAGCAGATACGAATCGCCGCGAAGGAGCGACTGCGTCTGACTCAACGCGATGTGCAGTGGCGAGGACACTCCATAGAATGCCGTCTTACCGCCGAAGACCCTGACAACGACTTTGCCCCCAGCGTGGGCAAGATTACGCACCTGGTACTGCCAGGGGGACCGGGCGTGCGCGTGGATACCCACCTGTACCCGGGCTATGTCATACCCCCGTACTACGATTCCTTGCTCGCCAAGATTATCGTGTGGGCTGAAGATAGACCATCCGCGATAGCACGCATGAAGCGAGCACTGGAAGAGACGCGGGTGGAAGGCGTCAAAACCAATCTGTCGTTCCTGAAGCGCATTATTGACCATCCGGAGTATCAAAAGGGGAATGTGTCCACACAGTTCCTGCGCCGTTACCTGCGAAACGGTACGGAGTGAGGGAGAGCGAACATGAGCAGTTCTACATTGCGAAAACACACTGCCGGTACTCGTCGCCTGGCAAGGGAACTGGCTTTACGTCTGCTGTATCAGGTGGATATTGCGCAGATGCCGCTGGATGAGTGCTTTGCCTTTGCGGTGGAGCACATGCCTATTGACGAAGAAGGACAGCGGTTTGCCTACGAACTGGCTTCCGGCACTCTGCAGAACCTGCAAAAGATAGATTCCATCATCGCTCACTTCGCGATTGGCTGGCCACCCGAACGTCAGCCCGCCCCTGACCGCAACGTGCTTCGTCTGGCGATATACGAGCTGCTTCATCATCCCGAAACGCCACCCGGTGTGGTCATTAGTGAGGCAGTGGAGCTGGCGAAGAAGTATAACTCCGACGAATCTGGCAAATTCGTCAACGGCGTTCTGGCGAGCGTGTTGAAACATCTGGAGGAGTATCGGTGAGCGCAACCCTTTTAGATGGTGCAGCAACCGCTGCACAGATTCGAGAGGAACTCAAGCCGTGTGTGCAAAAGCTGCGCGAGGCAGGTATCGTGCCGAAACTGAGCGTCGTTCTCATCGGCGATGACCCTGCATCTCACACCTATGTGCGCATGAAGGCGAAAGCGTGCCGAAGCATCGGTATCGAGTCCGAAACCTTCGCCCTGCCTGCCGACACGACACAGCAACAGGCGGAAGAGCTCATCGCACGGCTGAACGACGACCACAATGTACACGGCATCCTGGTACAGCATCCTGTGCCAAAGCACCTGGACGAGATACGCCTGCTTAGCCACTTGTCTCCCGACAAGGATGTGGACGGCATCTCGCCCGCCTCGCTGGGCGCACTGGTAGCGGGCGTCGCGAAGTTCATCTCCTGTACACCGCTGGGCATCGTGGAGCTGTTGGACAGGTATCACATCCCCATCGAAGGGCAGCGGGCAGTGGTTGTGGGACGAAGTATCATTCTGGGCAAGCCGCTTGCCCTGCTGCTACTGCAGCGCAACGCGACTGTCACTGTGTGCCATACCCGCACACGCGACCTACCTTCTATCACCCGCGAGGCAGATATCCTGGTTGCAGCCTGTGGCAGGGCAGAGCTAATCACCGGCGATATGATACGCCCTGGCGCGGTGGTCGTGGATGCCGGTTACAACCGCGTCGAGGGACGCAGCGGCGATGTGGGCGACGTGCACTTCGAATCGGCATCACAGGTGGCGTCATATATCACGCCAGTGCCGGGTGGTGTCGGACCCATGACCATCGCGATGTTGCTTTCCAACACCGTGCGCGCGGTAGAGATGAAGCTGGAGGCAGGATAAAGATGCCGTTTGACCTTCAAGAGTACCTTCAGCAACGGGTTCGCATGGTGGACAGCGCGCTGCACCGTTACCTGCCGGACGAGGAAATGCGTCCGCAGGTCTTGCACCGCGCCATGCGCTACAGTACCATGTCGGGTGGAAAGCGACTGCGTCCGGTGCTGGTCATCGCCGGCACTGAGGCTGTCGGTGGTACGGCAGACGTGGTGTTGCCTACCGCTTGCGCCATAGAGCTCATCCACACCTTCTCGCTGATCCACGACGACCTTCCTGCCATCGACAACGACACCCTGCGCCGCGGGCGACCGACCTGTCACGTGCAGTTCGGCGAAGCGGCGGCTATCCTTGCAGGGGACGCGCTGTTTGCCACTGCCTTCGAATTGGTAGCACGGAACGTGGAGACTGCCCCTGCGGAGCGAGTGGTGCGTGTGCTACAGGTTATCGCAGAAGCTTCAGGCACACGCGGGATGGTCGGTGGGCAGATGGTCGATATCGAATCGGAAAGAAAGCCGGTCGATGCCGAAACTCTGGAATACATCCACCGCCACAAAACGGCTGCACTCATTCGGGCTTCGGTGGTGTCTGGAGCGATTCTCGCCGGGGCTGAACAGTGGCAGGTAGATGCCTTGAGCCGTTACGGGGAACTCGCAGGGCTGGCATTTCAAATCGCCGATGACCTGTTGAACGTGACTGGCGATCCGGGCAAGACCGGCAAAGCGGTGGGGACAGATGCCGAGCGAGGCAAAGCCACTTACCCAGCACTCTACGGTGTGGAAGCCTCACGGCAACGGGCATATCAACTGGTGAAAGAAGCCACCGAAGCACTGCGCCCCTTCGGCGAAAAGGCAGAGCCGTTGCGGGCGCTTGCCTACCTTATGGTGGAACGGGAGGGATGATGAAGTGCCGAAGCCGGCTGGCACGTTGATTGTGATTACCGGAAGCATGTTTGCGGGCAAGTCGGAGGAGTTGATACGTCAGGTGCGTCGTGCCCTGTACGCACGCAAGAAAGTACAGGTGTTCAAATCCGCACTGGACAACCGATGGGACAGCGCGGCTATCGCCACACATAACGGTGTGCGCTTCGAGGCAGTACCCGTTTCATCCAGCGCGGATTTGGAGCGACTGGTGGAACCCGATACAGAGGTCATCGCTATCGAGGAGATACAGTTCTTCGACGAAGGCATTGTGGCGTTGTGCGACCGCTGGGCGAATGAGGGCAGGACGGTCATCGCGGCAGGGCTGGACCAGGACTTTCGCGGTCAACCGTTCGGTTTTATGCCCATCCTGCTGGCGCTGGCGGATGAGGTGATTAAGCTGCGTGCGATTTGTGCCCGATGCGGACAACCTGCCAGCAAAACGCAGCGGCTTGTGGATGGACGCCCTGCCTCCTGGGACGAGCCAACCATTCTCATCGGCGCGGCGGAGCGATATGAGGCGCGCTGCCGACGATGCCATAAGGTGCTTCACGCCCCACGCAACGGACACCGACGCCAGAGACGCCCTGTCCCCACACCACAAATCGTGGAGCAGCAAGAGAGCCTGTTCTGAAATGAGATGGAGGAACCACGATGGTTAGTGATGCCGAGCGAGAAATTATCATTCGTTGCGCTCAGAAATACGGTGCATCACGTGTTTATCTTTTTGGCTCCTGTGCCCAAAGCGAAGGTGGTTACCACGATATCGACGTCGCCGTGGACGGTATCCCGCCGCAACAGTTCTTCCGGTTCTACGCAGAGTTGATGCGAAATCTGCACAAACCTGTAGACCTGTTGGATTTGTCAGAACGCAATCCGTTAGTAAGGGTAGTATTAGAAGAAGGTATTATTATCTATGGGTGACCTGCGTAGAGACCTGCAGATAGAGTGTCAACTCGTCTCGGTGACGCTCAACCACCTGCGCCAAGCAAGAGCCAGAGAGGAAATGACGTTCGTGGAGCTCGCTGCAGTTGCTGCGTTTATGTTTAATGTTTACAACGGTATAGAGAATATGCTTAAACGTATCTTTAAGCACTACGGTTTCGCTTTGCCGGAATCGGACGCTTGGCATCGCGATCTGCTATTTGCTGCACACGAACACAACATCATTTCTCACGACCTGTTGCAGCTGCTTGACGAATACAGAGCCTTCCGACACTTCTTCGTGCACAGTTATGGCGTCACGCTAGATGCTCGTAAGATGTTGCCCCTTGCGGAGAAAGTGGAGGACGTGTGGAGACGGTTCATCGAGGAGGTCTCTTCATATCTGGGCATATCTTTGTCGCCTGAAAATGGGAACAACAACATCTCGGTCGAGGCTACAGATGAATAACCAGCTTTCCACTCTTGCTGACGCGATACGCGCCGTTCTGGACATCAAGGACGCGGTGCGCGAGGAGGCACTGCGTCAGTCACGGGAGCTCATCCGTCTCTCCGCGACCACCGTACGCAGTATCCATCGCCACGAGTTCGAAAACGCCCAGCAGGGACTTCAGGAAGCTGCTCAGCGGGCGGCGGAGATTATCGCCTTGCGGGAGAGCCACCCGGATATCTATTATGCCGGCTACGCACAGGATGCGCTCAAAGAGTATGCCGAAGCAAGCCTGTTGCTCGCTCTGGTGCAGGGGCAGCCGCTTCCTTCCTTCGCCGACCTGAATATCGAGGTACCCGCCTATCTGAATGCGCTGTGTGAAGCTGCCAGCGAGTGCCGCAGGCACATCTTAGACCTGCTGCGAAACGGTGACACCGCCAAAGCCGAAAAACTGCTCGCTGACATGGATGACATCTACTACATGTTGGTGACCTTTGACTATCCCGATGCGCTGACGGGCGGACTGCGCCGCAGTGTGGATGCCCTTCGCGCTGTACTGGAACGCACGCGCGGCGACGTAACCATCACCGCCATCCAGCGCGAGCTGGAGGAGGCACTACGAGAGACCTAAATTCTCTCGCGAAGCTCGTGCAGGTTACAAACGATTAAACTCCTCCTGGGTGATACCGCTTTTCCTTAGGTTACCTCCGAATACCTCGTGAAGTGTCACGCGACCTTCGGTGTAAAAGAAACGTCTCTCGCCGTATTCTTCCACCACTTCCTCGGTGAAAACGAAAGACCGGTCGCCGACGAAGCATCCAAGGGAGCGGGTAAATCGCTTGGATGCCTTATCCCAATCGGCGCCGCAGCACCATGCCAAGATGTAGTCGCCTGGCTCGATTTCAGTCAATAATGCACTCTCGCCACGTCTTACGTATACGAAACGAGCGGTAATGTTTACTCCATTCCGCTGCTTGATCAGTTTGACCGCTGCATCCCAAGCGGTGCCGTTTTCAATCCGTAGCGTACTCTTGCCTCCGGTCAGTTGAGGGCGCTCAATGTGGGCGCCGTTTGGCAAACGACGAGGTTGTCTCAACGGTATGCCAGGCTCGATTTCATCGGGACGTGTCGCCTCAGCTTGGTTTGTAGCGCCCGTAAGCAATTGCCCGAGGTTCAGCTGTGGGCGCCCATCCTCCATCCGCGGATGGAATTGCGGCTTAGGTGTCGGCATCATTGGGGATTGACGCGCTTCGCGGCTGTTCGATGGTGTATTACCCTCTATTGGGGCAGTGACCTTGTCGGAAGGAGTTATATTAGCAATTTGAGTTGATCCAGAGTTACCCTCTGTAGATTGTCTGGTGAACTGTAGATAAATGGCGACACTTGCAAACAGAAATATCATCAAAACGCCAACTAAACTCCGATTTCTTGCAAATCTATGAACGAAGGGTGACAGTCGGGTGTATTTGGTAGCCTTGAACCGGTCGTCCCATACGATGCCAAACGGCGTCCACGTAAAAGTCTTCCCGCATCTTGGGCAGGTTACACATAGATTGCGGTCTGCTTTAGGAAACCGCAGTTTGGCACCACACCCAAAAGGACAGCCGACAACGATGTAATCGCCGAGCATTGCGTCCTGCCCCTCAACGTTTCATCACATTAGACCCAACGCCTTCAGTCCCTTCACCGACTCGTCCACCGACTCGGCAAACACCGAGACGGCGGTGTCTATCTGTTCCGCCGAGACAATCAGCGGCGGCTCGAAGCGGATGACACGCGGGTTGTTCAGCGTGTACGCTGCGATGACCCCTCGCCGCGTCATTCCGCCAATGACCAGTTTCGCCACGTCCTCGTTGCCGAACTCCACGCCCACCATCAGCCCTTTACCGCGCACCTGTGTTACCACATCGGGGTACTGCTGCTGCACCGCGCTCAACCCGCTCAGCAGCTGTTCGCCGCGCTCTGCCGCCCGTGCGGGCAGGTTTTCCTCCTGCAAGACCTGCAAAGTAGCGATCCCCGCCGCACACGCAAGCGGGTTCCCCCCGAAGGTGCTGGTGTGTATCAGCGGGTTGTCGCCAAACGCTTTTTCCCAGATTTGGGGCGTCGCCGAGAACGCTCCGGACGGCACCACTCCGCCCCCCAAAGCCTTCGCCAGCGTGATGATGTCGGGCTGTACCCCCCAGTGCTGCACCGCAAACATACTGCCGGTACGCCCCAGCCCGGTCTGCACCTCATCCACAATCAGCAACGCCGCGCGTTCATTGCAAAGCTGGCGCAACTTCGGCAAATAGTCATCCGGTGGAAGGAAGATGCCCCCTTCGCCCTGAATGGGCTCGACGATAATGCCTGCGGTATCCTCGTCCATTTCGCGGGCGGCGGCATCCGCATCGCCAAACGGCACATGAACAAAGCCCGGTACCAACGGATAAAACGGTTGCCGGTACTGCTCGCGCCCGGTCGCGCTGAGAGACCCCATGCTTTTGCCGTGATAGCCGCCCACTGTGGCGATGAACTTGTGCTTGCCAGTATACTTGCGGGCGATTTTGAGCGCGCCTTCCACTGCCTCGGTGCCGCTGTTGCACAGGAAGCTGTACTGCAGGTCACCGGGCAGCACCTTCGCCAGCGCCTCGCAAAAATCCGCCACCAGCGCGCTGAAGAACACTTTGCTGGAGAGTGGCATTTTGTCCAGCTGCGCTTTCACCGCCTCTACCACTCGCGGATGGCGATGCCCTAAGGCGAAAGTACCGTAGCCCCCCAGAAAATCCAGATAAGCACGCCCCGTATGGTCGTACACATACATCCCTTCGGCGTACATCTCTACGCCAAAGTCGGCGAACTTCATCAGCTGTGCCAGCCCGGGGTTGACGTATTGCATATACTTCGCGTAGGTCTGCTCCAGAATGTCGCTCATGCTCCCCTCCTAATAAACGGTGCTGTCCACCACGCGCCGCCCGTCGTATGCAGGTCGAATGCGTTTATGTTTCAGGATATAGTCCGACACCACGTCCAGCCTTTTCCTGCCGGTATCCTCATACGCAATGCCCATCGGCTGCAGGTAGCGCTGCGCAAAGTAACTGTTGGTGGAGACGAGATACTGCCGGTCCTCCTGCAAAGGCTGACCATTCACGGTCACCTCCACCAGTTCCCCACCCTGATAGCGGTAGCGGATACCGGAAACCGCCGGGCGGGTACGCCGCAAGAGTTCGCGCAGCTGTGCCCCTGTCACCCGGAACTTCACCATCGTGTTGCCGAACGGCAGGGCTTTGGCGAGGTCGTAGCGCGTAATCGTCCCGCGCAAAATGGGTGCGCGCACACCCCCCATGTTTTCCAAATCTGCCTCCGTGCCCAGCATCTCGCGCAAGGCGTCCGCAACAAGGTTGTACTCCGCGTCGTCGTTGCCACGGCGTGTGAAATCATCCTCCGCCTCGCCGAGAACCACCCCGTAGTATTTCTCCATCGGCTTCCAAAACCGTTCAACTACCGCCCTCACCGCTGGGTCATCGGGAATATCGGGAGAGACCAGCAACAGCTCCCCGCGATAACCCATGAACGTCCATTTGCCGGTTCGCGGGTCACGGCGCAGGATGACCTCGAGCTTGCCCAGTTCCCCTCCCCACTGGAACGCCTGCACGACAACGGTTCCGTTTTTCCGGAATGCACTGGTTAACTCTCCCGCAGGCACAAAATCGGGCTTTGCCAACCGCGTGTGCGAATGCCCGCCGATAATCACATCGATACCCGGCACCTCCCGTGCCAGCTGCACGTCTACCTCATACCCCAGATGCGAAAGCAAAATCACCACGTCTGCCTGCTGCCGCAGCTGCGGAACCACATGACGCGCTGTATCGACGGCGTCCAGTATCTCTATCCCTTCGCGTGTAGCGGGATAGCCGCGCGTGCTTTCCGTAAGCAGCCCGAAGACCGCAATGCGCGCGCCCTCCACCTGTAGTACCTCGTAAGGTTTTAGCAGCGGCTGTCTGGTGGTGGCGTCCACCACGTTGGCACAGACCACGGGATAGCGCGCCATTTGCACCAGCTTCTGCCACTGCGCCCGGGGATTGTTGAACTCATGGTTGCCATGCGTGCCGATGGTATAACCCAGCGCGTTCATCGCGGATACGTCCGCCTCGCCCCGATACTCGACCGAGAACGCGGTGCCGTCACAGAAATCGCCGACATCGGCTACCCAGGTCGTGCCGAATGCCTTCCGCAGCTGGCGCACGAGTGTGGCACGTCGGGCGATGCCCCCGATGTTGCGACGGAGAGCCAGCTGCGCTTCCTGGGTATTGGGGTCAGGCGGGTCCGGGTAATTGAAAGGCAAAAGGTTGCCATGTGTGTCGTTGGTATGCAGAATGGTTAGCTTCCAGTAGCGCGGGGGCGCATCGGAAGCGATAAGAGATGGGACACCCCACCCTATCAGCCATGTTGCGATGAGCAAGCATTTCACCAAGCGCATTTTTTTTCTCCTTCCTTCTCAGCCAGCGGGGAACTCCATGAGATCTTTGGGTGCCTGAGTCAGTACCTCTACGCCGTCTTCGGTAACCAATACATCGTCCTCGATCCGTACTCCGCCCAAGCCTTCGACGTAGATGCCCGGCTCGACGGTAAACACCATACCCGGTTGAAGCACGATTTCCGATTTTTCTGAAAAGCCCATGCCGTCATGCACGCTCAAGCCCAAGCTGTGCCCCAGCGAATGGGTGAAATACTCTCCATACCCTGCATCGGTGATGACTTGCCGCGCAACGGCGTCGACATCACGGCCTTTCACGCCCGGCTTAATGGACTCGATCGCCCTGAGCTGCGCCTCCAGCACCGTCTGGTAAATGCGTCGCTGTTCCCCCGTTGCCTTACCGATGACCACCGTGCGGGTAACGTCCGAGCAGTAGCCGTCTACCTCCGCACCGAAATCCAGCGTGACGAAGTCGCCCGAGCGGAAGCGACGCTCGGAGGTTTCTGCATGGGGAATGGCGGAGTTTTCGCCAGAGGCAACGATGCTATCGAAAGCAGGACGACGCGCCCCCAGCCGGCGCATGTAGAACTCGAGTTCCATCGCAACGTCCAGTTCCGCCGTCTCCGGCTGCATGAAAAGCTGGATATGGCGAAACGCAGCGTCGGCGATTCCGCACGCCTGACGGATACAGGCAATCTCTTCCGCGTCTTTGACCATCCTCAGTTCTTCCACCACGCCGCTCGTGGCTATCCATTCCACGCCCATCTCGCCATATTTCTCGCGCCAGCCTTCCAGTGTTTTGACGGTGATATGGTTTGCCTCGAAGCCTATTTTTCGCAGCGCGCGTGTTTCCAACTGGGTCTTCAGGATGTCGTCGTCAGGATTATCGGGCACGATAATCTCAAAACCGGGCGCTTCCTTCTGGGCGCGCAGGGTGTACCGTTTGTCCGTCAGCAGCACCGCGAAGTCCCTGCCAATCAACAGAGAGCCGGCACTACCGGTAAAACCGCTCAGGTAACGGACGTTCGGGCGAGAAGTTATCAGGTAGGCTTCCAGGAAGGGTTCATCCATACGGGCTCGCAGGCGTTCTATCCGGTGGGCGAAGCGCAGGCTCATCGGCGACTCTCCTCCAGGATGAACTTCACAGCGTCTAACGCCAGCAAGTAGCTCATCACGCCGAAGCCTGCGATAATACCGTGAGTAACCGGAGCCGTCACCGAGTGCCGCCGAAACTCCTCGCGCCCATAGATATTGGAAAGATGCACCTCCACCGTCGGCAAGCGCACCGCAGTGATGGCGTCTCGAATGGCGATGCTATAATGTGTGTAAGCACCGGGGTTGATAATCAGCGCGTCCGCCCACTGCAATGCCTCGTGAATGGCTTCGATAATCTCTCCTTCGTGGTTGGACTGGGTGATGCGCACCTCCAGCCCCAATGTTCTCGCCCGGTCGAGAATACGCTGGTTAATCTGCTCCAGATTCAGGTGACCGTATACTTCCGTCTCCCGTATCCCCAGCATGTTCAGGTTCGGTCCGTGAATCACAGCAACTCGTGGCATTGCTCTCTCCTCATTCCTGCTTGTGCTGTTGGTCTTCTTCCTCTACCAGAAGTTCAATGATGCCATCGCGGATAGGATAGCGACGATGGCATCTGTCACACACAAGGCTGTCTTCGCTTTCCTGACGCAGCGGCGGTCGGTCATCGCACGCCGGACAAGCCAGTATACGCAACAGTTCCTCACTCAACGGCATCGCTTCCTGCCCTCCAGGACTTACTCGCTCGTATTTTAGCATATTTGGAGAAGGAATCCAACACGACTTTGTGGTAATCTCTCCCTGCATCACCTGCTAGGGCGCAAGGTCAGATAACTTATTGAACACCCGCTCTACAGATTGACTTTCTCACCTCCTTTCGGTATATTCTATCCTGTAATCTCAGGAGTGGGAACGCCACATGCCACAACCGCCGAACACCGAAACAGTTTTCGTCATCGACTTCGGAGCGCAATACACGCAGCTCATCGCGAGGCGAATCCGCGAGTGCCACGTGTTCTGCGAAATCATTCCGGCAGATACGCCAGCCGAAGAAATCGCCCGTCGTCAGCCCAAGGGCATCGTGCTTTCCGGCGGACCTGCCAGCGTGTACGAGACCGATGCCCCACGTGCTGATGCCCGTATCTATCAGCTGGGCATCCCTATCCTGGGCATCTGCTATGGACACCAGCTGATGACCTACCAACTGGGCGGCGTGGTGGAACCCTCCGAACGCCGCGAATATGGGCGCACCGAATTGACCGTTATGGAACCTGAAGACCCCCTGTTCGCCGGATTGGACACACATCTGACCTGCTGGATGAGCCACGGCGACAAGGTGCTGCAGCCACCGCCCGGCTTCCGCATTACCGCAGTGACCGAATCCACACCCGTCGCGGCAATGGCCGACCTGGTGCGCCGTTTCTACGGCGTACAGTTCCACCCAGAAGTGCACCACACTCCCTTCGGCAAGCAGCTGATAGACCACTTCCTCAAACGGGTGTGCGGGTGCAAAGGCGACTGGACGCCGGGCAACTTCGTAGAGCAGGCGTCGCAGGAGATACGCCAGCAGGTGGGTGACGGGCATGTGCTGGTGGCGGTGAGCGGCGGTGTGGACTCAATGACCGTTGCGGCACTGGTGTACCGTGCCATCGGCGGCGAACGGCTGACCTGCGTGTTCGTCGACCACGGGCTGCTGCGAGCAGGCGAAGCCGAACAGGTTCGCGAGACTTTTTCGCGCCTGTTTCCGGTGCATCTGGTCTACGTGGACGCTGCGCAACGGTTTCTGGAACGTCTTAAGGGCGTGGAAGACCCCGAACAGAAGCGAAAAATCATCGGCGAGACGTTCATTCGTGTGTTTGAAGAGCACGCCGATGAGCTGCGCGGGTGCGACTATCTGGCACAGGGCACACTCTACCCCGATGTGATTGAAAGCGGCGCGACCAGACATTCCGCGACCATCAAGACACACCATAACGTCGGTGGACTGCCACCTGACATGCGTCTGAAAGTGATAGAGCCGTTGCGCTACCTATTCAAGGACGAGGTGCGGGCAGTTGCGGCAGAACTCGGCTTGCCCGAGGAGGTGGTGTGGCGTCAACCCTTCCCGGGACCGGGACTGGCGGTGCGCATCGCTGGTGAAGTCACGCCGGAGCGACTGGAGATGGTGCGTGCGGCAGATAAAATTGTGCTGGAGGAGATCTGGCGGGCAGGATTGATGCGCGAGATATGGCAATCGTTTGCAGTGTTGCCCGCGGTGCGCAGCGTGGGAGTCATGGGTGACCAGCGCACTTATGCCCATCCTATCGTGGTACGAGCCGTCGTCAGTGAAGATGCCATGACCGCCGACTGGGCGAGGCTGCCGTACGAGGTGCTGGAACGCATTAGCAACCGTATTGTCGGAGAGGTGCCCGGCATCAACCGCGTGCTGTACGACATCACCAGCAAGCCACCTGCTACCATCGAGTGGGAATGAGTGGAGGACGGTCTGTATCCAACATCCCATCGGCAACGCGAACGTGTCGGGTGGAAAACGTCGTGAAAATGTGTCATAATACCACTAACCACATCTTCCGTTTGCATCTCGCGGGGGGACAGCGATGGTAACGGTGCAACCCACTATCAAGCCGCTCATTACCGAAGAGCAGATAGCTGCGCGTGTAGCGGAACTGGGCAGGCAAATCCGGCAGGACTACGGCGATAAGAACATCCTGCTGGTCGGCGTGCTAAGGGGGCAGCTGTGTTTCTTTCCGACCTGCTCCGCGCCATTGATGGAGAGGTAGACTACGATTTCGTCGCCATCTCCAGCTACGGCAACGGCACCAAATCTTCCGGTGTGGTGCGCATCTTGAAGGACCTAGACGAAAGCCCCATCGGGCGCCATGTGCTGATTGTGGAAGACATTGTGGATAGCGGGTTGACGCTGGAGTTCCTTCTGGAGAACATGAAGATGCACCGCACCGCCAGCGTGAAGGTGTGCGCCTTGCTGGACAAGGTGGCACGTCGCGCAGTCAACGTGCCCATCGACTACCGCGGGTTCGAGGTGCCCGATGTGTTTGTCGTGGGCTATGGAATGGATTACGCCGGACTGTACCGAAACCTGCCGTATATCGGCGTGCTGGAGGAGGAATCCACACAGTAACTACCCAAAAAACTCGTGAAGAAACAGGCAGGATGAGGTAGACTCCGTCCGAAAAATAGGCTATAATAGGTGTGGGATAGTTCCCGTGTCTTCCTCACTATCGTCAATAAAAATGAAGCAACCAGAGGTATTTCCAGATTCCCAGACACGGGTGTCCGGCCTGTACGGAAAGCACAGGAGCTCTTGTTGAATCGCAGGTGATAGCCATTGTACCTCGCAAACTTTCCGACCTCGTGATAACGCACTGTACGAGGCAGTGTGTAAAGAATATCCACACGCTGAAAGGTGAAAACCGGCATGGAAACGATTGACCTCGCGGAGTTTGACCGCAAGTCGCTGGAAGAGCTACACGCCATCGCCCGCGAAAGGGGCTTGGAAGTAGAAGACAACATTCGCAAACAGGACCTGATCCAGCGCATCCTGCAGGCGCATACCGATTCGAACGGACAAATCGTTGCAGAGGGTGTGCTGGAAATCCTGCCCGACGGATGGGGATTCCTTCGGCGAGACATCAACTTTGCCGCCGACGGCAGCGGAGATATCTACGTCTCGCAAACCCAGATTAAGCGATTCGGGCTGAAGACAGGCGATACCGTCACTGGCGTGGTACGCCCACCCAAAGAGAACGAGAAATATTACGGCTTGCTGAGGGTGGAGCTGGTCAACGGTATGGACCCTGAGTACGCCCGTCACCGCACGCACTTTGATGACCTGACCCCCATCTACCCGGTGGAGCGCATCCGGATGGAAACCGACAGCAAAAACATCTCTGCCCGGCTGATCGACCTGATAGCGCCCATCGGTAAGGGGCAACGTGGACTGATTGTGTCGCCGCCCAAGGCTGGCAAGACCACTTTGCTGAAAACCATCGCCAACAGTATCACTACCAACCATCCCGAAATCGTGCTGCTGGTGCTGCTGGTGGACGAGCGTCCCGAAGAGGTGACCGACATCCGTCGCTCGGTCAGGGGACGTGTGGTCAGCTCCACTTTCGACGAAATGCCCGAAAACCACATGCGCGTGGCGGACATGGTGCTGGAGATGGCAAAGCGGCTGGTAGAGGCAAGACGCGACGTCGTGATTCTGCTGGATAGCCTCACCCGCCTGTCGCGAGCCTCCAACCTCACCGTCAACCCCAGTGGGCGCACACTGTCCGGTGGACTGGACCCCTCCGCCCTGTATCGCCCGAAGCGGTTCTTCGGGGCGGCGCGCAATATCGAAGAGGGCGGTAGTCTCACCGTATTGGCAACCGCCCTGGTGGACACCGGCAGCCGCATGGACGACGTTATCTTTGAAGAGTTCAAGGGAACGGGTAACATGGAACTGGTGCTGGATCGCGGTTTGGCGGAGCGACGCATCTTCCCCGCCATCGACATCAATCGCTCCGGCACACGTCATGAGGAACTGCTGTTCAGCGAAGAGGAGCTGCGTCGCGTGTGGAAGCTGCGACGAATGCTCGCGTCGATGGAACCCATGCAGGCGATAGAACAGCTCATCGGTCTGCTTGCTCATACCAACTCGAACGAGGAGTTCCTGCGGGTGGTGGAGAATATCAAAGAGACAGACTGATGGACACGCGGATAGCTGAGGGGGGATTCACATGAGCGAACGTTTCCGCGACATGTTCGACGACTGGCAGGACGACGAGGGTCCGCCGGATGAATTCGACGAGGTAGACCGCATCGAGCCACGCCGCCTGGATGAAAAAGAGGTGCGGGTGGTGGGTGTGTACGAGCATCAGGAGTCGGGCATACCCCCTCAATTCTTTGTCCTGTTGCAAGACAACCGCGGGCGCCGCGTGCCGATATGGATTGGCAAATACGAGGCTCTGTCCATCTCCATGGCGCTGGAAGGCGACGTGCCCGACCGCCCCATGACGCACGACCTGCTCAAGAACGTCATCGAACGCATGGGTGGCACGGTGGAGCGCATCATCGTGGACGACCTGTGGCAGAGCACCTTCTACGCTAAAATCACCATCGTGCGCAACGGGGAGAGCATCGAGATCGATTCGCGCCCCAGCGACGCCATCGCGCTCGCTCTGCGCACCCGCTCGCCGATCTACGTTGCGGAACCGGTTTTCGAATCGATAGCGGATGCGATGTAGACGAAGGGGTCAGAACGCCTTCCGGCTATCCAGTAGAATGGTCACCGGACCGTCGTTGACGAGGGAAACCTGCATATGCGCCCCGAAGACGCCTGTCTGCACAGGCAAGCCCGCCTCCCGCAGTATCTCCGCCACCCGCCGATACAGCCTGTCTGCCATCTCCGGCGGTGCGGCGTCGGTGAAGCTGGGACGGCGCCCTTTACGGCAATCCGCATATAGCGTGAACTGCGACACGACAAGCACCTCGCCCCCGATGTCCGTGATGCCCAGATTGATTTTGCCTGCCTCATCCTCAAAAAGGCGCAGGGAAGCGATTTTGTCGGCGATGTAGCGAGCATCGGCTTCATCGTCCGTGTGTGTCACGCCCAACAACACCAAATAGCCCCTGCCGATAGACGCCACCCGCTCGCCGTCCACGCTGACCTCAGCGCGGGAGACCCTTTGCAATACCGCCCGCATCAGGCTGCCTCCCCTAAACTGCCCGTGCGGCGGATGTCTAGAACGTCGCTGATGCGACGCACTCTGTCCATCAGGCTGTGCAGATGAGACACGCTGCGCACCTCCACCGTCATGTCGATGTGCGCCGTCCCGTCCGGACGCGAGATAGTGCGGATAGCAGTGATATTGGTGCGCGATTCGCCAAAGACAGTGGAGATATCGGAGAGCAGTCCGGTGCGGTCTGCCGCCTCAATGTGCAGAGAAACCGCATAACATGCTCCCTGTTTCTCCTCCCAGCGCACCGCCACCAGCCGTTCCGGCTCCTTGAGCAGGTAGTTCTGAACGTTGATGCAGGAACGACGGTGCAGGGTGATACCCCTGCCGCGGGAGGTATAACCGATGATATCGTCCCCGGGCAGCGGCGAACAGCATTTGGCACGCCGTATCATCACGTTGTCAATACCGTCCACCGACAGGCGTGCTTCGCTCTCCATGACCTTGCCGGTGGCCAACAACGACGGCTGCAACGGCATCCGGGGGAGGAGACGGTTCAATACCGCCTGCGCCGAGTAGCGACCGTCCCCAACAGCCGCATACACCTCCTCCGCGTTTGGCAGGTTCAACTGCCTCGCTACCTCTTCCAGCGCTTCAGCGTGCAGGACGACTTTGGGCTCCGCGCCCAGTCGCTCTGCTTCACGCTCCAGCAACTCTTTGCCGCGTGCTACGTTCTCGGCGTGCGCCTGTCGTCGGAAGTACTGCTTGATTTTGCTTCGCGCGTGTGGGGTTTTGACAAAGTTCAACCAGTCGCGGCTGGGACGGGCGTTTGGGCGAGTGATAATCTCCACGATATCGCCGTTTTTCAACCGGTAGTTCAGCGGGACAATGCGTCCATTCACCTTCGCACCCACACAGGTGTTTCCGACATCGGTATGCACCCGATACGCAAAGTCCACCGGTGTCGAGCCCGCTACAAGGTCGATGACATCTCCTTTTGGAGTGAACGCAAACACCTGGTCGTTGAATAGCGATTCGACCACCGAACGCAAAAACTCCGCAGAGTCCTTGCCGTCCGCCTGCCACTCAAAGAGCTGCTGTCTGAGCATCCTCATACGCTGTTCAAATCGGTCCTGCGGGGTTGCGCCTTCCTTGTACTGCCAGTGTGCGGCGATGCCGAAGTCGGCAGTACGATGCATCTCCCAGGTGCGTATCTGCACCTCCAGCGGTTGCTGGCGTGGACCGATGACCTTCGTATGCAGGGATTGATACATGTTGGGCTTGGGTTTGGCAATGTAGTCATCGAACCGCCCCGGAATAGGTAGCCAGAGGTCATGCACCACCCCCAGCGCGTGGTAGCAATCGGGTACGGTATCCACGATGACCCGTATTGCCAGC
>Ga0123519_10005499_pt1 | contig 20189 bp, 16 predicted proteins | sample YelNatPaOPRAMG02_FD_87396 | JGI IMG/M metagenome (GOLD analysis project Ga0123519, IMG submission 87396) | Hot spring microbial communities from Yellowstone National Park - Yellowstone National Park OP-RAMG-02 (version 2) | ecosystem: Environmental > Aquatic > Thermal springs > Hot (42-90C) ...
ATGAGGCGGAGAGCATGAGGCGGAGAGCATGAGTCATGGTAGAGAGCCTATAAATAATGAACTTTTAAATGAACATAAAAATATGAATCTTACACTGAAAATCTGGAGGCAGAAAGATTCCCGGTCAAAGGGCAGGTTTGAGACATACCGGATGGAGCATGTTTCGCCGGAGATGTCTTTTCTTGAAATGCTTGATGCACTTAACCAGAAACTTATAAAAGGAGGAGGTGATCCTGTGGCTTTTGATCACGACTGCCGGGAAGGCATATGCGGTTCGTGCGGTATGTATATCAATGGTCACCCTCACGGGCCGGTGTCTGCCATAACTACCTGCCACCTTTCAATGAGGTATTTCAACGACGGTGATACGATATGGGTTGAACCATGGAGAGCTAAGCCATTTCCTGTAATAAAAGACCTTATTGTTGATCGGAGTGCTTTTGACAAAATACAGATAGCAGGAGGATTCATTTCTGTTAACACAGGAGCCGCTCCGGAGGCCAACTCAATACCTGTAAGAAAAAAAGACGCCGATGCAGCATTCGATTCGGCAATATGCATAGGATGCGGAGCATGTGTGGCTGCATGTAAAAATGCCTCTGCAATGCTCTTCGTTTCCGCAAAAATATCCCAGTTTGCCCTTCTGCCTCAGGGAAGGGTTGAAGCAAAGGAAAGAGTGAGGGCAATGGTGGAGAAGATGGATGAACTTGGTTTCGGCAATTGCTCCAATACAGGAGCCTGCGAGGCTGAGTGCCCGAAACAGATTAAACTAACCAATATCGCACGCCTGAACAGGGAATACTACAAGGCATACTGAAACTATCCCTTCCCGCTTTCAGGGTCAGATACGCCGGCAATCTGTTCAGACAAGCAGACAGATTGCCGGAAAAATCAGGAGCATATTGATTCTATTTCGGCTACCGTTTTAGGTATAGGTCTCCCAAGAACATGGTGTCCGGTTTCAGTTATTGCGATGTCGTCTTCAATTCTTATTCCGCCTAAATCTCTGAAAGCCTCAACCTTGTCGTAACTGATAAAATCCCTGAATCTACCCTCGGCTTTCCATTGGTCAATGAGCTGAGGAATAAAATAACAGCCAGGTTCAATCGTAAACACATGACCCGGTTTGCATTCAAGTGCAAACCGCAGGAAAGCTATTCCGAATTGCTCACTCCTTTTGACTTTATCGTTGTATCCGACATAATTTTCCCCGAGGCCTTCCATATCGTGTACATCGAGACCGAGCATATGACCCAGTCCATGAGGCATAAAAAGTGCATGTGCCCCCTGTGCAACAGCCTCTTCAATATCGCCCTTCATCAGACCGATATCTTTCATTCCCTGTGCAATTATTTTACAGGCAAGCAGGTGCAGGTCGCGGTTCGATTTGCCTGGCTTTGCTGCATTGATTGCCTCAACATTTGCCTTAAGAACAATCTCATAAACATCTCTTTGTCTGTCATTGAATTTTCCGCCTACAGGTGTTGTACGGGTAATGTCGGAGGCATAATGGAGGTTTGTTTCTGCGCCCGCATCAGTAACCATCATTCTGCCTTCCCTTAAAATATTATTGTGTGCGTGGTTATGCAATGTCTGTCCGTTTATGCTGAGTATTATCGGGAAAGATGGTCCGGCTCCTTTCGAGTAGGATATACCTTCGATAACACCGGAAATTTCCTGTTCTTTAATACCCGGTTTGCACATTTTCATAGCGGTTACGTGTATCTCCCATGCTATATTGACAGCCTTCTCAATCTCTTCTATCTCGGCCTGTTCCTTAATTGACCTCAGTGCAACCACTGCTTTGATTAACTCTTCCGAGGCAAGTGTTTTTATTCTGTATGGATTTTCCTTCAGAAGTTCTCCGAGTGTCATTTTGGTTTCACCACGATAAGGAGTAAGAAAATGAATCTTACGCTTCCTTTTCAATGCATCACTGATGAATTTCTCCAGTTTATTCACAGAAGCTGTTTTCCGTATTCCGCACTTCAATGCAAGCTCGCTGACAGTCGGCTGAGGCCCCATCCATATTATATCATTCAGATCAACATCATTACCAAATAACCATTCTTCACCGCTGTCAAAGTCGATTATTCCAGTAAACCCTGGCAGGTCAAGACCAAAAAAATAGAGAAAATTACTGTCCTGCCTGAAATGATAAGTATTGGCAGGATAGTTCATGGGCGATTCAACATTTCCCGGGAATAAACCGATCCCGGAATTTACCAGTTTCCGGAGCCTAATTCTTCTTTCTGAATATATTTCATTGCTAAACATGTCTTCAGAATTTTATTATTGTAACTTCTCTAAAGGTAATATCCCTTTTCGGATGAAAAAAAAATTTTCATTTTTTCCTGATTTTTTATGCGAAGGGTATTTATTATTAACAAATAATTTTTATATTCGCCAGAGTTATCAACAATTTATTAACAACTTTTTATGCCGTACAGACGTTTGCCCAATACCGATAATGCAAGGTTGAAAGCCCTCCGGAAAGCTCTTACACTGGGAAGTGATATACCCCCTCATAAACTTGCCTTTTCTTCAAGAAATCTACTGAGGGCACAGAAATTTCTGCCATTTTTTGAAGAGAGCATAAAGCATCAGCGCCAGTTTCTTTCCTCCAGTGCAAAAAAGGTCAAAAATTATAACGAGATACTCAGAAAGGCTCGCATATATCTTACACATTTCGTCAGGGTGATGAATATGGCTATTTACAGGGGGGAATTACCTTCAGAAATCCGGGCCTATTATGGTTTGCCTACCAATGAACTCAGTGTGCCTTCACTCAACACCGAGAATGAACTCTTAAGCTGGGGGCGAAGAATAATTGACGGTGAAAATATTAGAATCAAAAAAGGAGGTACTCCCATAACAAATCCTACTATTGCCGTTGTCAAAGTGCGTTATGAACAATTTCTCGAAGCATTCCATGCAAGCAGGGCATTATCCGATAAAGCATCTGCTGTTGCGCAAAAAACGTCGGAACTCAGAAAAGAAGCCGATGATATTATTCTGAATATCTGGAATGAAGTTGAAAAATATTTTTCAAACCTGCCGGCCGGACTCAGGAGAGAAAAATGCGAGGAATATGGTGTAATTTATTATCTGAGAAAAGGGGAACTCGCAGAAACAAATACTGTACAAAATTCATTACATATTACTACATAGTTAATCACCTGTTATTTTCATTGTTTTTATTCTGATATTTACTTCGGAAATAAAAAAGTATTATGATTCCGCCAATAATCTGTAAAAATGGAATTGCCGGAATACCCTCCCCCGAAACTTCAAAAGACTTCCCCGGTAAATTTCCCTGTCCCGTAAAATATGTAAAGGAAATTGCTATTGCGTTATTAAAAAAATGAGCAGCAACAGGAAGGATAATATTCCTGCTCCATAAAAACAGATATCCGAAAATAAGACCGAGTATCAAACGGGGAAAAAATCCGTAAAACTGTAAATGTATGGTGCTGAAAATTATTGCAGTGATCCATACCGGCCAGTGTACCGTTCGGAAAATCCTGTAAAAGAGCTGCTGCATTACCCCCCTGAATATCATCTCCTCACTCACTGCTGGAACAATTCCCAGAATAAAAAGATTCATTAAATAAGTCTGAATATCAGAACTCTCAACAAGGACATTTGTTATTGCAGACGCCTTTTCTTCTTTTTCCCTTATCCATACTTCAATGCCAGACAGAGAATCAGGCAAAGTGAGTTTTGAATTAATAATCCCTGTCCATGTTGTGACAGAAACGGCAAAAAATGCGAGTACAAAAACAAGAATTATGTCAAACCCCCTTATTTTTTTCTCTGAAAAAATAATCTGTGAATCGCTGCTTCTGTAAAATTTAACCATCATAACCGATGGAAAAAGGAAAAATGATAACTGCTGGGTAACCTGAAGATATCTGACAAACATGATATTATTTCCTGAATTGCCCGTAATGGGATCAGATAAATTGTTTATATCAAAACTGAACAGCAATGATCCTATAAAAAGAAAAAAATAAAAAAGGATAGTACCTGCAAACAAAATAAAAAAGGCAAATACCAGCATCATAGTTACAGGAGAGCGGTCGGCCGTGAAAAACGACAATGGTTTGAAAGCCATTTTATTAAATTTGCATCAAAATTAACAATTAAGATTTGTAATTCTAAAAAGTTGAAAATAGGAAACATAAATCTTGGAGAACGGCCGCTGTTTCTTGCGCCCATGGAAGATATTACCGACACATCCTTCAGACTGGTCTGTAAAATGTTCGGGGCTGATTTTATGTACACTGAGTTTGTTTCTTCCGACGGGCTGATAAGAAATGGCGAGAAATGTGTAAAAAAACTTGAAATCCTTGATGAAGAACGCCCTATTGGCATTCAGCTTTACGGACATATTGCTGATGTGATGGTTGAAGCTGCAAAACTTGCTGAAGAATCACGTCCGGAACTTATTGATATTAATTTCGGTTGTCCTGTAAAGAAGATAGCAAATCGTGGTGCCGGAGCTGGTATGCTGAAGAATGTTCCTTTAATGGTTGAGATGACAGCAGCGATTGTGAAAGCTGTTAAACTGCCTGTTACTGTGAAAACCCGCCTGGGTTGGGATGAAAACAGCAAAAATATTCCGGAAGTGGCCGAGCGATTACAGGAAACAGGTATTTCCGCCATCACCATTCATGGTCGTACAAGGTCGCAGATGTACAGGGGAGCTGCTGACTGGACACTTATTGGAGATGTAAAAAATAATCCCCGCATAAAAATACCTGTCATAGGCAATGGTGATATTAATGGCCCTTTAAAGGCAAAAGAAATGTTCGACAAATATGGTGTTGACGGAATAATGATTGGAAGAGCTGCTGTTGGCAGACCATGGATATTCAGGGAAATCAGGCATTACCTCGATACCGGAGAGTTGCTGCCGGAACCTACTGTTTCCGAAAAAGCTGACCTAACATTGCTTCACCTCGAAAAATCACTACAGTACAAAGAAGGTAAAAGGGCAATTCTTGAGATGAGACGCCATTTCTCAAATTACTTTAAAGGTATACCCTATTTCAGGGAAACAAGACTAAAACTCCTAACTTCAACTGACGTTGATGAAATAAAATCAACCATCAATGAAATAAAACAAAAGTGGGGCGACTTCAGAACTGATGACAAAACCTCAATTTATAATTTGTGATTTCGGATTTTACCGCGTAGTGGTTGTGTTTTAGACAGATGTATTTAGGCACAACAGCTCCCCTCCTTCCCAAGGAGAAATGTCACGCTCCTTCCCGATGTGTCGTCCTGAAAAAACAAAGGTTTTTGAATAAAATGAAATAATCTGATACAGAGATAGTTTAACATATCCCAGTGAGTATATTATCTTAATTTATTAACCGTACTTTAAAAACTAACTGCTAAATTGCGGTCAGAATTTTTTATAAAAATTAATACCGGATTATATGAACAGGATTGAATCATTCAAAACTCATATCAATGAGGGGTATGCCTGCAAGGGCGAAAGTATTGTTCTGGGCGGAGCAATGCTTGAGGGACAGGTAGTTCCCGGAACTCAGGTAAAGATTCCTTTGCGAACGATGAACAGACACGGACTGATTGCCGGTGCAACCGGAACGGGCAAGACAAAAACCCTGCAGGTTATTGCCGAACAACTCTCGCAGAAAGGTGTTCCGGTTCTGCTTATGGATGTTAAGGGTGACCTTAGCGGCATAGCCATGCCCGGTGAAGAAAAATCATTTATAACTGAACGTCATGGTAAAATAGGCCTTCCCTGGTCACCGGAAGGCTTTCCTGTTGAACTGCTTTCACTTTCACAGCCGGAGGGTGTGAGGCTGAGGGCGACGGTTTCAGAGTTCGGTCCGGTGCTGTTCTCAAGAATACTCGACCTTAACGACACCCAGTCGGGAGTTGTTTCAGTTATATTCAAATATTGTGATGACAACAATCTTGCCCTGCTCGATCTGAAAGACCTCCGGCAGGTAATACAGTTTATTACCGGAGAGGGTAAGGAAGAGCTTGAAAAAGTGTACGGGAAAATATCAACCGCCACAACAGGTATTATTCTCAGAAAAATTATTGAGCTTGAACAACAGGGAGCCAACCTCTTCTTCGGTGAACTCTCGTTTGAGGTCAGGGATCTGATGCGTCTCAACGGAAAAAGTTACGGATATATTAATATTCTGAGGCTAACTGACATACAGGACCGGCCAAAACTTTTTTCAACCTTCATGTTGTCGCTTCTGGCTGAGATTTACAACACAATGCCTGAAAAAGGAGATGCTGAAAAGCCTGAACTGGTAATGTTTATTGACGAGGCACATCTTATTTTTAATCAGGCCGGCAAGGAATTGCTTGAACAGATTGAAAATATTGTCAAACTTATCAGATCCAAAGGGGTGGGTGTCTTTTTTGTAACCCAGAACCCGACAGATATTCCGGCAGGTGTGCTTTCACAGCTCGGGTTGAAGGTGCAACATGCCCTCAGGGCATTTACTGCGGCCGACCGCAAAGCCATTAAGCTTACTGCAGAGAACTTTCCTGTTTCAGAATATTATAAAACTGACGAACTGATAATGTCTCTCGGCATAGGAGAGGCACTTGTGACTGCACTAAATGAAAAAGGTGTTCCCACGCCGCTTGTGGCTACTATGTTAAGAGCACCGCAAAGCAGAATGGATATTCTTACTCCCTCCGAGATTTCTGCAATAAACCGTTCTTCGGAACTTGTGGGAAAGTATAGCCAGACTATTGACCGTGAAAGTGCCTATGAAATTCTTGGAAGAAAGGTTGCTAAGATTGAACAGTCCCGTGCTGAAGAGGCTGCAAGAAAAGAATGGGAAAAGCAGAAGGAGGCTGAGTGGAAGGCAGAAAGGACAAGACAGGCTGAGCAGCCATACGGGAGAGGGCGTACAGTAAGAAGCGGCACAGGCAGGACATCCTTTCCGTCGAGGCGGAGGACACCCGTCGATCCTGCGGTTAAAGTGCTGACAAGCGCCGCATTCATCCGCGGTGTATTCGGAATACTTAAAAAAGTGCTGTAACTAAAAAACCCGCTTTAATTGCGGGTTTTTAATCGTTATCCGTCTTTTAAGCTCTTCCTGCGCTTCCCAGCACATTAATAATTTTGTGTTTATAGAGTTCTTTCAGTTTATCGCGTGCCGGACCAAGATAATTTCTCGGGTCAAACTCAGCAGGCTTCTCGAAAAGAACCTTACGGACCGCAGCGGTGACCGCAAGGCGTCCGTCGGAGTCAATGTTTATCTTGCACACGGCCGATGATGCTGCCCTGCGAAGCTGATCTTCCGAAACACCGGCAGTGTTCTCAAGCCTGCCACCGTAACGGTTAATTTCGTCAACAATATCCTGAGGAACTGACGATGCACCATGAAGAACAATAGGGAATCCGGGAAGCCTCTTCTCAACCTCTTCAAGAATATCGAAACGGAGAGGAGGAGGTGTCTGACCGGGTTTAACCTTGAACTTGTATGCGCCATGCGATGTGCCAATTGATATTGCCAAAGAATCCACACCTGTACGTTTGACAAAATCTTCAACCTCCTCAGGCCTGGTGTAGGATGAATGCTCTGCTGAGACCTCATCTTCAATTCCCGCAAGCACACCCAGTTCACCCTCAACAGTTACATCATATTTATGGGCAAAATCCACAGCCTCTTTTGTAACCCTGATATTTTCCTCGTATGGAAGATGCGAACCATCAATCATCACTGATGAAAAACCTGTTTCAACGCACGATTTGCACAACTCCACAGAGTCGCCATGATCAAGATGCAATACTATAGGTATCGGATAACCAAGTTCCTTCGCATATTCAACAGCCCCTTTTGCAAGATACTGAAGCAATGTCTGGTTGGCATATTTTCTTGCACCTTTTGAAACCTGTAGTATCACAGGTGATTTTGTCTCGACACATGCACCGATAATTGCCTGAAGTTGTTCCAGATTGTTGAAGTTGAAAGCCGGGATGGCATAGCCGTCCTTCATGGCCTTCCGGAATAATTCCCTTGAATTTACTAACCCTAATTCCTTATAATGTACCATAACAATTTTTTTTTAAACGGGGTGCAAGTTACCTATTTCGGCAGAGTTATCAAATTTTTTAACTGTTTTTATACCTTTTTGTCCTGGTTTTAGCATAGTAAGGATTGAAATACTTATATTTGTATAGAAACCTTTAAAATGAAAATATTATGGAAAACAAAGGAAACGGAATTATAATCGGTGGTGTGGTGGCATTTGCCGTCATCCTGATTTTAGGATTATTACTGACCATCGGGTCGGTGAAGAAATCAAACAAAGCTCTTAATGATGAAAAGCTTCGTTCAGAGCAGCTTGCATCGGATAAAGCAGGCCTGGAGAAGGATATTGAAAAGCTTAATGCCGATCTTTCGGCGATGAAGATAAAGGCTGATGAGAACGAAAAACTGATTGCCGAGACAAATAAAAAGCTCGCTGATGCCGAGCGCCGAGCCCGTGCCCTGGCGGCCGACAGCAAAGCACTTCAGACATGCCGTAAGGAGATGGAGGAACTGAAACAGGTAAAGGCTAACCTTGAAAAGGAATCATCAGCTCTTAAGACAGAATACGATAAGCTTCTGGCGCGCAGCAACGAGCTTCAGGCAGCAAATGCAAAGCTTGATGCAGAGAAGAAAGATCTTGCCGCAAAGCTTGAACATGCCATGACTTATGATTTTGACAATGTGATGGTAACGGCAGTGAGGGGGAAGAGCACTGAAAAGCTGGTGATTCTTGCTCGAAGAACGAAAAAAATCAACATCACCTTTGATGTACCTAAAAGTCTTACCGATGACGTAAGTTTCAAAATAACCACTCCGGGCGGGCAGACGGTGACAGCAGAAAGTGGTGAACTGAACTGGAGTTTTCCCGAAAGACCGGGCATCATGACAGCAAGCTTGTCGCCTGTTACAGGTGAGTTTGAGGAGTCGCGGCAGGTGAATCTTACCTATACTCCATCGGCAAAGCTGGTACCGGGGATATATGCCATTGAGCTGGTAAGTAAGGGCACTGTTATTGGTCATTGCAGGATAAAGCTAAGGTAAGGAAAAAGGATAATAAGATAGGATGAGATTGTGGACGCAGTGAGGAGGGGTTGAGGAGCCGATGTTTGCATATTATTAATTTTTTCCGGTAAACGTATTTTAGGCATAGACAGTTACCGGTTTTCGGGTGTTCATTCTCTGTGCCCTGAGCCTTTGCGACCATGCGACTGTGAGACCATGCGACCGTGCGAAATGATAAACAGTAAATGAGAGATGAGTAGTGAGCGGTGAGTGGTCAATTCTTTATTAACACATTAATTTTTAAAACAATCGAATTACTTTTGAATTATGCCCCGAGCTCCGCGAGGGGCCAATTACTATCGAATTACCACTGAATTACGCCCTGAGCGAAGCGAAGGGCCAATTACTATTAATTATTGGCTCGCGGATCAACGCGGATTTTCAAACGCTGATCTACGTGGAACATCAAATATGGAACGCGGAACAACCTCCGCAAACATTCCGCCCCTACGGGGCTCTTAGCATTCCTGCCTGCCTTTTTGCTACAAACATACCGCGCCTACGGCGCTACCACCTTGAACCTTGAGCTTTGAACCTTGAACGTGAAACAGTTGCCGGGTGCTGGTTGCTGGTTAATTAATGGTCAATACTTAACTTTTAAATACAAAACGAAAAACGCTCTGCCTTCACCACCTGGCTCCGGTGCAGCTCAACTTAATCGCGGTAGTTTCGGTGGATAAAGTAAAAGTGGAATGCCAATCCGAAAGAAATAAAAAATCTACTTCAAAAAACAAAAAAGCTTTAATCCGAAGGCTTACATTTATTGAAAAAGTGACAAAAAAGTTAAAAAACATAGATATATTTGTTAATTGTCAGTTATTAAACGATTAATTTATTATGGTTAAAAGTTGGTGAAATAAATATTTATAGCGTCTGATGCAGTATGAAAAAATTGGAGGAAATAGAATTATACAGGATGACACATTTAGAAAATATATTGCACATATTGAAGAATGGCATTACTCATAAGAATTCAAAAAATGCAGATCCGTATTATAAAAGTATTGGCGATTTATCCTTAATTCAAACAAGACAAAATAAAGAAGTAAGAATTACCAACGGAATTTATGACTCTCAAAATGAACGTGTAATAATATTAGGCGATTTTATTCCATTTTATTTTGGTGTAAAAATGCCAATGCTTTATGTAATTCAGAATGGAGGTAATTTTGTAGAAGAAGCTGTTTCACCTGAAAATATAATTTATCTTGTTTGTGATTTAATAAGTTTAGTCAGTTTGCAACAGGAATTTTATTTTTCTGATGGTCATGCAACAGATAGACTGACAACATTTTATGATTCAAGCAGAAAAGATGGGTTAACTCATATAATAGACTGGGAAGCTATTGATAGCATTTATTGGGGAGGGATTGAAAATCTGGAAGTCAAACGGAAAAAACAGGCCGAATTTCTGATTAAAGGAGACATCCCTTTCCGGTGCATTAAAAGGATTATTTGTTATAATAAAAATGCAAAGGAAAAAATCCTTAAATTTGGAATTAAGGAAATAATGATCGAGATAAATAAAAATGCCTATTATTAAAGGAGGGAATAGTTTATGATTTTTTATAAAAAAGGCAATATTCTCGAAAGTCAGGCACAGGCGCTGGTTAATACTGTAAATACTGTTGGTGTAATGGGCAAAGGTATTGCTTTGCAATTTAAAAAAGCATTTCCTGAAAACTTTAAAAAATATGTTGATGCCTGCAAAAAGAAAGAAATTGATATTGGAAAGCCGTTTGTTACAAAAGTACATTACCTCACCGGGGAAAAAATCATAATTAATTTCCCTACCAAAAAAGATTGGCATAAGCCCTCAGAATATGAATATATAGAAAAAGGTCTGGATGCATTAATAAATATTATCAAAGAAGATAATATTAAAAGCCTTGCTTTACCCCCACTGGGTTCCGGAAGTGGAGGTCTGGTGTGGGAAAAAGTTAAACAGTTAATCGAAAAGAAATTATCAAATGTTGGCATAGATATTTATGTATATGAGCCAACAAAAGAAATTCAGGAAAAATTAAAGAACGAAAAAGTCAAACTTACCGAAGCACGCGCTTTAATGTTGTATGTATTATATGATCTGGTGAGAAACGGGGAATATGTTTCTGAATTTTCAGCAGAAAAAGTTTGTTATTTCTTACAGCGATTTGGGGCTGAAAATTATTTTAAGTTAAAATATCAACCAAATTTCTATGGTCCCTATTCAGGCAAAGTCCGCTATGTAATTAACTATTTGAATGGTAGTTATATTTTGGGATACAGTGATCTTACCAAAAAACCATTTGATCCATTACTGTTAGTCGCGGACGGGTATGAGGATGTGAAAAAATACATTGAACTTAACAGTGAACTCTTTTCAATTGCAAATAAAACGACAAAATTTTTAAATGGTTTTTATTCTGATTTTGGATTGGAACTTTTGTCTTCAATTGACTGGATTATCAATGAAAAACATACATATGATTTTGAAACTATAAAAAATGAACTGGAAAAGTGGAGTAAGAGAAAACGAAGCAAATTTTCCAATGATAATTATATACATATAGCTATTCAACATTTGAAGGATTTTGGCCTAATTAAGGAGCCTGTTAAAAATTTAATGTAGACTGATAATTAACAGTTTAAACCAACTCTTCAGTCTGATCCATATTTTTTCCTGAACTCTTCGCTCTGTGCCCTCTGCCCTTCCTGACTATGAGATTGGTTGACCATGTGGCTTATTATGCCTTCTCTTCGCAAAGTCGCCCACTCATTCCATGCCTGTAAACATCCCCCTAACCCCCTTCAAAGGGGGAAACCTCGCCTTCAATCCCATGTCCTATGCTTCATGCCCTCCACCGTCATTGGCGCTATGACGTACAGAGCATGCTCCATACCCTTTTTATTGGCTCGCATATCAACACGGATTTTCAAACGCTGATCTACGTGGAACATCAAATATGGAACGCGGAACAACCTCCGCAAACATTCCGCCCCTACTGGGCTCTTAGCATCCCTGCTTGCTTGTTTGCTACAAACATACCGCGCCTACGGCGCTGCCACCTTGAACCTTGAGCTTTGAACCTTGAACGTGAAACAGTTACCGGGTGCCGATTCTCTATGCTCTCCGCCGTCTTCGACCATGAGACTGTGCGACTATGCGACTGGGCGACAAAGAGACTATGCGGCTTATTATCCCTCCTCTTCGCCAAGTCGCCCCGTCGCCAAGTCGCCCCGTCGTTCAATGCGACCAGGCGGTGTGCGGCAACTGGTAACCCTAAGCTGACTCCCAGTAACGCGTGAAGATGTGTTATTATATGGGAATGATTCAATGCACCGCCGGCAAAATAGGAATGACATGATCTTTTTCTTCAGGATGCCTGCGATAGCTCTATGAACCCGGATATTACCGGGATTATTGGACTTAAAAGTTCCGCTAAGGAGGTGCAGGCTATCAGACTTTATCTGATCATTGCTCTACATCCTGTCACGAAACAAAGATTTAACTCAAGGACTATGGATTTTAAATCCATTATCCTTGGGATTTATAATTTGGTTTCGCTTATATAATGATACAGTAACTACAGGCTGTCACCAAAATCTTTTTTAAATTTCTCAATAAGCTTGTCAGTCCAATCTGTAATTGGTTCAAGGCGTCCAAGGAAGAACCTCAGAACTTTAGGTTCCTCAACAAATTTCAAGCCTCCGATAAGGCTTCTATTGTCGTAAAGCCAAGTTAATCGGTCGATTGCATAGTTTACCTGCGATAAGGTAAAAACTCTTCTGGGCAATGCTAACCGTACAAGCTCCATATCAGCTGCAACATCATTGCCATTTTCGTCTCGGTCAGTAGAAATTGTACCACGTTCCATTCCTCTTATTCCGCTGGTTATATATATTGCGGATGCCAATGCACCAGCTGAATATTGTAATTGAGGTACATGTGGAATAAACTGTTTTGCGTCGATATGGCAACCTAATCCCCCTGCAGGCATTACAACCGGGATACCTCTTTTATCAAGCTCTTCAACCATATATTTAATAAACATTGGCGATTGTGAAATTACGGTTTCATCTAAAGTTTCATATAATCCCACAGCCATAGCTTCAATCTCCCGGACTGACATTCCACCGTAAGTTAAGAATCCTTCAAAAAGGGGCACCAAATCACGCATTTTTAAATATAAATCGTAACTATTTGTAGCAATACCCCCTCCACGAGTACAACTTACTTTGCGTCCGGAAAAATATATGATATCTGCATATCCACACAGTTCATGTAAAATTTCTTTAATTGACACATTCTTATACTCTGGCTCCCTTTGTTTGATGAAATATACATTTTCCCCAACAAGACTAACATCCAAAACAAGAATTATTCCATTTTCCTGAGCCACTTTTTTAACTTCACGGATGTTTTGCATCGAAAATGGTTGGCCACCTATTAAATTGGTTGATGCTTCCATACGAATGTATGGAATCTTTTCTACGCCATAAGTCTTAATGAGATTCCGAAATTTATTGACATCAATATTACCCTTAAATGGATTATCACTTTTGATGACTAAGGCTTCATCAGTGAAAATTTCAGTTACTTTACCTCCCGCTAATTCGATATGGGCCTTTGTTGTTGTAAAGTGATAGTTCATAGGTACTATGCTGTCTTTACCAACAAATACCTGTGAGATAATATGTTCAGCAGCTCTGCCCTGATGTACAGGTAAAAAATATTTTTTCCCGAATACTTCTAATATTGCCTTTTCAAGCCGGTTATAACTTTCGGATCCGGCATAGGCATCGTCAGCTACTAACATTGAGGCTACCTGATTGTCGCTCATGGCATTAGTGCCACTGTCAGTAAGCATATCAAGAAATACATCCCTGTTTTGTAATAGAAATGTATTAAACCCGGCATTTTTTATTGCCTCATGGCGTTTTTCAATTGGCAGAAGATTCAGCCTTTGTACTATTCTAACCTTATGCATTTCTAATGGAAGATTGCCTCCTTTGTAAAATTTAACCATATGTGAAAAATTATTTAAGTGATTAATAATTAATTATTTAAATTCAATAATATCCACTATAAAAAAATAAAAAGTTACCCTTCCCGGTGCATCAGGATAAAAAAACCACATTTTCAATTCAGTGATAGCGAATTGAAAATGTTGATTATTCTTTATCTCATTGCATCAGAATATTCTAATACAATGAACAGGGTTTAAGCAAACAACATACAACGTTGGCAAATATATAGAAATATAATTTTGTTTTTCCCGGTGCATTTAAGAAATAATATCTGGAGAACAGCCAGATCATCATAAATCCTGATAAGATTAACTTCTTAATAAGTCTGAAAATGGTTCAAAACGACCTTTAACATTCTATTCTAAAAACATATATTTGTTATGTATTTTAAACAAATACCCATGATGCCAAGAAATATAATTTCTGTTATCAGACAGATCAAAAAAGCCAGATGTCTCAACATCATCTCAGTTATTCTGCTTGTTTTCGTTATCCTTTTTGCTTTAAAGTCCTGTTCCGACGAACCGGTGCTTCTTCCCATTCTCACCACCCTAAAGGCTGCCGATGCCGATATAACTGATAACGCAGCAGTGCTGAAGGGCCGGATCACTTACCTTGGCAACCAGAAAATTATTGAATATGGTATTGAGTTGTCCAAAAACCAGTTGTTCAGTCCCTCCGACACCAGCGGAATCAAAAGTACCCCCGATACCGGCACCTTTTCAATTACATTCCGAAACCTCGACCCAGGCACACTTTATTATTATAAAGCCTATGTACTGATAAATACCGCCCAGGTCTATTCCCAGAACGTTGAGAAATTTACCACAAAGGTAAAATAAACCCCTATGCCCTCCGCTTGGGGGTCAATAAAAAAAGGAATGATCGCTGGCAGTATCCAGCAAAAGATAAGATTTTCCAAAAAAAACAGACGGTTGCCCGCCTGTCCAATATCTATTAGTTTCTGCTTATTGTACTATGGTCATTTCATCCACCAGATGTTTTGCACCGGCATAGATATCCATTACCCACAGAACGTAACGGATGTCAACAACAATTGTTCTCTGAAGTTCCGGTTCATAGGCCACATCGCCACTCATTGCCTCCCAGTTGCCATCAAAAGCAAGTCCGATAAGTTCACCACTGCCATTGATAACCGGACTGCCTGAATTGCCTCCGGTAATGTCGTTATTTGTCGTGAAGCAAACCGGCATATAACCTTTTGGAGAAGCGTATCTGCCAAACTCTTTGCGGTTATAGAGGTCTATCTGCCTTGGCGGAACGTCGAACTCATAATCACCTGGTTTATACTTTTCCATTACACCTTTAAGGGTTGTATAGTATTTATAGGTGACGCCGTCACGAGGTTCATAATCGAGCACTTGCCCGTAGGTTAGCCTCATCGTGGAGTTTGCATCGGGATACAGTGTTTTGTCGGGGATCATCTCCATCAGGGCAGCCATCCAGAGCCTGCGGCCTTTTGCCAGGTCCGGATCATACTGCCTCAGATTATTTCCTACCTCACCGCTAACCTTGTTTATTGATGTGGAAGTCAGATATACAGGATCATTTTCAAGCACCTTAAGAGATGGCTTATCGAGAAATGCCATCAGTTTAGACTGATCTGAAAAAACGGACCTTGCAAACATGTCATCAACAAATCTGTCAATATCTCCCCTGAACTTTTTGTCAACAACATTTACATAGAAATCGGGATGAAATTTCTGCGGCACATCCTGGCGGTATAGTTTCATCATTGCTTTAACCGATTTTTTGTCAGTGGGAGGATTGTAATCCTTATAAAATGCAGAAGCAATGTTATTTTTAATGTTGTTTGTAAGATCTGCCACTCTTTTCTTATCTTCTGATTTTATAGCCGAAATAAGAGCTGATGCAATCTGACTTAGCGAAAGGATTTCACAACCCTGATTGAAACATTCGCTTATATATTGCTGTGCATTAGCATATTCTGCTCTTTTTTCAGTTGCATTTTTAATCAGGTTTAATGCATCACCGTATTTTGCTTTTCTTTCAGGGTTCTCATTTACCCATTTATTGAACTGTTCTTCAATCTGCTGTTTTTTGGATTTTACATTAAGTTTTTCCAGTCCTGCTTTCTGACCTATAGAATATTTCCAGTAGTTTGATGAATTGGAGTATTTTGATGCGTACTGGATATTCACTTTAGGATCGGCCTGCATGTCGGCCATAAGTATATCCTGACGGATTCCTCTTATTTTTACCCTGTTGGGATGGGTTATTTTAAGGAGCTCATCAACTTCGTATGAGGTATAATACCTTAGTGTTCTGCCAGGATAACCGAGTATCATTGCAAAATCACCCTTGTTAAGGTCTTTGATGGAGACGGGCAGATAATATTTTGGTTTCAGGGGGATGTTATCTTTTGAGTAGGATGCAGGTTTCCCATCGGGTGCTGTATAAACTCGGAAAACACTGAAATCGCCAGTGTGTCTTGGCCATTCCCAGTTGTCAGTATCAAATCCAAATTTACCTATTGCCGAAGGAGGGGCTCCTACAAGCCTTACATCATTAAACCGTTCATAAACAAGCAGAAAAAACTGGTTGCCGTTATAAAATGTTGATACGGTGGCATTATACCATGTACCTTCGGTTGCTTTTCGCTGTATTGCCAGTCTGGCTTCATTGATAGCATTATTTCTCTGGTTTTCACTCATCCCTTCCTTTACTCCTGCCAGCACCTGGGCAGTAACATCTTCTACTCTGATAAGAAAAGTAACAGAAAGATCCGGATTCGGCAGTTCTTCTTCTTTTGTCATAGCCCAGAACCCATCTTTAAGGTAATCGTGTTCCAGTGAACTATGTGACTGTATGGCGCTATAGCCGCAATGATGGTTTGTTAGGAGAAGCCCCTGCGGTGAAACTATTTCAGCTGTGCAGCCTCCGCCGAAAATTACAATAGCATCTTTAAGGCAGGCTTTGTTTACACTGTAAATATCTTCCGCGGTGAGCTTAAGTCCCATTTCGGTCATTTTGCCGATATTAAGTTTCTCAAGCAGAGGCAGAAGCCACATGCCTTCATCAGGCACGGCTTTTAACGCGAAGCCTGAGAAGATCATTAAAAGGACAAGTAATAATTTCTTCATGATTATTAATGGATTGAGGTTTAATTACGGGCTAAAAATAACTTTTTAAGTTGATAAAAAGAATCTCAGAAGTCAATTTTTAACTGGGGATTGATAAGAGTGAACGACCGGCGGTGGTACGGCGATATCCCGTGTTCAATTATTGCCCTGCGGTGAAAGGCGGTGCCGTAGCCTTTGTTTTTGTCCCATCCGTAAACGGGATACTCGTTGTGAATCTTCATCATGTATTCATCGCGGAAGGTTTTTGCCAGTATTGATGCAGCTGCAATTGACATGAACAGCGAATCGCCCCCGACAATTGTTTTATGCTCAATATTTTTATAAGGGAAAAAACTGTTGCCGTCAATCAGGAGAAGGCCCGGCTTAACTTTCAGTCCGTCAATTGCCTCATGCATTGCTTTGATGGTTGCCCTCAGTATGTTCATCCGGTCTATTTCCCTGTTCCCGGCAAATGCAACACTCCAGGCAACGGCTGCTTCAATGATCTCCTCCTTAAGTTCTGCCCTTATTTTGGGTGATAATTTCTTTGAATCGTTAATAAGCGGGTTTCTGTATTTTTTGGGAAGGATAACCGCGGCGGCCACCACGGGACCTGCAAGGCATCCTCTGCCGGCTTCGTCGCAGCCCGCCTCGGTAACATTACCGTACAGGTAAGGGTTCAGCATTTCAGGTTAATTTTATAACAGTTTCTGAAGTGATCTGTTAACAGATTCCGCGGTGTTTTCCCATGTAAATTTACACGATTGAATTATCCCTCCGGCAGATAAGCTTTCCTTAAGTTTTTTACCGGTGGTAATTTTAATCATTAAACCGCATATTTCTTCCGGGTTGCCGGGATCTGCAAAGAGTGCCGCATCGCCTCCTATCTCGGGAAGTGATGTTGATGATGAGAGGATTACGGGGGTTCCGCATCTCATGGCTTCGGCCGCAGGTATTCCGAAACCTTCGAACCAGGGTACAAAAACCAGTGCTTCGGCTGCTGCATAGTACAGGCGCAGTGAAGAATGGTCAACTGAACCAGGCAGGATAATATCATCGCGCCATGGCGAAAGAGTGATCATTCTGTCGGTTTCGCTGTTCAGGAAGAGGCGGCCTCCGGCCAGAACCAGCCTGTGGTTCATTCCCGTCTCCTGCCTGAAAAGATGCCAGGCCTTTATCAGTGATGGAATGTTTTTCCTGGGCGAAAAATTTCCCACAAAAAGAAAATACGGAACACCCCCTGTGAGGCTCATGCGGAACTGATCCTTTTCTTCTTCCGTGGCAGGTCGGAAATATTCCGATACCCCGTTCCATCCCACATCAATCACCGAGGGGTCAATGCCGAAGTATGAAGAAATATCCTGCCTGCAGAATTCCGAAACTGTTATGATGCGGGCGGCACGGCGGGCAAACCTGCGGTAATAATGCCGGTAATATATGCCTGTAAATAAAGGAAGATCGCCCCTGCGGTGATAAAAACTGATGTCGTGTATGACCGCGATCTGAGGAATGTTGGTCCGCAGGGAGATAATCCCGTCGGGAGAGAGAAAAATGCCTGCATTAAGTTTCTTAAGCAGCGGAGGCAGTTTTATTTCGTGCCACAGATAACAATTTAACGGGTTGGTGGTTCCGGGTTTCAGTATCACCCCTGTGCAGTTGGGGGAAAATAGCAGCGACCTGTCATACTCACGGTCAAAGATCAGTATGAACTCATGCGACCGGTTGGTCTGAACCAGCCTCCTTACGGTTTCGTATGTGAAACGCGAAACTCCGTCGTGAGGCTTACTCCTGAGGTTCCGTGCACTAATTGCTATTATCATCAGGGCGAATGTAAGAAATTATTGCAGTTTTAAAGGAAAGGAAAATTCTTTAAAAGCGACGAAGAAATAATGCCGCAGTTAATCAAAAATCAAGAAAAAGTTCTGTTTAAATGAAGTTTTTAACAAAAAAAATCAAAGTTGTTGATAAATTGTTGAAAAATATTTTATTTTTGGTGGTTTTCTGTTTTTAAAAATGAAGGGGAAAGTGTTTATACCGGCAATTGCGTTTATTGTTGCTGTTAATGTTTATCCGCAGCAGCTTTCACATCAGGTTCTTGTGCCGGGTGCAGGCATCGCTCTGTCGGGAGGAATCCATTATTCCCAGACTATCGGCGAAACAGCGGTAGAAATTATAGGTGACTTTGAACACATTCTTACGCAGGGGTTTCAGCAACCGAGACTTAAAATTACAATGGGAATCCCTCCTCAGGGAAACGGTGTTAAGGTTTATCCCAATCCGGCAACAGATTATATAAATATTGAATTTTTCGGAGAGTCATCACGCAGTTTCATACTCACTATAATAAATATAAACGGGCAGAAAATCTTTGCCGATGAACTGGATTTTACAGGAACTCATTGGTACGTGAGGGAGGTATCGTTATATAACCTTGCAAAAGGCTTTTATTTTGTGAGGGTGATGAGTAAAGACGGACTGATTAACAGGTCGTTTAAAATTGAGAAGATGTAAATTCATTGCGTATGAAAACCGGGAAATCTCTGACATTAATAATTTTTGCCTGTATATTTTTGTTCAACCGGAGTGGTTCTGCACAGGATGTTCCGCTGGGGATTCATTATCAGGCTGTAGCACGCGACAGCTATGGTAAAGAATTATATGACAGGGAAATAGATGTGAAATTTTCCATATATTCCGGAAATCCGCTCGGCACTCTTGAATATCAGGAACTTCATTCAAAGGTTAAAACCTCAAGATATGGAGTCTTTTCACTGGTTATAGGAAACGGCATCAATACAGGAGGAAGGGTATCGAAACTCAGTGATATTGCATGGGAGACAGCAAACCATTACTTAAAGGTAGAGGTTAAGTTTGAAAATAATTTTATGGATATGGGCACGATTCAGTTTCTTGCTGTGCCTTATGCTCTGTTTGCTAAAAAGTCGCTTGAACCTGGCCCCCAGGGACCCAA
>Ga0123519_10005502_pt1 | contig 20179 bp, 21 predicted proteins | sample YelNatPaOPRAMG02_FD_87396 | JGI IMG/M metagenome (GOLD analysis project Ga0123519, IMG submission 87396) | Hot spring microbial communities from Yellowstone National Park - Yellowstone National Park OP-RAMG-02 (version 2) | ecosystem: Environmental > Aquatic > Thermal springs > Hot (42-90C) ...
CTTCCCCCTCTCTCCATTGACACCTTATGTAGGGTGAGGTAAACTGATTACCGTAAGAAATCCCTCAAAGAAGGAGAACGTGCGTGCGTTTGCTGGAGACCGTTCGCTCACCCGCAGATTTGCGTTCCTTGAGCCGGGAGCAGCTGCAGCAGCTCGCGGCGGAAATCCGCGAAACCATTATTGAAACCCTCTCCCGCACCGGTGGACATCTGGCATCCAACCTGGGCACTGTAGAGCTGACCATCGCGCTGCATAGCGTGTGGCAGATGCCACAGGACAAGATTATCTGGGATACCGGGCATCAGGCTTATGCCCACAAGCTGCTCACCGGCAGGCTGGAACGGTTTGGCACGCTGAGGCAGTACGGTGGTATCAGCGGGTTCCTGCGCCGCGACGAGAGCGAGTATGACGTGTGGGGGGCAGGACATGCCGGCACCGCTATCTCCGCTGCGCTGGGCTTCGCCAAAGCCCGCGATTTGCGAGGTAGCAACGAGCGTGTGGTGGCAGTAGTCGGGGACGCCGCGCTCACGGCGGGCATGGCGCTGGAGGCGCTGAACAACGCTTCAGAGGCGAACACCGACCTGACCGTTGTGCTGAACGATAACGAGATGTCTATCGCGGAGAACGTGGGTGCACTGGCAACTTTCCTTTCGCGTCTGCGGGCACAACCGTGGTACCAGCGGGCAGAGCATCGGGCGAAGGAAGTGTTGGAAGGACTGCCGGGCAAAGCGCGTATCCTCGCCAAACACGCCAGAGGACTGAAGCACAGCATCACGCACATTGTGGCTCCGGAGAATACAGGAGCCATCTTTGAGGAGATGGGCTTTGAATACATCGGTCCGCTGGATGGGCACGATATCGACCTGTTGATCGACGTTTTCTCGCACGCTAAAGAGCTGAAAGGTCCCGTGTTGATACATGTCATTACCGTAAAGGGCAAAGGGTACGAATTCTCCGAAGCGGATGCACGTAAGTATCACGGCGTCACTCCCTTCTGCATCCACGACGGTAAGATGGAAAAGAAAGCAGGAGGGGAGACATATACGCAGGTCTTCGCGGACGAACTGGTACGTATCGCGGAGGAGAACCCCAGGGTGGTGGGCATCACCGCGGCAATGCCCGATGGAACCGGATTGGTGAAGTTACAGCAAAAGTTCCCGGAACGCTACTTCGATGTGGGCATTGCGGAACAACATGCTGTTACCTTCGCTGCTGGACTGGCAGCGGAAGGAATGATACCGGTGGCAGCTATCTATTCGACCTTCCTGCAGCGCGCTTTTGACCAGGTTTTGCACGACGTAGCTTTACAGAATCTGCATGTGGTGCTGGCACTGGACCGCGGTGGGCTGGTGGGGGACGACGGCGCGACACACCACGGGGTTTATGACCTTTCGTATCTGCGCCTGATCCCCAATGTGGTGATTATGGCTCCGAAAGATGGAGCGGAACTGCGTGCCATGTTGCGCTTTGCTGTGGCGCACAACGGTCCCGTTGCCATACGCTACCCGCGGGGGGCGGTGCCTGCGATAGACTGGGGGGTACCGGACAGCCCCATCGAGCTCGGAAAGGCGGAGGTATTGCGTGAGGGGAGCGACGCGGTGATTTTCGCTATCGGTTCGATGGTGGCGACCGCGTTTGCAGCGGCGCAGCAGCTGGAACAGGAAGGGATGCGTGTCGCGCTGGTGAACGCTCGCTTTGCGAAGCCGCTGGACAAAGAGACTATTCTGCGTTTTGCGCACCGTGTTCCCCGTTTCGTGCTGGTCGAGGAAAACACCGTGTGCGGCGGATTCGGTGCTGCGGTGCTGGAACTGCTGGCACACGAGGGCATCGCCGACGTGCAGGTGAAACATCTGGGCGTACCGGATGAGTTCATCGAGCACGGCTCGATGGATATCCTGCGCCGACTCGTCGGGTTATCGGCGGAGCATATCGTAGAAGCGGTACGCGCTTTGTGCAGGTCTCCCCGCAAGGCTCACGCCGCGCTGGTCGATTAGCGCGCAGAGAAACTTTGCCGCCTTCGGCGTGTCGAAGTGGATAGAGACCCAACGGGGAGGCAGTCATGAAAGGCTTGAACATCTATCTGACCATTGGCTTACTGTTGCTTACGGCATCCGTAGTGGGCTGGTTGGTGCTGGTACTGGCGCAGTTTGCCTACTGGATAACCCGCATCGCGGGTGTGGCAAGCGTGCCGTTCCTGCTGTACGGCTTCTATGTGCAGGTTAGGGGCGGGACACATGAACTGCCCGGAAACAGCACCGGTATGCTGGATGAGTAGGTCAGAACCTCTCGGCTATCGTGGCGAATGGGTAGTATTTCGGGAACAGGTCATCCAGTGTATCTGCCACTTGTGGATCAGACAGCGTGATGAGACCTGCTGAATACGCTTCCGAAGGAGCGAGATAGCCGCCGACTATCTGGCTCCATATTTGCACGCTACCCTGTGCCCACTGTGTGGTCTTAACGGGTTGTGTGCTATCCTCGCCTGTGAGCAGTGCTTGCTGTTTTCCTCCGGGGATAAAGCTGTCTTCAACCACGAGACGAATGGCTCCCTGCCAGCTTCGCCAGTGTGGGCGCAGGCAATCGATCAGGGAGGGCAGATGAACGATGCGCAGCATGTAGGTAGGACGCAGCCCCCCGCGAGCATCCAGCAAAAGGTCATCCTCGTTCTCGGTTATCCAGGTGCTCCAGTGCTGGACATGGTAGACAGGGGCGACAACGCCTATCTTTTCCGCCAGATTGCCGCTGGAGAGGTAACCCAGCAGGGCGCGTTGAGCGCGGGATGTGATAAAGATAATCTCCCGAACTTCTACACGATTGCGTCCAGACTGTATGTCGTAAATCAGATAGCCTCCACCGCCCCGTGAAAATCGGCAACCACGCACTGATATTTTTGTCGCATAATCCACTGCCATCGAGCCGGCTCGCGCTCGAAACCGCCGGGAGTATTGTGCAGGTAGATGTCATGCAAACGGTTCAGGTGCGGCAGGTCACCCTCCTGATAGGGGCGGACAAAACGGCTCTCGGAACAGGGCAGCAGCAGATGGGAGGGTATCTCGCACCACCATTCTACCGAAGCGATTTCCCAACCGAACTTCCGATAGTAGCGAGGTGAAAAAGGATATAGCATGGACAAAGGCACTTTTTTGTCGTACATCAGTTTTATCGTATCCCGCAAGAGCGCGCCAGCGTAGCCTCTGCGCCGGTACTCTTCGTGTGTGGCAACGCCTGCCACTCCTGCCAGAGGTATGCGCACGTTGCCCAGCGCGAACACACCGGGCACCAGGGTCAAGCAGGAAATCAACTTTCCCTTGTCCACAAGCACCCGTCGCTCCAGCAGGTCAAAGAAGGGGTCGGAGTAAAATATATCTCGTGCCAGATCGACGTCCAGGTCAAAAGCACGACACATCAGTTCCAACATCTCGTCCAGCTCATGAGGATAAGGAGCGCGTATCTCCATAAGGGTTAGCCCCCTTTGGTAAATGCATCGGATACAAGGGAAATTGGACGACGCACATGGAAATCCTGCCAGTGCAAATAGGAGATTACGTGGCGTTGCGCAAGCCCCATGCCTGTGGAGCCAACCGCTGGCGGGTGGTGCGATTGGGGGCAGACGTGGGTCTGGTTTGCACGCACTGTGACAGGCGAATATTACTGCCTCGCGACGAGTTCGAACGGCGTTTGCGTCGGCGATTGCCAGGGGAGGAAACAGAGAATGAAACTTCTGGCGGCTAGCATACTCCTGAGCGTGGGGTGTTTGCATATCGCGTGGGCGCAGGCGCAGGAGAAAGTGAGGTGGTACTTCCAGAGCGCACAGACACCTCTAGTGCCGTTTCACCAGTTTGTCGGCGCAGCCGAGCCTGTGGGCGACCTCGCAAGCGTCGCGCGATGGACGGGATGGGACGATGCAGAAAATCTGGTCTGCGAGAGCAGCAATGAGCAGTTACGTGCTGTGGCTCTACGGCAGGAGCGGACATGGACGCTGGCGTTGTGGAACAGCTCGCCTCAGAAACTCAGGGTAGCAATAGAAGGAGAATTGCCCGCAGGAGTTTACACCACAGAGCGATTGACACTGACCAGCGGAGGAAAGATTGTCACCCTCGAGCGGCGCAACGGGCTGCTACAACACACAGCGGACAGAAAGGTGCAGCGAACGGAGTGGCTTCAACCCGGCGCAGGGCTGGTGCTGCGCTTTTCAGAGAGGTCACAACAAATCGATAAAACGCTCGTTGGTCTTCGGCGGTCGATATGGCAGAGCAAAGCACCCGCTGGCATGCTATCCCGTTTGGCTTCGCTCATGCGTGAGGCGGATAGCCACTGGCGACAGGTACGGGCCAATCTGCGCAGGGGCAATGTGCGGATGATGGCGCGCGGCGTACACCGAATGTTGTTTCTGGTCAGCGGAATCAGGGCGGTGGCGTCCCAGCGAGCTGCGCTGAAAGAGGTAACCGATGAGGCGGAATCGTTAATTGATGGGTTGTCGGAACTGTCGTCGGCTTTGCTGAATGTGGTGGTAACAGTCTCTTGGGACGAGCAGGCGGCTAAAGTAACGGTCATCAACGCAGGTAGCGAGTTGTGGAAGGCACTGCGTTTCGCTCTGGAAGATGCGGCGGCAGGCGATACCGTGGTACTGGCAAATGTCAGACCGTTGGAACGCGCAGAAGCCTCGTTTCAGCCGCCAGATGGGCAGACGATGCCGGTGGTGGTGGTCAGCGTGCTGTTCAACAACGGATACTCCCGTTTGAGGGTGTCCTGCCGTGGCGTGGAAAGCGGTGAAGAAGAGGAGGTAGAACAATGAAAACGCTGTTTTGGCTGGCAATCGCCATCGTGATGGGGTTCCCACCGCGTCTGACGGTGGTCCCCGAGGCGGGGAGTACGGTGTCGGATATCGTCGAGATACGTGTGACATCCAGCGAGCCGTTGAAACGGGTGGATTTCCTGCTTGATGGCAACCTGGTGGGCAGCGATACCAGTACGCCCTACACGTGGACATGGGATACTCTTTCCGTATCAGAAGGCGAACACGTGCTGACACTGCGCGTGCTGGATATGAATGACCGCACGATGTCCACCGAGGTGCGCTATGTGGTGGACAACGGCTTATCGCGCGGAGGAGCTTTTTATCTGGAGGCGTCTCGCCAACATGTGGCGGAGGGGCGATGGGACGACGCGCTGAAGGCGGCACGTCGGGCGGTGCGCCTGCTCCCGAACGATGGGCAAGCACACTATCTGCTGGCGCGTGCGTGGCTGGGATTATCTCAGTGGACGAAAGCGGTGGAGAGCGCGGAGCAGGCGGTCAAGCTCTCACCCTCTCCCGAAACCTTTGAGACCCTGGCACAAGCGCATGTGCGATTAGCCTTCGCGCAGACGGTGGACCAGGAGAAACGCTTTGCCTCTCTGCAATCGGCGATAGAGGCTGCCAGACGTGGTGGGGAGCTGCTGCTCTCTCAGGCGAAAACGGCTCAGGAGAAAGCCCACGCGCTGGCACGTTTGGGCAGGCTGGAAGAGGCAGCAACGACCTATCTGCAAGCAGGTAGCAACAGGCAAAACTTTCTGTCTGCTGCACGCTGTTATCTGCTTGCCGGAAGATGGCAGGATGCGGAACGGATGTGCAACCTGGCGGAGCGACAGGCAGAAGACAAAACGGTGGTCAGCATATACCGTGCGCTGATAAAAGCAGCACGCGCCAGAACCACCGAGGCACGTAACGTTTTGGAGAGCCTGCAGGGAACCGACGAAGCAGCAACCCTGCTGGCACTGGCGCGTGCTGAAATCGCTTTGCGAGAGATGAAAGCTTCCGACGCGCTGCGTATTCTGGTGCCGCTTCACACTCAAGGGAGGGCACCCGAGTGGGTGGATACGTTGCTGATGACCGCTTTTGCGGAGACACGCGACTTCCCGCGTGCCGAAGACCATTTCCGCGATGCCCTGCTGCGCAACCCGCTGAACTGGCTGGCTCTGGCGCAGAAAGGCTACGAGACACTGGCGGTAGGCTCCATCGCGACCGCTTCGCGCTACTTTGAACTGGCGGCGAGCATCCGCCCCGATGACGCATGGGTGTTGTGCGGGCAATCGCTCTGCGCTCAGGACAAACGGCTTGCGGTGGAACTGGCACAGAAAGCGGTCAAACAGTCCGCAGACGACCCATGGGCGGTGGTGGTGCTCAGTTGTGCGCAGTCGCGCGCGGGACAGATAGAAGAGGCTTTTCGCAGCATTGAGAGGGCGCGCAGCATGGACCGCGACAACTACAACATGGGCGTTCCTCCGGACGTGCGCCGCGCCGGGCAAATCGCACGGATTCGGGGCAGGCGACCGGTACTGCCTCTGGAACAGTGAAGGGAGGAACAGGCAATGCGCATCGTCGTTTTCAGTAAGATGTTTCCGCAATATGACATCGACGGGCTGGTGTCATTGGGGCGGGATCTGGGCACGGAAGGCTGGGACCTTGCCGTGCGAAAGGGACATCCGGTGAACCCGGACAATGTGGAACATGCACTTCCTGTGGCGGCGAAGCGTCTGGCAGAGTCCGCCCAACCGGTACTGGCTGTGACAGGTGAGACGAGCCTGCTCTATCCTACCACGCCATACGTGGAACCTTTACTGCACGCGATGGACGTCGCTAATGTGCGCATTCTCAAGCTCGGCTACTTCCTGTTTGACCCGGCGAAGGGGCAGTACTGGCAGGAAGTGGATAACGTTCGCCGCGCGCTGGATGGCTGGCAGAAGCTGGCTCGCCGCTATAACGTGAAGGTGGTTTACCACACGCATAGCGGAATGGGATACATGGGTTTGAACGCTGCCGCGCTCATGCACCTGTTACGCGACCTTGACCCCGCTGCCATTGGAGCGTATCTGGACGCCGGACATCTGGTAGTGAACGGGGAGCCTTTCGCCTTTGCTCTGGCAATGGTCAAACCATACCTGGCGATGGTCGGGTTGAAAGACTACAAGCCCATTCTGCAGCCATCAGGCGATGAGCAGAAGCTGCAGTGGGAATGCGTTCCTGCCGGACAGGGAGGCGTTGCCTGGGGCGAGGTGTTTCGCCTGCTGGCCAGGGATGGATTTGCAGGACCCTGTTCGGTACACGCGGAGTTCACCGTGCCTGCCGGCGCGTCTTTCGCGAAGATGGTGCAGGCGGAAGTGGCTTATCTCAAAAGGAAACGGGATTCTGCAATCGGCAGATAACCGGAGGGTTGCATTTGCCCGCTTCTTGCAGTATAATCAGTACCGCTTGTCCGAAGAAAGCAGGCGCTCGAAAGAGCTTAATGGGGTCTCCGCCTGCCGAGGCGACGCAAGGAACAACCGGAATATCACACCGCGCCGCAGGACGAATGCGGCGGGCTTTTGTGGTACGGGGAACCCTCGCCTCTGGCAGGGTTCCCCGTTGTGCTTTGGAGCGCGCCAACAGAAAGGAGGTGGATACCGCGTGCGAGCAACGCCCAACCCGCAAAAGGTGGCGCAGGTGGAACAAATCCGCCAGTGGCTGAGCACGTCGAAAGGCGTTATCTTCACCGATTATCGCGGGCTGAACGTATCTCAGATTACCCAGCTGCGCCGGCAGCTCCGCCAGAATCAGGCGGAGTACCGTGTGGTGAAGAACACGCTGTTCAAACTCGCGTCTCAGGGGCTCATCAGCGATAACCTGGACGACATCTTGGAGGGTCCAACCGCTGTTGCCTTTATCCACGGCGACGAAGCAGCAACTGCCAAGGCGATAGCGGATGCCATTCGGGAACTGCGCGTGCTGACGGTGAAGGGGGCTGTTCTGGGCGGTAAACGTTACAGTGCGGACGCCGTTCAGGAACTGGCGAAACTACCGCCACGCGAGGTGCTGATTGCACAGGTGGTGGGTGGACTGCAGTCGCCTATCACCGGACTGGTGGGCACTCTGCAGGGTATCCTGCGTGATTTCGTCTATACCGTTCAGGCGATAGCCGACAAGAAATCTGCGCAAAGCGCGTAAGGAGGGAGTACAACCATGGCACTGACCAAGGAAGAGATTATCGAAGCCATCAAGGGCATGAGCGTGCTCGAGCTGAACGAGCTGGTGAAGGCTCTTCAGGAAGAGTTCGGCGTCACTGCTGCGGCGCCGGTAGCAGTGGCCGCGATGCCGGGGATGGCAGCGGCAGGTGCAGCCGCGGAAGCCGCTCCTGCCGAAGAGGAGAAGACATCCTTCGATGTCATCCTCAAGTCGGTGGGCGAGAAGAAGATTCAGGTCATCAAGGTGGTGCGCGAAATCACCAACCTGGGCTTGAAGGAAGCAAAGGACCTGGTGGAGAGCGCGCCGCAGCCCATCAAGCAGGGCGTGACCAAAGAAGAGGCGGAGCAAATCAAGGCGAAGTTCGAAGCCGAAGGCGCAACCGTCGAAATCAAGTAGTGCCGCTGTTTGCCAGTACCGGTACCCCCGTGGGGTACCGGTACCGCTTTTCATGGCTCCGCGTCTATCCCCCGCCCTGCCCGATAACTTGCACATCACACTGTCCTTCGTGTAACATGTACCCGCTATGAATCGGATACAGCTTGCTGCTGCGCTGCTATGCGGCTGCGTATGGCTCAGCGGCATGGGGTGCGCCACCCGGCGGGAACATCGAAATACCTCCCCACCGCCTCCGCCCGAGCAGCAGCGGACGCAACTGCCCTCCCTGCAGGTGGAAACAGAGGGTCTGCGCCTGACGTGGCTGGAACCGGGAACTCCCAGCCAGACAGTTTGGGAGGCGGTTGTGCCTCGCGCGGAGGTAAGGAGCGCGCAAGCAGGAGCAACAGGCGTCTTTGAGAACGTGCAGTGTGTGCTGTACCAAAAAGGGCAGCCGACCACCGACCTGCGCGCAGGGCGGGTGCGTGCCCTGCAGAAGCAGTGGCGCATCGAAGCAACTGGCGGCGTCCGTGCCCGCTCACGGGTGAACGGCGTACAGCTGCAGGCGAAAGAAGTGATATGGCTGGCACGCCAGAATCGTCTGATAGCAAGGGGAGATGTGGTTATCACGGGCAAGCAGTTCAGCCTGCGAGCCCAGGAGGCGGAGCTGGATACCGCTTTGCAGATAATGCGGGTCTCCTCGCCGTAAGTATACCGCAAGGGGTAAAGTGTATGAGATTAACACAAAAACTAATACTGATAGCCTGTCTCACGGTGACCATGCTGCCCGCTCTGGCGCAGATGCAGGTTGGACAGTACCGGCTCAGCCGCTATCAACAGATTGTCACAGAGTATAAAAAGGATGGAACCGTTACGGTGAGAGTGTCGGGAAATCGTGTGGTTCTGGAGAGCACCGACGGGCAGATACGCATGGAAGCCAGCACAATCACCGCCGAATCGCGCCTGCAGGCTGGACAGGAAACCCGTCTAATGCGAGCCAGGGCCGAGGGGCAGGTGACTTTCCGCCTTGTCCAGCCCAAGGAGAAACGTACCGCTCAGGGTAGAGCAGGTGTCGTGCTTTATGACGATACCACCCGTCAGATAACGTTACAGGATGGTGTGTTTGTGCAGGTCGACGACCCGCAGTTTCTAGCGACGCAGAAGGGCGACAGGGGAACCGTTTACGTGGGAGAAGAACACCTGCGCGTGGTTCTGGAGGGCGATCCCGAGCGCACCGAGACAGTCATCCAGCCCAAGCGCCCCTCAGCCGAGGAGAAGAAAAAATGAAGCTGCGCACCCAGAACCTGGTCAAAGTGTACAGGGGCAGGAGAGTGGTGGACGGCGTCTCGATTGAGATGAGCACGGGTGAGATTGTCGGACTGCTGGGTCCCAACGGCGCGGGAAAGACCACAACATTCTATATGATTGTTGGGCTGGTACACCCCAACGAAGGGCGGGTGTGGCTGGACGAGAGGGAAATCACCCATCTGCCGATGTATGGGCGCGCTCGAATGGGCATCGGTTATTTGGCGCAGGAGCCTTCCGTATTCCGCAAGCTGACCGTAGAGGATAACCTGCGCCTGGTGATGCAACTGCAGGGATTGTCGGAGAAACAGATTCGCCAGCGCATTGACGACCTGCTGGAGGAGTTCCAGATTGCCCATCTGCGCCATGCACGCGGGTATACGTTGTCGGGCGGCGAACGGCGCAGGGTGGAGGTAGCGCGAACCATCGCGGCTTCTCCGCGCTTCATCCTGCTGGACGAGCCGTTCACAGGAGTAGACCCTATCGCCATCGCCGACCTGCAACGCATCATCGCACACCTGCGTGAAAGGCTTGGCGTGGGCATCCTGATTACCGACCATAACGTGCGGGCAACCCTGCGTATTACTGACAGGGCTTACATCATCCACAACGGCAAAATCCTGACCGAAGGCGATTCGGACAGGTTGCCCGACGACCCCATCGCCCGGCAGTTCTATCTTGGCGAAGAGTACGAGCACATCTAACCCATGCGGATGAGAGTGATAGACCGTTTGATACTGCAGGAGCTCATCGGACCGTTCGTGTTCGGTGTGCTGCTGTTCACCGTCCTCTTTTTTGCCGGTGGCAGTCTGTTCCAGCTCACCGAGTATGTGGTGAGAGGAGCCTCGTTGTGGACCGTCGGGCGGATGGTTCTGCTCAGTCTGCCTCAGATTATGGTCAAGACCTTTCCCATGGCAATGTTGCTCTCCTCATTGTTATCTTTTGGCAGGCTTTCCAGCGAGAGCGAGATAGTCGCACTGTATGCCGCCGGATACAGCCTGTGGCGCATCGTGACGCCGGTGCTGGCGATGGGAGCAGTGGTCAGCCTATCCGCGATGGCGTTCAATGAGCTGGTCGTTCCCCCGGCGACAGCGGAGATGTGGCGATTGCGCACGGCGGTACTGCGTCAGATTGGCGAACGCGCACAACCCGTGACACAAACCGTCATGCGCGAGGGCAAGGTGGAGACCGTGATCACCGCACAGGGCGGCGTAGACCTTCAGGCAGGTATCCTGTATGACGTCACCGCCGTTCAGTTTGCCCCAGCGTCACAAAGCTGGCATCCTGTGCTGATTATCTACGCAAGACGCGCCAAATGGCTGGGCGGCAGAGAGTGGGACCTTTACGACGGTTACTGGATGACCGGAGATGGGCGCATCCGCGCCGAGTTTACCAGAACGACTACTCGGGTACTGCGGGGGGGTATCCGCAAGAGCCTGCGCGAGATAGAAACAGACCTGGTACCTGACCCCGATAGCCGCAGCTTCCGCCAGACCCTGGAGCGCATCCGCCGATACCAGCGGGCAGGAGAAGACACACGACAGATGCAGGTGGAGTTGTACAACAAAATATCCCTGCCCCTTGCGAGTCTCATCTTCGGTTGTGTGGGCGCGCCGCTGGGCATTCGCAGACAGCGCAGCACGGCCGCCGCTGGCTTCGCCCTGAGCATCGTCATCATTTTCCTTTACTGGGCGATGGCGCAATACCTGTTTATTCTGGGGCGAGGAGGCAGTGTGCCGCCTCTGGTAGCCAGCTTCTTGCCCGATGCGCTGGGTGCAGTTGCTGGAATAGTGATTCTCTGGAGACGCAGTCGGTGAAGCGATAAGGAGGGGTCCATATGCCCGTTCGTACCATTATCATCGGCATCATCTTCATCGTGGTCAGCGGCTTTATCGCCTATTTTGGCGACTGGCTGGGACGCTACCTGGGCAAGCGGCGCATCTCCGTGTGGGGATTGCGTCCGCGCCATACCGCGATGCTTATCACCAGCTTCACCGGCTCGCTCATCGCTTTCTTGACCATTGTGGCGGTGCTGGCGACCGCGCAGACGTTTCGCGAAATCATTGTGCGGGGCGAACGCATTCTGGAACAGTCTCGCCAGATGCAGCAGCAGTATGCGCGCCTTAGCAGCGAGTACAGTCGGCTTCAGCAGCGCTATGAAGACGCCGCACAGCGTGTGCGTGAACAGCAACAGCAGATGGAGGAGAACACTCGCCAGCTGCAGCAACAGCAGAGACAGCTGGAGGAGGTGAGACAGCAGCTCCGAGAGAGACAGAAGCAGGTGACAGAACTGAACCGTCGCATCGCCGAGCAGAACCTGCAGCTGCAGGGGCTGCTGAAGCAAAACGCGGCTCTCACGCTGAGCAATGCGAAACTGCAGCGCACCAATCAGGAACTTCAAAGGCAAGGGCAGTTCCTGCGTGAGCAGAACGCGCTTTATCAACAGAACAATGCGGACCTGGCATCGCAGAACATGCGGTATGCCAGCGAAAACGTGCAGTTGAACACGGAGAATGCGCGCCTTCAGCAGCAGGCGGCGCAACTGCGTCAGCAGACCGTGCAGCTTGCCGAGCAGAGCCGCCAGCTGCAACAGCAGGCGGACGCTCTCAGGGATACCATTAAACAGCTGCAAGAACAAGAGGCGGAACTGCGCCGTTTAATCGAGCGGCTGGAACAGATGAAAGAAAAGCCGATTGTGGCGCGCAAGGACGAAGAGATTGCCCGCAGGGTTATTCCCAACGGTCTATCGGTGCGCAGCACGCGTAGTGAGATATACCGGTTGCTAAGCGAGGCGTCGCGCATTGCGCAGCAGCGAGGAGCCGCAGCAGGGAACGCATATAGAGCGGCGTATGTACCTCTGAAGCGCATCAGTATGCCGGGTCCAGGAGGAACCGCGACCGAAATCGTAGCGGATGAAGCCATGAGCGTCGAGGTGCTGGCGGAGCAGATAGCCCGTTCCGACGCGCCGGTAGTGGTGTTGGCGGTGGCGGTGCGCAACAGCGTGGCTGGCGAACCGATACAGGTGGAATTGAGACCATACCGCAACCGCCTGGTATACCGCAAGGATGAGGAGATTGCGCGTTTGAGAGTGTGGTCGGGGCGCAGCACTGGCGAGATTGTGAATACTCTCATCGAGTTCCTGCGCGATGAGGTGCGCGCCAGAGCTATCGAAGCCGGTATTATTCCCCGGGTTGGGGCTGACGGGGAACCGTCGGTGGGTACGGTTTCCAATGTAGAGTTAACCGACCTGGCGGACCGTATCGTGCGTGAGGGCAGGGGACGCTACGTAAACGTGGTGGTGCTTGCGGATGCGGATACCTATTCCGCCGATAGCCTGCGATTGCGGTTCCGCGTTGTGCAGTGAGGTTACGAGGGTGCTTAATCATGTCCCAGGGTGTGGTGATGGCAATAGACCCCGGGAGCAGTAAAGTGGGTTTAGCCGTCGTGCGGAGCGATGGGCAGGTGTTGCATCGCGCCGTACTGGCAATAGAGGAGTGTGAGAGGGAGCTGGTTTCGCTGTATCAGCGTTTTCGTCCGCAATGCATCGTGGTGGGCGGCGGTACAGGCTTCCGTGCGATGGAGATGTTGCTGCGTCGCGTGCTGCCGGATGCGCCCCTGCAGGTAGCCAACGAGGCTTATACCTCGGAGGAGGCACGTCGCCGCTACCTGCGCGAGAACCCCCCGAAGGGCTGGCGCAGGCTTATACCCTCATGGTTGCGCACCCCGGACAAACCGTACGACGACTACGTGGCGGTCATCCTGGCGGAGCGTTACTGGCGCGAGAGTTCCCAGGGTGAGGTGCAAGCATGAACCAGACGCGAACAGAGGCGGAGTGGCGTTTCGATTCTCCCGATGTGCTCAAAGCATGGCGTGCAAACGACGAGGTATCGGACGTGCGTTTTGAGGACGGCGGGATGCGTTTTCGTACCACAGGCAGCGACCCGATACTGGAGTACATTCCCCTCCTCGACCTCCAAGCGGTGCCACATCAGGCGATAGAGATAGAGATGAAAGCCAGTAAGCCCGGTGTCGCCGAGTTGTTCTGGAGCAACACGACCCAGTCCCCGTACGGCGGCTTCCTGCCGGAGAAGCGTACCGATTTTACGGTGAAGGGCGACGGGCAGTGGCATACCTATCGCGTTTTCCCATTCTGGCAGAAGGAGGGGCGCATCGTCCGCCTGCGCTTTGACCCCTACGGCATCGGCGAGTTCCACCTGCGCGCCATACGCATTGTCCGTCTGGAGGGATTGGCCGTTCGGGAAGGGCAGAGGGATTTCCTCTTTCACGGCAACCGTGCCGACTGGGTTGCCTGGCACGGAACGCAAATGCAAACCACACCGAACGGAACACAACTGCGATTGACAGAGCCTGATGGGTTCGTCGGAGGGCGTGTCAGCATCGAAGCGGAGCGTTTCCAGATAGTGGCAGTGCGGCTCCGTTCCTCTGGGGTGAAGCGATGCGCTCTCGTCTTTGCCACCACCGAGGCGTATGGTCTGCAGCAACACGCCTTTGACGTCATTCCCGATGGCAAGTCGCGCCTGTACAACATCGATATGCTGGACTCCCGATCGTGGAGTGGTGAAGTGGTCATGCTGGGCATCCGCCCGGGCGAGCGTGTGGGAGACACGGTCACACTGGAGGAGGTTCGGATAGCGTCGGAACCTTTGGGTGCGCCCGATTTGCAGGTGCTGTTCTTCGGGATAGAGGACGCCCTGCCGCGTGTGCAAAGCCCGCTGACCGTGACGCTTCGCGTCATCAATCGAGGCGGGCAGCCAGCGAAAGGGATGCGGGTATCCCTTCAATTACCTCCCATGGCGCGTGTGCTGCAGCCGTTGCAGTCGCCAGCTGCCGATGTACGTTTTGGAGAAGAGGCGGAATGGCGCTGGCTGGTGTCGTTCTCGCACGCCTGGAAGGGCTCTTTTCAGGTGCAGATTCGGGCGGCAAACGCGCCGGTTGTTCAGGTTGGTACCACCGCAGAGGTCACGCCCCGTTTGGTAAAGGCAAAACTGCGCACGGTGCCCGCCCCCGCACCGGTAACCCCAAAATACCCGGTCGGGGTATACTACTTCCCCGGCTGGCGCAGCGCGGGGCAGTGGGCGCCGATTACTCGCTTCCCGGAACGCAAGCCGGTGCTGGGTTGGTATCGCGAAGGTGACCCTCAAATCGCTGACTGGCACATCAAATGGGCGGTGGAACACGGCATCGCCTTCTTTGTATACGACTGGTACTGGGTGCAGGGGGCACGGGCACTGGAACACGCCCTGCATGAGGGGTATTTCAAGAGCAACTACCACCGGTATCTGCAGTTCTGCCTGTTGTGGGCGAACCACAACCCACCCAATACCTCTTCACACGAGGACTGCCTTGCAGTTACGCGATACTGGATAGAACACTACTTCCACCGTCCTGAACACCTGCGTATCGACGGCAAGCCGGTCGTGGTGATTTTCACCCCGTACCAGCTGCGTGCGGATATGGGCAGCGATGGCGTGCGGCGGGCGTTTGACGCCATGCGTGAAGAGTGTGTGCGGGCAGGACTGGGCGGCTTGCATATCCTCGCGTGCATCGGCGGCGCGGGGGAGGCTCCGCTGGTTGCGCGTGAGGGCTATGACGCCGTCACCGCCTACAACTGGCCTCATCTGGGCGTGGTCGGAGATACCAGATGGGCGCCTTTTGACACCCTCATAGAGGGTTATCGCCAGCAGTGGGAGAGCATTGTGCAGAACAGCCCGATTCCCCTGCTGCCCCCAGTGTGCGGCGGCTGGGATAGCCGTCCCTGGCATGGGCAGGATGCGCTGGTACGCTATGGGCGCACACCCGACAAGTTCAAGAAGCACCTTCAGGATGCCCTGCAGTTCTTACAACAGCACCGGCGCAATGTGATTCCGATGATACTGATCGAAGCGTGGAACGAGTGGGGCGAGGGCTCATACATCGAGCCTCATCGCGAGTTCGGCTTCGGGTATTTAGATGCCATCCGCGAGGTTTTTACTTCCGCCTCGCCAAAGCATGTCGACCTGACGCCTGCCGATATCGGCTTGCCGGCGCCACAGGTGGAGATGGTGTCGTTCGCGCAGCCGCGCTGGGAGTTCACGAGAACTGGGGCAGGATGGGATCATGGAATGAATCTCACAGAGCCGCACATTGAAGACAGCGCACTGACCGCGATAACGACGAGCAATGACCCCGCGTTCTTCGGACCTCCCGTGCGGATTACCGCAGGTCGCTATCGCAAAATCCGCCTGCGAATGCGGCTGGAAGCGCAGGGACAACCCCTCGAGGATATGGCACAGGTCTTCTGGACTACCCGATCGATGGGCGAAAGCGAAGCCACCAGCGTAAGGTTCCCAGTGCGTGTCGATGGGCAGTGGCGCGAATACGTGCTGTCTTTGAGTGAGAACCCGCGGTGGCGGGGAACGGTGACGCGCCTGCGGCTAGACCCCTGCACCCGGGCTGGGGTGAAAGTGCAAATTAGTCGCATCGAACTGCTACCGTAGCGCGCCAGCAGACACGACAACAGGTACCGGATGGTCGCCGGTACTGACCGGCGGCGACCACAGCAGCAGCGCGAGCATCACGCTCACCACGATAAGTATCGTGAACAGAAGATTGCGCATACTCTCATTATCGGTTGCAGGTCTCTTGAACTGCATACTGCGCATCGGAAACCAGTGAAAATACGTGGTTTTTGCGGACTCATAAAGGGGCACACCGACACCACTTGACTAACCATTCTTCAACGGCTCGGTGGTGTGCGGCTGGGCATACTTCGGTGCTTCTCGCAACCGCTGCAATGCCTGGCGAAGCTGCTGACGGCGCTGCTCAAACCGCTGCAGGCTCATCGTTCTAGCCACCGCCGGTGGCAAGGTGCATAATGCGCTCCTGCGTGGCTTCCTCACGCGACAGCTCGCCGGCGATGCGTCCCTGATGCATCACCAGAATGCGGTCGCTCATGCCCAGCACCTCGGGCAGCTCGCTGGAAATCATCAGGATGGCGACCCCTTCCTCTGCCAGACGGTTCATCAGCTGGTAAATCTCCGCCTTCGCGCCCACGTCAATACCGCGCGTCGGCTCGTCGAATATCAGCACCTTCGATCGGGTAAACAGCCACTTCGCCAGCACTACCTTCTGCTGATTTCCCCCAGACAGGTTCTTCACCGCCTGCTCGATGGATGGGGTGCGTATCATCAGGTCACGCACATACTGTTCGGCAACCTGCCGTTCCCTGCGCAGCTGCACAAAGCCCAACCGCGTCAGCGCTTTGAGGTTTGCCAGCGTATTGTTCTCGCGCACGGTCATGCTGAGGATAAGCCCCAGCGCCTTGCGGTCTTCGGTCATCAGTCCGATGCCCAGCCGGATGGCGTCCTGCGGCGAGCGGATGCGGACGGGCTTGCCCTCCAGCAGAATCTCGCCGCTGTCGATGGGGTCTGCCCCGAAGATGGCGCGTGCCAGTTCGGTGCGCCCTGCTCCCACCAGCCCCGCCAGCCCGACGATTTCCCCTTTATGCACCTTCAGGCTGATGTCATGCAGCACGCCCTTGCGGTTCAGATGGCGCACCTCCAGCGCGACGTCGCCTCGCTGCGTTTTGCGTGTGGGGAACTGCTCGGTAATCTCGCGCCCCACCATCATTCGGATGAGCTCGTCGCGGTTGGTCTCGGCGACCTGCCGCACGCCCACCAGCTTGCCGTCGCGCAGCACCGTCACGCGGTCGGCAATTTCGAAAATCTCCTCCAGGCGATGCGAGATATAGATGATGCCGACGCGCTGCTCTTTTAGTCGCCGGATGAGCCGGAAGAGATTCTGCAGCTCATGCTCAGTGAGGGTGGCGGATGGTTCGTCCATCGCCAGCACGCGCGCGTTCTGGGAGATGGCTTTGGCGATTTCCACCATCTGCTGCTGCGCCACCGAGAGATACTGTACGGGGGTGCGCACGTCGATCTGCACGCCCAGCTCGTCAATCAGCTGCTGGGCGCGGGCGTACATCGTTCGGAAGTCCACGAAGCCGGGCACCCGGGCGCGCGGCTCACGCCCCAGAAAGATGTTCTCTGCCGCGCTGAGATACGGCACGAGGTTGAACTCCTGATAGATGATGCGGATGCCCAAGTCCATCGCCTCGTGCGGGTTGGTGATGTGCACCGGTTTGCCGTCCAGCAGGATTTCACCTTGGTCGCGCATCTCTGCGCCGGCCAGGATTTTCATCAGTGTGGACTTGCCCGCGCCGTTCTCGCCAACCAGCGCCATCACCTCGCCCGCGCGCACTTCGAAATCCACATTGTCCAGCGCCTGTACGCCCGGATACTGCTTGCTGATGCCACGCATCTGCAGCACCGGAGGAGCGGCTATCGCCGTTTCTGGCATGCTGCACCCCTCTTCCAGTACGAACTTCTGAAAACAGTTTTCGCCTCGCGGAGCGCGGAGTCCTTGCCCCCAGCCATCCGCTGGGCTTCCTTACAACCGCGGTACCGTGAGCCCCCCGTCCACCATGATGACCGCGCCCGTCGCGTAGGACAGGTCGCCACGCACCAGCATCGCCACCGCTTTGCCCACGTCCTCGGGCGTGCCCCAGCGCGGCTGCAGGGTGAGCCCTTCGGCTATCAGACGGTCATAACGCTCCTGCACAGGGGCGGTCATGTCCGTGCGGATAATGCCGGGGCGCACCTCGTACACGGGGATGCCGAACTCCGCCAGCCGCACCGCCCACAGCTGCGCCGCCATCGACAGACCCGCCTTCGAGATGCAGTAGTCGCCGCGGCTGACCGATGCCACCGTGGCGGAGATAGAAGTGATGAACACGATACAGGCGGAGAAATCGGGGTCGGCTTGCTTCCGTTCGATCATCCAGCGGGCGACCGCCTGCGTCAGGAAGTAGGGCGCCTGCAGGTTGATGCGAATCAGCCGCTCGAAGCTCTCCTCACCTGCCTCCAGGATGTCTGCCCGCACCTGTGGGGCGACGCCCGCGTTGTTCACCAGCACGTTCAGCCTTCCGAAACGCTCGCGCACCGCCTGCACCAGCTGCTGGCGTTGGTCCGGCTCCGAGATGTCCGCCTGAAAATACACGACCGCCGGGCCCAACTGGCGCAGTTCCTCCAGCACCGCCTTCACTGCCTCAGACGGGCGTACACCGTTAAGCGCAAGCGCGTATCCCTCCTGCGCCAGACATCGTGCGATTCCCAGACCAATGCCCCGCGTTCCACCAGTAATGAGAGCTACAGGGTGCATCATTTATCCTCCTTGCGTCATACGCTCCATCAGCTGTGCGGGCGTCCACGAAGTTACCTCGCGGTAGCGGCTGAAGTCGTCGGGGTTGAGTGTGAGTATGTCCCTGATTTGGTGCGCGACCGCGAACGCCACCAGCCGCGCGTCATGCACCTCTTTGCCTTTGACATCATACTGCCGCACCAGCTGCAGCCACTGCTCCGCTATGTCCGGCGGTTCAGGAAGGAGAGACATCAACCGCAGATAGTCCATGCAGTCTACATATGTTAACTCGGTAGACCGTCCTAAACCATTCGCTTCCATCGGACGGGTACTGACTGCCCAATACCCGATGATTACCTGAGTAGCCAAATATAAAGCCGCACCGTGTTGCAAGCTCTCCTGAATGGCGCGCTCACACAGGTCGCTGACGGTGCTACTGTAATCGCTCAGGCGAACCAATATGCCGGTAGCTACCAGAAGATTCACACTCTGTCCTCATAGATGTTTTCCCGGCGCAGCGCCTCATCGGGTAGGTTCACGCCTCGAACACCACGTTCCACGAATCGCCTCAGCGCTTCCAGCCGTTCCTCTACCGACAGCTCCTCCGCCTTCGGCAACGGCTCCAACAGCATCATCGTGACCGTCTGCCCCGCTTGCAAATCCAGCGGCTCCTCGGGCACCAGTACCCTGCCATCATACCTCGCCCGTATCAGCGTCTTCATGGCGAACACCTCCATATTTCATTTTACCGTCAAATCCTTGACAAATCCTGCACTCCGTGCGATAATGGGCACACCACAGGCGACGGGGAGTCACGATGTATCGCCGAGAGGCTACCATCCGATACTTTCGCGCTCAAGGTTGCCTCTTGCACGAGGCGGAAGACCTCACGCAAGAGGTGCAGATTCGCCTGTACCTCGCCCGCCTGCGCGGTGTATCCATCACCCCCGGCTACTGGCATAGCACCTGCCGTTCAGTGCTGAACGATTACCTGCGTCACCTGCGTCAGGAACGGCAATGGCTGGTGTCGCTGGAAGAGTGTACCAACTATCCCGCCCCTGCCAACGCGGATGATAACGATACTTTTCTGGAGACGTGTTTGCAGGTGTTATGCGAGCAGCAGCGGGAGGTCTTGCGGCTTCACGTGATCGAGGAATGGAGCTTTGCAGAGATTGCAGAGGTATTGGGCAAGTCGCCGGAGGCGGTGCAGAAGCAGTATCAGCGGGCGATAGCAAGATTAAGTAAATACTTTTGTTCGCAAGACAAGCGGGGGGGGGGGGAGGGGTTATCGCGTTGGTGTTCGGGTGGGGGTCCTTTTAAAGGCAA
>Ga0123519_10005507_pt1 | contig 20166 bp, 19 predicted proteins | sample YelNatPaOPRAMG02_FD_87396 | JGI IMG/M metagenome (GOLD analysis project Ga0123519, IMG submission 87396) | Hot spring microbial communities from Yellowstone National Park - Yellowstone National Park OP-RAMG-02 (version 2) | ecosystem: Environmental > Aquatic > Thermal springs > Hot (42-90C) ...
ACCATCGGGTAGAGCGTGCCTATGGTAGCTTCCAGAGGTCCTTCACCCTGCCCAGCACCATCAAGCAGGAAGGGATCGAGGCCTCCTTCAAGGATGGCGTCCTCGAGATCTCCCTGCCCAAGGTAGAGGAAGCCAAGCCGAAGCAGATCAAGATCCAGGTGAAGTGAGAAGCGAGCAAAGCAGTTAGGGTGATCAAAGAAGCAGCGTCTTCGGGCGGGGGCCACGGGAAGGATCGGTTCGAATCACCCGTGGCCCCAGCCTGTATTCGTCATTCAACCTTAGCGCCGTCATTGCCAATATAGCGCCGTTATCATGGCAGGATATCCCTGCAGCCTGATGCCGGATCGGGGGGGCAGAAAGGGTGGCCAAGAGAGACTATTATGAGGTGTTGGGAGTTGCGCGGGGGGCTTCCCCCAAGGAGATCCGCAATGCCTATCGAAAGCTGGCGCGCAAATATCACCCCGATGTAAATCCCAACGACAAGAGTGCGGAGGCGAAGTTCAAAGAGATCAACGAGGCCTACGAGGTACTGAGCGATCCGGAAAAGCGGAAGCAATACGATCTCTTTGGACACCAGGGTCCGGGCTTTCGCCCGGAGGCTGGACAGCCGGGAGCGGGGGCGGGATTCGGTGGCTTCGATTTCAGCCACTTCGACTTCTCCAATCTCGGATTCGAGGGCGGCGGAGGAACAGGAGGGTTTACCGATCTGTTCTCCGATCTCTTCGCTCGGGCGCGACGTACCTCGAGCCAGGAGGGGCCGCGCCCCGAAAGGAGGAGAGGGGAGGACATCTACTATACAGTAGATCTCGACTTCCTGGACGCGGTGCGAGGCTTGACCACCCAGATCGCCATCCAGAGGCATGTGCCTTGCTCCTCCTGCCAGGGGACGGGAGAGGCCAGCGGGGGAGGCACCGAGATCTGCCCGGAGTGCCAGGGAACTGGGACCAAGCAGGTTTCTCGAGGGTTTCTCACCCTTACCCAGACCTGTCCTACCTGTGCCGGTCGAGGGAGGAAGCGGGCTTCCTGCGGGACCTGTGGCGGGCGGGGGTCGGTCTTGCAGTCGGAGCGGCTATCGGTCAAGATCCCTGCTGGGGTCGATAACGGCTCCAAGGTGAGGTTAGCCGAGAAAGGAGAGGCGGGTCCTGTGGGAGGGCCTCCAGGAGATCTATACATCATCACCCGGGTCCGCCCACACCCGTTCTTCGAGCGGAAGGGAGACAACATTTACTGCAAGATCCCGATCACCATAACCGAGGCGGCGCTGGGGGCCCGTATCGAGGTCCCAACCGTGGACGGAATGACCTCCATGCGTGTCCCCCCTGAGACCTCCAGCGGGCAGATCTTCCGGCTACGAGGGAAAGGGGTTCCCCACCTCAAGGGATCGGGAAGGGGTGATCAGTACGTGGAGGTAAGGATCGTGGTTCCCAAAGGACTTGATGCCCGCTCCCAGGAGCTGCTGCGAGAGTTCGAGCGGTTGAATCCGGAGGATCCCCGCCGGGATATTCCACGCGTCTCTTGAGAGGCTGAAGAGATGAAGGAGAAAAAGGAAAAGAAACCGCTGTACATGATCAGCGTGGTCGCGGAGATGTTCTCCATCCATCCCCAGACCCTGCGCGCTTACGAGAGACAGGGGCTGATCAAGCCGGCCCGGACCGTGGGCAACACCCGTCTTTACTCGCAGGAGGATGTGGATCGCATCGAGCTGATCACCCGCCTTACCCGCGATCTGGGGGTGAATCTGGCAGGGGTGGAGGTGGTTCTCCACATGCGGGAGAAGATGGAGGAGATGCGGCGGCAGATGGAGAATACCATCCGCCTTCTCCGAGAACAGTTGAAAAGCGAGATCGATTCCCTTAATATAGACCAAGAACACGAGGGAAGCCTGGTTCCCGTCGGAAAGCGGGGCCTCCGCCGAAGGGGGGAGGGCCAGGGTTGAGCTTGGATTCGGAGCGACGAAAGCGAGAGGGAAGGACTAGTCTAGTCAGGAGGAGGTTAAAGAGCAGATGTCCAATACCTTCAAGACAGCTTTGCTTTTAGGGCTTCTGACGGGGCTCTTCGTCCTGTTGGGGAACTACCTGGGTGGGCGGCAAGGGATGATCGTGGCACTGATCTTCGCCGGGATCATGAACTTCGGCAGCTACTGGTTCTCGGACCGGATCGTGCTGGCCCTTTACCGGGCCCAGGAAGTGGGGGAAAGCGAAGCCCCCGAGTTGCTACGTATGGTCCGTAGCCTCTCCCAGAGGGCGGGAATCCCTATGCCCAAGGTGTATGTTATTCCCAGCAATGCCGCCAATGCCTTCGCCACGGGACGATCGCCCCAGCACGCGGCGGTGGCGGTGACCGAAGGCATCCTCAGGCTCCTTTCGCCCAGCGAGCTGGAGGGGGTCATTGCTCATGAGCTTTCCCACATCCGCCATCGGGATACCCTGATCTCCACCATCGCTGCCACCATGGCCGGGGTGATTGTCATGCTGGCCCACATGGCCAGGTGGGCAGCCATCTTCGGTGGAGTCGGGGGAAGGGATCAGGAAGACCGGGATGGAGGAGGAGTCCTGGGCTTCCTGTTCATGGCCATGCTGGCGCCGATAGCCGCTACCCTGATTCAACTGGCCATTTCTCGTTCCCGAGAATTTTTGGCCGACGAGGGCTCGGCCCGGATAACGAGAAACCCGGATCGACTGGCTGATGCCCTGGAGAAGCTGGACTATGCGGCCCACAGGATTCCTTTGGAGGCCAATCCCGCCACTTCCCACCTCTTCATCGCCAATCCGCTGAGGGGCGGGGGGATATTGGCGCTCTTCTCCACTCATCCGCCCATCGAGCAGCGGGTGGCCCGGCTTCGGGCCATGAGGATCGTTTGAGACCGCGGTCGGCTCGGTCGGACCGCAGCAACCCCAGGCTACTCGGTGCAGCGGCCTTTCCTCTCCTTCTGCTGCTTCTCTGCGGGGCGGGGCAGATAGCCCTCTGCGGATGCGGCGGGGCCATAATGGGCCCGAGACAGCTCGTGCCCGATCCCCGCTGGCTCCAGGCCGGAAAGGAGATGGAGGATGGCTTTCTCATCTCCCGCCTGGAGGGAGCCGAGATAAAGGTGAAATACCTGGGCGTCGGTGAGCTGCTTCAGCTCCTGAACGCCAATTCAGATGACCCTCCTGCTTTTACTGCCGGGTCTGCTGAACTGGAGGGTTTGACCCCCTTTCTGCTCCAGATTTCGAACCAAGGTCCCGCCCCCCTGATTTTGGAAGTCCAGCATGCCCAGCTCGAGGGCAACCGCGGAGGCCGCCTCTACTCGCTGGAGTATACCGATATCTACGAGATCTTCTCTGAGGATAGGGACGCCGATCGGAAAATAAGGATATTGGCGAGGCTGCTTTTGCCTTCCTCGCCGCTTCTGCCGGGTGAGTCCCGGCAGGGCCTTCTCCTTTTCGGCCCCCTCGATGCCAAGGCCAAGGGAGCCGTATTGAGATTCTCCTTCCTGGCCGCCGGCAAGCCCTTGAAGAGCCATGTCTGCATCTTTCCCTTCGCCGTGGAACCCCTGCGCCCAACCCCAGGAGGAACCGGATCGGGAGGCCGATCATGAAGCTCGGTATTCTACTGGCATGTAGCCTGGTCCTGACCTTGGCCCTTTCCATGTCCCCGGCTGCTTCCGCCCCGGCCCGGGAGGCAGAAGTGGAGATCCGCATGTCTCGCGAATCGCTATCTGCCTTCGTCCAGGCCCTGGTGGGGACCACGGTCTGTTATCAGGGAAAGGAGCAGGAGAATCTTCAATCCGCCCAGATGCTGCTCCAGGAGGCCCGTATCGTGGACCTGGGGGAAGGCAAGATCCGGGTGGCCATGGAGGGGAATATATTCTTCCGCTATCGGGCGCGTCCGGATGAATATCTCGGGATCCCGCGAGAGGAGGGGATGGAGATCGCTCCCCGGGTGGATTTCGGGGCGGAGGTCGCCCTCATTCCCGAGGTAGATAGGAGCGGATGCCGCCTCGTCCTGAAGGCCCGGATTGGCCAGTTGAGGCTGAAGAGGGCGGAGGGTATGTATGCCCTGCTCATCCACTTGCCGGGCATGCAGCAGTTGGTGCGCTATCAGATCAATCGGGCCCTGGAGGATATGACGATAGAGCTGCTGGATCTTTCGCCCTACCTGGTCCCGCAGGAGGTGAGGCTTCAGCAGCGACGCTGGGCGGCGGACCGCACGCTCCTCATCGATCCCCAGGGAATCGAAATCGAGGTCAATCCGCGAGGCCTGCAGATGAAGGCCTCCGCTCGCCTGTCTCCGCGGCAGGTTCCGGGGCAGGGATCGCGAGGGCCCACCTCGGTCCTCGAGTCTACTGGGTCAGGAGCGGATCATCACCAGCATCATCTTGAACCTGCCCTTACCTTGGATGGCATGAGGCTGGTGGGCGGGCATGATAATCATATCACCGGCCCGGAGCTGGTAAGGCTTCGCGGAGATGGTGATCTCCGCTTCGCCTTCGAGCAGGTAAATTAGGGCATCGAAAGGAGCGCTATGCTCGCTCAAACCCTGTCCCTCCGCGAAGGCGAAGAGGGTCACCGTGCCCTTATCCATCTTCAGGATCTCGCGGCTGACGACCGATCCTTCCTGATAGTCCACCAAATGGATCGCCCTCTGCGGGTTGGCCGCTAAGGAGGCAATCCCCTTTTCCAGCCCTTCCGGTCGTTGCGATCCTTCACTCATCGGCCTTCTCCTTTCTTTCTCGGGGGCGAAACCTGCACCCTTATTGCAGGGTTGGTTTCCTCGCCCCACCTTTCCATCTTTGGCCAAGAGGCCGTACTTCCCCTCCGGGTTAAGCGTTAGGGCATTCCGTCCCTACTTCTGGCCTCCCCCGTTGCCGGAGGCATTGCCACTCCCCCTTTACTTTCCTCCCCCCGGGTCCCGAGGTGAATGGAGAAGCTTGCCCCGGACAAGCCGGTTGAGCCGGTCCTGGGCCGATTCCGCCGGGGAGCGCAGGATAGACCGATCGCCCCCGACCGCGCAAGGCGAATCCATATCTCCCAGGTACGGAGCGGGGGCTGCTACGGCGTTCCGGTGGGCCTGATTATGCTTCTTCGTGCTGTTGGGTCAAGGGAATTCTGCCAAGTTCTGCCGCCTGGCCCTCCTGGCGGCTACGACTTCCAGAGCGCGTGCCCTCAGGACGGTGGGGAAGGGAAAAAAGGGGCAGAGGGATTGACAACCAACCCCGACCGGGATAGGAAAGAAAAAGGAAAGGGCACATAGGTGCGAAAAGGACTTTCTTTGACAAGGCATTCACTCCCTATTTCCTTTGCTCTTCCTGTCTTCCGCTCATGCCGTGACAAACTCGCCTTGGTGCCTCTGGAGCGCTGCATCTCGCAATGGGCAGGGGATGGAGGGAAGTCCCATTTTCTTCAATGACGGGAGACCGGGTAGATTTCCTGGGTCGGCTCTCCACCCTCTGTCTCAGCAAAGTCTTTGCATCCATGCCTGGCCCCTTTTGCCTAACCATTTCATCTGCTAACAATGACGGCCAAGCAGCCACTCGCCTACAGCATGCGCAGGCCCCTGACAGGCTGTGCGTTCAACTTCAACCCCCGCAACTGGCGCTTCGGGTACCTGTTTCAAGACCGTTACAAGTCGGTCATGTGCGAGGATGATCGCTACCTGCTGGAGCTGACCAGATACGCTCATCTAAATCCTTTGCGGGCCGGCCTTCTAGACTCTGGCAGATCTCCCTCGTTAACCTCATTCTGGTCACTCGGCGATCATGGGGGAGATCGAAAGAGAGTGGCAGGAAACAGCTACCATACTCTCTTATTTTGGTGAGCGTGCAGGGAAGGCGCAGGGGAACTACGGAGAGTTGGTGAAGGAGGTCTATCGCAGGGCAAAGGACCTGAGCTCACAGGGGACGGTCTGCTCCCTAGCCTTAGGGGATAGTCTCAGCTTCTCTCCGCCCGTCGGAGAGGGATCGAGCCGGTTTTGGATGAGCGCATATCGGGCAGCGAGGCCTTCATCGATAGGCTCCCCTCGGGGGCTGAAGAGAGGCTGGGCAGATCTTACGGTCTCCAGCCCGAACTCCCACCCTGAGCCATTTGCTCCAGGGATCGCTCGCTGGATAGGGCAAAAGGCCTATGGCCCAAATGTGAAAGCGTCTCTGTCAGTTGGCCGTCAAGAAAATGGGGTACTCGCGGGCGGAGGTCGCGCGTTTCCTCGGACTCGCGAGCTATGTCGTTAACCCGATGGTGGCATCCAAGGAGGTAGCCGAGTGGAAGCAGCCTGTGGGGGAGGAATAAGGGGAATAAGGAGCATCTGTTGCACCTGCGTTCCCTATGGTACCTACATCTTAGGGACCGTACTAGCTATCTCTGCTCTCACCTTGTGGACCCTGGGCTGGGCCCAGGAGGCAGGTGCGGAGGCGACCATATCTGGCCAGGAGAAGGGAAAGGCCGAGCTCTTGCAGAAGGTCCTTCCCCAGGCGGACCGCTTCGAATCGGTGGATAGAGGGTTCATCAAATATGAACTGGCCTATAAAGGCGAGGAGCGCATCGGGGGCGCCTTCTATACCGAAGGGAGGGGATATGCGGGGCCCATGCGTATAATGGTGGGTATAGACTCCCAGGGCAAGGTAGTGGAGGTGATCCTCCTCTCCCACCAGGAGACCCTTGGCCTCTGGACCAGGCAGGCGGACCAGGAGTTCCGCTCTCAGTTCCGGGGCAAGGGCGGGCCCTTCACCCTCAAGCGGGACGATCCCTCCGGAAATCTGGACGGGGTTACCTCGGCCACCATCACCTGCCGGGCGATCATCGGGGCAGTAGAGGAGGCCTTGCGGGCCTTCAAGAGGGAGTGGGGGAAGGGAAATTGAGGCCACCCGGGCCTGGGCCAAGTATAATGAACGGGATGGGCGAAGGGGTGATCCGGTGCTGCCGTACCGCCGACCGATAGCCGAAATCATAGAACGACGCTTCTCCTGCCGCACCTATGCGCCTGGCCCGATCCAGTTGGGGCTGAGGGATGAGCTGTCTGAGTTCCTGGCTGCATCGGGGCAGGGTCCGCTGGGCACCAGGGTGCGGTTCGAGCTGGTGTCCGCTAGCGAAGAGGACCTGGCTGCCTTGAAGGGGCTCGGAACCTACGGTTTCATCAAGGGGGCGAGCGGCTTCATCATCGGCGCAGTGGGCCCAGGTGAGCGCAACCTGGAGGATTATGGCTACCTGCTGGAAGGGGCCATCCTTTTCGCCACCGATCTCGGCCTGGGCACCTGTTGGCTGGGTGCGACCTTCGACCGGAGCGCTTTTTCGCGAAAGATCTCCCTCCAGGAAGGCGAGACGATACCGGCGGTGGCGGCCCTGGGATATGTGGCCGAGAGACGCCGTTGGCTGGATTCCTACATCCGGCGGCGGGCTGGATCGGATGATAGGCTCCCGTGGTCTGCGCTCTTCTTCGACCGAGACTTCGCTAATCCTTTGTCGGTCGAGAAATGCGGCCCCTTTGTCACCCCGTTGCAGATGGTGCGCCTGGCCCCGTCGGCATCGAACAGACAGCCTTGGCGCATCGTCAAAGACGGCAGCCAGTGGCACTTCTACCTGCGCCGCAGCAGGAGCCTCAGAAATCGAAGCCTGTCCATCCTGAAGCTGGCCGACCTGCAGCGGATCGATATGGGGATCGCTATGTGCCACTTCCAGCTCACGGCGAAAGAGATGGGCCTATCCGGAGAATGGAAGCTTCAGGATCCGGGCATAAACCAGCCTGATCCGGAGACCGAATATATCGTCACCTGGCAGGGAAGCGATTAGATCAGGTGCATAGCTCAGGGGAGGAGCAGGATCTTCAGTCCCTCCCCCTGCTCCATGAGAGAGAAGCCCCTTTGCCATTCATTCAGGGGCAGGCGATGGGAGATCAAGGGTTCGGTGAGGACCTTTCCCTCCGCCATGAGCCGGAGGGCACGGTCCCAGGCACTGGGCACATGGCTGAAGAAGCCGAATACCGCTAGCTCCTTCATGGCTATCAGCTCTAAATCGGAGCTAATCGGCTTTCCGAAGAGGCCCCCTTGGCTGATCCTTCCCCCCTTGCGGATGAGTTTGAGGCACTGGTCGAAGGAAGCCGCCACCCCCGCGCACTCAATGGCCAGATCCGCCCCCAGTCCCCCGGTAAGCTCCTGGACCAGGGGAAGGGGGTCCTGAGCCTGGACATTTATGGTCTCATCCGCCCCCAGCCTCTTGGCCAGGGCAAGCCTCTCCCGATCTTTGTCCGTGCCCAGCACGATGGCTTTGCCCCCATCCGCCTTGACCAGTTGCAGGCTGAGCAGCCCTATGGTGCCAGGACCAGAGATGAGGACCCAGTCTCCGGCGGTGACGGGGGTGCGCTCCAGGATCCCGTGGACGCAGCAGGCCAGGGGCTCGGAGAGGGCCCCGGCCTCGAAGCTGACCCCCTCCGGCAGGGGATGGACGGCAGAGGCCCGGATGACCAGGTAGCGGGCGAATACCCCGTTTACATGGGTCCCGATGGATCTCCGCTCGGGGCAGAGGTTCGGCCTTCCTCTCTTGCAGAAAAAACAAGACCCGCAGAAGCGGGCAAAGGTCTCCGAGGTGACCCGATCCCCCACCGCGAGTCCCTCAACCCCATCTCCCAGGGCTACGACTACCCCGCTTCCCTCGTGCCCCATGACCATGGGGGGGACCGACCGGTATTCATCCTTCCAGATGTGAATATCGGTTCCGCAGATCCCGGCCGCCTTGATCTCGATCAGGACCTCCCCTGGTCCAGGTTCCGGATCGGGAAGCTCCCGGATCTCCACATTTCCCGCCCCCGCACTGGTTTTCATGAGCCCCTTCATCGCTCCCATCCCTCCCGGCAAGGATTGGTAAAACACTGGGAGCTTAACCCAGAGGGGAAGGCCTGTCAACCGGGGTCGCCCGTCCCGCCAAGAGGTCCCCTCATTCCTGTTGCCAGGGAGGCCCACCGGTGCTATATACGGTCAGAAAAAGGTGCCCCCACTCTTTTTCCATGAAGGAGGAGGTTGGTGAAAAAGGCCAACAAGCGAACGAGCAAGGCCGATCTCCAGTCGCGATTGGAGAAGCTCTATCGTTGCCTGGAGATCGGCAGGGCGATCAACTCCGAGACCGATCTGGATCGGCTGCTGCAACTGGTCATGGAGGAGACGACTAACCTAATGGAGGCCGACCGCAGCAGCCTCTTCCTGGTGGATCGGGAGAGGGGGGAGCTCTGGTCCAAGGTGGCCCAAGGACTGGAAAGTCGGGAAATCAGGATTCCTCTGGACAAGGGGATTGCCGGCCATGTGGCTACCACCGGAGAGGTGGTCAACATCGCCGATGCCTATCAGGACCCTCGCTTCAACCCGGAGGTGGACAGGAAGACGGGATATCGTACCCGCAGCATCCTCTGCCTTCCCGTCTACAACCACAGCCGGGAGATAATGGGCGTGATCCAGGTTCTCAACAAGAAGGACGGGTCCTTCAGCCAAGAGGATGAAAGATTGCTTTCCTGTCTGGCCGATCAGGTGGCGGTAGCGCTGGAGGATGCCTTCCTGGTGCGGGAGATGAAATCCAGCCTGGAGCGCACGCGCGATCTGCTGGAGGTGGGGAAGGCCATCAGCGGAGAGATAGAGCTCGATTCCCTCCTCCGTCTGATAATGGAGAAGACCTCCCATCTTCTCCGTGCGGATCGAAGCACCGTATTCCTTCTGGATATGGAGAGAAAAGAGCTGTGGTCCAAGGTAGCGCAGGGGCTACAGGACGCCGAGATCCGCTTCCCTATGCACCTGGGTATTGCCGGATCAGTGGCTACCACGGGGGAGACCATCAACATCGCCGATGCCTATCAGGACCCTCGCTTCAACCCGGAGGTGGACAGGAAGACGGGATATCGTACCCGCAGCATCCTCACCATGCCGATGCGGAACAAGCGGGGAGAGATCATCGGCGTCTTTCAATGCCTTAACAAGGAAGGGGGTGGCGCCTTTACCAGGGAGGATGAGGAGCTGCTGGAGGCCCTCTCCTCCCAGGCGGCCATCGCCATCGAGAATGCCCAGCTCTACGAGGAGCAAAAAAAGCAGTTCAACAGTATCATCGAGGTCCTGGCTTCCTCCATCGATGCCCGCGACCCATACACTGCCGGCCATTCCCGGCGGGTCATGGAGTACACGGTGGGTACGGCCCAGGAGATGAACTTCTCCCGGAAGGGATTGGAGGCCCTGCGGGTGGCGGCTTTCCTTCACGATTATGGAAAGATCGGGGTTCACGATGCCATCCTGCGAAAGCCCGGCAACCTGACCCCGGAGGAGTACCGGGCCATCCAGGAACATGTGGTAAAGACCAAGGAGATCCTGGAGAACCTCTATCTCTCGCGAGATTTGCGGGAGATACCCATGATCGCTGCCTTTCACCACGAGAGGATCGACGGTACCGGCTACCCCTTCCATTTGCGAGACGAGGAAATCCCGCTGGGGGGCAAGATCATGGCCGTAGCCGATGTCTTCGATGCGCTTACCTCCCAGCGCCCCTACCGCTCTCCCTCTACGCCCGAGGAGGCTTTCGCGGTGTTGGAGGAGGGCGTGGGCAAGCACTTCGATGGGGAGGTGGTGGCCGCCTTCAAGAGATATTTTTACAAGAAGAAGCAGGGTGAATCAGGAGGAAGCCCAAGGCCGGCAGGAACGCAAGAGCAGCAAGAAAAATAGGGCAAGAGAGGAGGAGGTTGTGGCCATGGAAGAGGGGCAGGGGCCCGATCTGGAGGCCTTGAAGGCGAGGTTGCAGGACGATCCCTTCGCCCGCTATCTGGGGATCTGGGTGCGGGATATATCTTTGGGAAGCTCCAAGATGGAGATGGAAGTGCGGCCGGAGATGGTCAATTTCCTCGATCGGGTCCACGGGGGGGCCATCTTCTCCTTGGCCGACCATGCCTTTGCAGCGGCCTGCAACAGCCATGGCCTCTCCGCCGTGGCCCTTCACCTGGACATTACTTACCTGTCCGCCCCGACGCCGGGCACGATGTTGCAGGCGGAGGCCAGGGAGATCCACCGGGGGCAGCGCACCGCCACCTACCTGATCGAAGTCTCCACCGTCGATGGCAGCCTGGTGGCCGTTTGCCAGGGTATAGCCTATCGCAGAGCAGCGGGCCATGAAATACCAACGCGCCCGAATAGATCGTGAGGATGCCCCTTTCACCCCGGCCCTGAAGCTCCTCTCCCAGAGGGGAATCCCCTTTCGGCTGGCCAGTTTTCCCTGTGAGGAGAGAACGGCCGAGGAGGTCTCCCGCCAGTTGCAGATCCCCCTCGCCCAGGTGGTGAAGACCCTCCTCCTCCAGTCCGTGCCGGGAGGCTACTGGCTGGCCCTCTGCCCGGGGGATCGGCAGGTCAACCTAAAGAGACTGGCCTCCCTGCTGGGGGAGAGACAGATGGGCATGTCCCCTCGGGAAAAGGTCCACCCCGTTACCGGCTACCAAATCGGCGGCGTCAGTCCTTTGGGCACGCGCCGTGACCTTCCCGTGTTGATGGAGGAGGCGATCATGCGGGAAAGGGAGATCCCCATCAGTGCGGGAAGAGGGGGATACCAGATCCTGATCGATCCCTCCTTGCTGGCCGGGATCCTGGCTCCCCGGCTCAGGGTGCTGGCCTTCACCGATCCCAGGGATCCCGGCCAAGCCAGTCCCTGATCGTCATGCCGCCTTGATGCGCTTGGGCTTCATGGGCTGCTGGCAGCAGATCAGATCGCAGGCCTCCACGCAGCCGCAGTCCTCGATGACCGAGACCACCAAACCGCAGACTTTGCACTGATAGGCCTTTCCCACTTGGCTCTTCTTCGCAGTGGCTGCCTTGGTGGGGGCTGCCTTCTTGCCACAGCTCGCCCTGGGAGAGGGAACGGCCTTCTTGGTCATGGCCTTTCCGGCCTTGGTAGCCGGATTCTTCGCCGGCATGGGGATCACCTCCTTTCCTCTTTGCTCTCTCCTTTGACAATGCCTCCATTGGGCCATTGGCCTCCTCTTACCACACAGCGCTGCGATCGGTCAACCGTTACGGTAACCCTCCCCTTCTCGGGAGAGGGATGGAGAAGGGAGCAGGAGCTGGTTCGATCGGGATCGGGATTCGCCGATACTGCTCACCCGGATGGCGGGTAGATCTGTCAAGGGGCAGCGCTTCTCGCAGATCCCACAGCCGATACAGAGGCGGAGATCCACATGGGGAAGTTGAATCCGGTGGATGACGCCCTGGCGATCCTTTACCTCACCCCATTCCAGCCAGATCGCCTTCTTGGGCGTGGGGCAATGTTCCTCGCAGACCAGGCAAGAAATCCCTTGCTGGTAGGGTAAGCAGCGATTCTTGTCGAGAAAAGCAACGCCGATCCTCACCTCCTGTTTTTGGGAGAGGGTCAGCTTCTTGATGGCACCGGTAGGGCATACCTGGCCGCACAAGGTGCAGGAATACTCGCAATATCCCAGGCGGGGGACCAGGACCGGGGTCCACAGCGCCTCCAGACCTCCCTGGAGAAGGGCCGGCTGCAGCCCGTGGGTGGGACAGACCTTCAGACACTCCCCGCAGCGGAGGCAGCGGCGGAGGAACTCCTGCTCGGGCAGGGATCCGGGAGGGCGGATCAGGTCGGAAGAGGGGAGGATGGCTGAGGAAGAAGAGCGCAGCAAAGGGACCAGGAGGACCCCAGCCAAGGCGGAGGAGAGGACCCTCCTCCGCTCCAGGCCGAGATGGTTTGGATTCTCTCCCTTTTCGCGAAGGCGAAACTGGATCGCCCCTTGCGGGCAGGACTGCGGGCAACCCCAGCAGTAGATACATTCCGACCGCATCCAGGAACTTTCCGGAAAGGGGGTGGCGGCGGTCTGGCAGCCGGAGTTGCAGATCTGGCAGCGGTTGCAGCTATCGGCAATCCGCAGCCGGGTGAGGCTGAAGCGGGACAGAAGGCCCAAAAGGGCACCTAAAGGGCACAGGGCTACGCACCAAAAGCGGCGTCCCCATCGGTTCAGGCCGAGGGCAAGGAGGAAGAGGAGTCCGATGAAGGTGGCCTGCTGCAGGTAGGGAGGGGTGGGGGAGAGGAAGGATTCCCAGGCCCAGGTGCGAAGGCCCTCGCCTATCCTCTGCAGCCCCTGCGGCGTTGGGGCTGATGGGAGGGAAAGGAGGGAGTGGCCGATGAGGTTGAGGGCGGGATCCACGAAGGCCGAAAAGGAGCGAATCAGCAGGGAAAGGGGATCGAAGAGACCGGTCAGGTGAACCCCCAGCAGGGAAGAACAGAGCAGGGCGATGAGAAGATAGTACTTGAACCTGTACCAGTGGTGGAGCCGACTCGCCTGGAGGGCCCTGGTGGAGGGGTCCAGGCGAAGGCTCATGAGGTGGTGGAGGGTGCCGAAGGGACAGATCCAGCCGCAGAAGACCCTTCCCAAGAGAAGGGTGATCACCACCACCAGCAACGACCAGAGCAGATTGGAAGGAAGGGTGCGGGAGGAAAGAACGGTGGAGAGGAGAAGCAAGGGGTCCCAATCCAGGAAGAGCCGGACCGGATAAGGTATGTCGTCGCTACCGCGATATCTGGTAGCGAAGGTCAGAAAGAGGAAGAGGATGAGGAAGAAGGCCTGGGAGGCGCGGCGGAGGTTCCTCATCGGGGCTTCGATCCCGATGCGCAGAGGGCTCGGGAAAGCCAGGAGCCCAGTTCGATCACCGCAGATCGGGCCGGGACCGTTCCTCTCTGGCCTCCGTAGCCTTCAATGCGGACGAAATGAGCTCCTTGCCAGAAGTGCAGTATCCAGACTCCGTGCAGCGCCTCCTCCAGGATGCGCTGCTCTCCCAAATGTTGCAGGTCCTCCCCACCCGCAGAAGTCCTTCTAAGGACCGCCTCTTGGAAGAGGGATCGGGCGGCCTCCGGGCCCCGCAGCCGATACAGCTCCAGCTTCAGCTCGGCTCCGGTGTGGGGATCCAAGTAGTTTTGGAAGAGAACGGCCACCACCCCGCGTTCCAGATAGAAGGGGGCGGCCCCATCGATGAATCCAGCGAGGCAATCTTCGTCGAAACATATGACGGGCTCACCCTCGGGCTTCCAATGGCCCAGCTCACCCTGACGGGGGATCAGCGAGAGCAGATCCTGGGGGGCTGGCACATCCTCGGGTCGACTGGAAGAAGGGAGGGAGAGCGCTATTACCGCGGCCAACGCCAGCGAATGGAAGATCCTAGCCATTGATTTCCCTCAAACCCTCACCGATGCCATCTTCAAGCGGCGGTAGTCGAGCTCTCCCAGGCCCCTCCGGTGGGCCTCCCGGAGATACCCGAGATCGCTGCCCTGAAGTCCGAATAGGGTCGCACCCCATGCATCTACCGCCACCTGATCGACCCCAGCGATCACCTTGTTGGTAATGCGGACATCCTGGAGACTTCCCCCCTGAGGTCCGTTGGCGATCAGGATACGCATGGCATCGAGAACCACCAAATCGGGTTTGAAGGCCGCGGCCAGATCGGCCAAGGCCAGGTCTATCTGCTGATGGAGGAGGGAACGGCGTCCTCCGATGATCCCCATCCAGTTCTTCAATCCTAAAGTGAGCTTGGACAGACTGTGGTGCTTGGCAATGGGGACATTGATCAGCCTGTCGGCCTCCAAGGCCTCGGTATAGACGGGCCAACTCTTCAGGATCAGCCCGGGGATCTTGATCTCCTTGAACTTGCCGGGATCGACCTGGTGTACCTCGGCCCCGGCCCGGGACGCGGCCTCTGCGATACCTGAGCGAGTGTAGCAGCGCCGGGCGTCGTTGACTGGGTGGTCGAAGACCTTCACCCGCTTGGCCCCCGCCTCCAGACACATCCCGACCAGGGTAGCCACCACCTCCGGATTGGTATCGGCGGCCTGCTCGGGGGTGCGATCCCATCCGATGTTGGGCTTTATCACCACCACATCCCCGCGGCCGACGAAACGGCTCATCCCTCCCAGGGCCTGGATGGCCCCTCTGGTAACCCGGGAAGGAATGTTACCCTCCGCTACCGCCAGTACGGGAAGGGAGGCACCCCCCTGCCTGGCCTCGCCTTCGTCCAGAAACGGAATTCGTCCCGATATCAAGAGGGTGGATCCAGCGGCGAGGGTAAGCTCGAGGAATCTCCTTCTTTCCATCTCTATCTTTCATTCCTCCTCTCGGTCCGGCTATCCATCCCCTTTCTCGTCTCCTGTTTCTAAGTCCAGATCCAGCCTCTCGATCCTCTCCCGATCGATCGTCCCCAAGCCAAAGCGGGCGGCGGTCTTTATGTATCTGGCCTTGGCGCGGAGGGAGGGGAATCCTTCCTCCCGGCGTTTTTCTTCGAGGAGATCGAGTGCTACCGAGTCAGTAGCCACCGGATCGGTGCCGAGGAGGAGCCGGTTAGGCCTCCAGTTGGCAGGGGCGATGGGACCCCCGTCGAATACCCCGGTGAGGGCATCCCCGATTATCAATCGGCTCTTGCTCCGGATGATTGGGCAGAGGTTCAGTTCCGCGATCTGGGGATCGCAGTCGTGGGCATGCATGGCCCTGACCCGGTTGACCACTCGGGGGATGGCCTTGGATAGGGGAAGATAGGCATAGGCGCTCTTGAGGCTGAAGGTGAACCCGGAGAGGGAGTGGTCCTTGATGACCGGGACATTGATGATGTGATCGCAGATGCGGGTAAGAATCCTTCCCAGGGGAAGGATCAGGTTGGCGCTGGGGATCTCTGCGGTGGATTGCTGGTCGAAGCCGACCCCCTCTGCGTCCAGACCGTAGCATTGCACCCCCTTGCCCCCTTGATTCAGCCGATAGCCCGCCTTTTCCATCTCCCAGCCGGTGCGGTCCCAGATGACGATCTGCTCCGGGGGGATGCCGACTTGATGGAGCGACTCCACAATGGCTTCCACCAGTTGCGGATGGCTGGGACACTTGGCGGAGATGCAATTGACGCGAATGCCGATAGTGTCCGAGGAGCAGAAGGGATGGAGGAGCGAGGCCCAGGCATCCCGGGGATCGCTCCTCCCGGTAAAGGCGAGGGCTGCCTCCCGGAGCAGGGAATGGAGGCGACTTCGATCGATCGTTCCGTTAGCGTCGGTCACCTGGGAAGAGTGGGCTACTACCACCCTGCTCCGGCTAGAATCCTGCGAGGCTGGCTCGGTTCCTTCTTCCCCTCTCACCAAGAGGGGAGGAAGGCCGACCAGCGCCAATGCTGCCAGGCTGGATTTTTTCAGAAATTCCCGCCGGTCCATTTATCCCCCTATCCCTCAGCCATCCAAAAGATCCAGCACCAACCCGGAAAGGAGCTTGGGATAGAAATAGGTGGACTTGGGGGGTGCCTTTCTCCCCCCCCGAACTAAGGTCAGCAGCTCTTGGGGGGAGGGTGGACGAAGGAATATGGCCAACTGGGCCCCTCCTGCCTCCACCTGGTGCAAGGCCTCCTCGATACTGGGGGTGTAACAGACCATTTCCTCCTTCCTCCCCGCCTCCCATCCCTTTAGGTTCGGCAGAATTTCTTCCTCCAAAACGAAGATTTCCATCAAGGGAGATGCATCCGAGATCCCTCGGGAGGGCCTGGTGAGGAGGAAAAGCGAATCCCCGCCCCCATAGAACGCGAACCGAGGGATGGGACCAGTATCGGCCCAGAGATATTCCGTCAGCAGGATCTGCCTTTCCTTCCGATGGGGGAGCCTCACCTCGTCTACCCGGAAGGAGGAGCGAAGCCGATTCAAGAAGGTGCCCACGGTGTCCATTTCCGGGTCGAGTATCAGGCGGTGATAGGGTAAGATCACCAATCCCGGGTCGTTCAAGGAAACCAGGGTCATGAGGACATGCCCCTGCTGTCCTTTCTCTGCGAAATAGCGAAGGCTCGCCTGGTAGCGATGATGTCCATCGGCAACGATCAGTTGCCGGCCCCGCATCTCCTCCGAGATCGTCTCCAGCCGTTCCTTTCCGTGCACGGCCCAGATCCGATTTCGAACTCCCCAGCGGTCCTGAAGATCGAGCAGAGGGGGGTCTTCCATCTGCTCGCGCATCAGCCGGTTCAAAGCCTCGCTGTCTCCGGCATAGACGGCAAAGATGGAATCCAAGTGGGCCGAGGTGGCCTGAAGCAACTGGAGGCGGTCGTTCACCTGTTGGGAAAAGGTTTCTTCATGCAAAAAGATGGACCCTCCCTCCGCATGGCTCAGGCTGACCCGGGCGACGAGGCCCGTCCTCCTCTCCCCTCTCCCCTGGAAGGAGAAGTCCTGGACGGAGAGATAGAAAGCCTCCTCTTCGTCCCGGCGGAGAATCCCCTCCTTCAGCCATGATTGCAGCAGGGCAGAGGCCCGCAGATAAGGATTTCCTTCTTCTTCCCTCCCAGGCAGCTCTTTTCCCCAAATGAGCCTGACGATGTTGAAGGGACTGGTCTGATAAAGGTCGTCCCGCTCCTCCTCGGTCAGGACATCGTAGGGAAGGGACACTACCGAGGATAGGTCCGGTACCCGGGAAGGGTCGTATCGAACCCCACGGAAGGGCTGAACGATCAGCATGTCGCTCCCCATTCGGCCGACCGGTGGAGGGTGGAGAGAACGGTCACAGGAGCTTGCTCCAATAGCGAATTATCCCGTCCACATAGGTCCCGAGGGTGCCGAAGCCGGCCTCTTCCAAGCAAGAATCGGTTGGGGAGGATTGGGCCCGGCGGCGCTCCAGCTCCCACTCGCTGATCTTTTGGATGATCTCATCGCGGCTGGATCCGCGAATCAATTCCTGACGGACCCTCTCCGCAAATTCAGCGAGCAGGGAACCGAGGGCAGAAAGATGTTCCTCTACCTCGTGGACAGGGCCAAAATGGGTCAAATAGAGGGTGGACAATCCCCGCGCGCGGAGGCGGGCCAGGCTCCGCTGCCATTCTACCAGGTCGAATTCGGGGGGAACGGTGGGTACCTGGAGGAACGGTTGGCCGGGTACCCGGATGCCGGCCGCGTCTCCGGTGAAAGCCGCCTGCTCCAGGAGATAGACCAGGTGGTGCCGGGCGTGTCCAGGCGTGTCGAGGGCGAGGATGCAAAGGCCGTCCAGCTCCACCTTCTCCCCGTCGTGGAGAGGAATAACCCTCTCTGCAGGGGTCGGCAGCACCTCACCCCACATCTCCTCCATTCGATCTCCGTAGATGCGGCGGGCGCTGGCAAGGAGTCGCGAGGGATCGATGAGGTGGGGGGCACCGAAATGATGGACGAAGACGGTGGCCCCTTGCTGGGCCCACCATCCGGCGGCGCCGGCATGGTCGAGGTGAATGTGGGTGACCAGGACCTTTTTGACATCCCCAGGCGAGATGCCACGCTGGGCCAATTCCCGGGTCAGGGTGGGCAAGGTGGAGGGGGGTCCGGTCTCCACCAAAACGGGACCCCCGGGTGCGATAAGGAGATAGGAAGCGATGGACTCGGGCCAGTGACGAAAGCACAGATCCAGCGTGTGGATTTCAAGAGATGGCATAATAGTTCTCTCCGTTTCCAGGAAAGGAGGTGATTGGCAACACCACTGTTACAGCCGTTTGCTGTCGAACGGTACCGGGGTCAACCGCTGGCAGCGAAGGTAGCGAAGACGCCGAGCCAGCAATAGGCTGATCTTAGGTGAAGCAGCGAGCTACTCGCCCTTACTTGTTGTAGCCACTGCAGGCTGCTGCGAGTTGGCCGAATGATAGGCTCCGAAAGCGCTCGAAATCTGGCTGACGAACTTTCACAAACTCCCAGGACTCCCGAGTCAGTTCCGAAACCTTCCGACACCACTCGGTGGCCGCTTCGACTTTCGCCGGCGTGTCTTCTTGCTTATCCCATCCTTCTCCCTTCGGCTCCAGCAAGAAATAACCTTGGGCCGTCTTGACGACAAAATCGGGCGTATAGTGGTGTAGGTATCCGTGGGTGTCATGGTATGGAATGCGTAAGGGCATGCGCGGCAGCACGCGCGTATACGCCTGCACTTCGTCCTGCTCATCAAGATAGCGCATGAACTGCTTCTCATATTCCGAGCCACGCGGATAGGGGAGGCCTTCCCGTTCGCCCTCAGCGAAAACCGTTTTCCGGGCCGGGTAAACGGGCTCTGAGGTGTGAAACGCTTGGCCCTCATTCCATTGCCCCACGCTCCATCGCTCCACCAACTCGTACGGCTCCTCGACCACCTGCAAGCGCAAGATGGCATCCACGAAAACATCACGGATCTTTTCCCGCACCGGCAAGTGGTTGAGTTTGCGCACGGTGGCCGAATCGGACATGTCCACAGGCCGGTCAAAGAGGCGTCGTTCAATGTACTGCCGCACTTTGGACACAATTTCCGCGAACTGGGCAGAGGCAGCGCAGCGAGAGAGGATGGCCTTGGTAATGTTAGCCAGGTAGACCTCATAGTGGTCGGTGTAGTCGAAGGAGAGTTCGCGCTCCAGATCGGTCTTCTGGGTGAGTAGGTCTTTTTCGCGGTACATCACCGTGGGGAGCGTGATCTCGGCCCAGCGGAACAGTCCCCCCGGCAGAGACGCCACCTCCAGGTTGGCCAGGCGACGCACATCGCGGGTCACGCCCCCGGCGAGAACGGGGAGGGAGAAGTCATACTGGAGTTTGCTCGGGTCCACGCGCACGATGTTGACGGGTTCGTAGACGCGGCTGGCTTCGGTGATCTCGATGTCCAGGTCCTCGTTCTTAATTTCCGCGTTCCACAGGTCGCGGAAGCGGGGGTGATCAATGACGATGAGCTTTTCTTCCCATCCCGCGGTGAGCGGAGTCATCCGCCGTAGGCCCCGCCCCAGGGTCTGCTCGGCCAGAATCGCCGATTCATAGGAGCGCAAGGGCACGATGACGCTGACGTTCTTCACATCCCATCCCTCTTTGAGCATCATCACGCTGACGATAGCCTCGTACTCGTTGGTGTCAATGGAGCGCGCCGCTTCCCGTGCCCTCTCCAGGTCTTTCTTGGTGATGACCCCGGCGGTGTCGGTATGGATGACCAGCGTCTTGAGCCGATGTTCGCGCTCCAGATAGCCGCCCACTTTATCCGCATTGCGCGTCTGGTCAGCCATGACGAAGAGAACGGGCTTCTTGCCCGCGGATTTGAAGTCACGCTGGAACTGCCGAAAGACCTCCACGCCGGTATCAATCTGCAGGCGGTTGCGCTTGACATAGTCCTTTGCTATGGGTTCGGGGGCATGCTCAATCTCACCGATCTTGGGACGCTTGACCACCTGATCCCGAATGGCCGCCGCTAACGGATAATCGTAGATGATATGGG